>OMCH01000446.1_pt1 | contig 21842 bp, 16 predicted proteins | sample 1674341 | NCBI WGS metagenome assembly OMCH01 (sample SAMEA103958164, study PRJEB25191) | human gut metagenome | biome: human-associated habitat [ENVO:00009003]; feature: intestine environment [ENVO:2100002]; material: feces | place: Germany | collected 2013/2015
TGTCGTCCAGCACCTCGCCGTGCGAGTCGAACGAGCCGGTGATGGTGGGCGAGAAACGCACGTTCTCGGTCATGACCGGATAGCCGGAGTAAAGGATGTGGCGGATTTTCTCTTCCACCAGCTTCATGATGCTGAGGATGGTATCCAAACGATATTCGGTACGTTCGCGCACAATCTCTTTGGCGATGTACTCCAGCGACTTGGTATCACTGAATGTCTTGACGGAAGCGGTATAATCGTCCGTCCGTTCCGTAATCTTGTTTTCCCGCAGTTCCACGGGCCAAACATACTCTTGTTTTTTGTTTTCGTCAGCCATGATATTAATGGATTTTGAAAGTTAATAATATATTAATAAGCCTTTAGCATTCCTCCTTTTTCTACTTTGAATCCTCCTTCTAAATTGACAGATTCAGACGCATTTAAAATAACATCTGCACCTTCTTTTAAAATCACCGGACCTTCACTTTGTAAAAGTGTTACTTTTTCTCCTGCTTTAATGTGAATGCCTTGTATATATTTTTCAGCAACAATCGTTTCATTTTGTATAAAAATATTATCTGGATCCTTCATGTACGGAATATAATTCTGTTTAGTAATAGTAACAAGGTATGGCTTAGAAACATTGGAAAAAGTGGAAGCTGATGTGTTTTTACGAACCTCATAATAACTTTCACCATTATCTAAAGCACTTATCAGACATATTGTTGAATTACTAACATGAGAATCTATTGTAACATTATTGCCGTTTTCTGTTATTGACACATTAGAGAAAACGGAAGGTACAGCTGTCCAAATAGGGATTTCAGGGCAACCGATGATGTTGTGTGACAGTTTGAGATATGCATAAACTCCTGTATTAGAATATTTATTTTTCGAAATTGCTTGTGCAACACCTACATTACAATTATTAGGAAGAACTTTCATAAACTCTTTGAAAAAATCAGATGAAGAAGAAACAAAACCAACTCTTGTGTTTCCTAAATACAAAGGACCTCCACCATTTATTTCAGAAGTAAAGGTTTGTCCCATATTGGGAGTATCTGTATTATTTCCATAACGATCAAAAGGTGTTGTTTCACATGAAATTGAATAATAAACAGAAGGATAATCTACGTTGGTCATATTATCAAAGCCATTGCCTTGTTCTGAAATATCAGCCCCTTCCATACCTGCATATCCATTATCTAATGAAGTAACTTTATACTTGGGCTGACCATTTATTCCTTTAGTAGCGACTGCCACATTAGTAGGTCCTCCATGCCCCATAAAACTACATATTCCATAATGATTATTAAACTCGTCTATAACAGCTTTTCCTGTTGGAAATGCAGGGACACTCCCTGTATTGGATCCACCTTCTTCATTAAAAATAACACGATTCGCAGAAGGAATCCATGTAGCTCTATTTAAAACTATATTAGCTTCATTACCTTGTAATAATTGATCCGCTTGTGTAAAAAAAGCTTTTGTCAAATAGTTAAAATCTCCTTTCCCTGGGTTTTGCTCGTATAGTAATACTTTTTTTATCCATGTTTGAATTTGAACTGGACTATTAACCAAAATCCTTCCAATATAAATTTCAGGATAGAAATCTATATTATCATTAATTTCCCCATAGATTCCATCTTTATCACTATCCCAATTCCCATCGAAATCAGAAAAATAAAGATCTGTAGGTATATTTTTTTGAGATTCATTTAAACCTCCAAACTGATAGTTATAATATGCATATCGGATTGGTAAAATATTTATATCTCCTCCCAATAAAACATACTCACATCCATTTTGATATGCGTCAGATAAAAACTGTCTGAGTTTTCCGGCATCATCATTGATACCTGAAATCAAATCTCCAGTATAAGCGTTTTTTATATCTTCAATAGTAACCAAATCTATAGAAATACCTTTTCTTTTTTTCCACGCCATAAATTCATTAAAAGATGAAGCCAATTCCGCGCTAGTGACAATAATGTATTGCGAATGAACATTCAAAGCGTTTACACTTGCTGTACGCAATTGTTCTCTAGTAGAAAACAAAGTAAGCACATCTTGCGGATTAGAGACTATAGCTTTTAAAGCATTCAGAAACGAATCATTCCATATTTGAGATTTCTTTTCACCTGTTGTTTTATATAGTTCGTACTCTAATGACCAATCCAAAGATTGGTACACTTCTAATTTATCGTTATTGACATGATATTGGCAAGGATAAACTGCAACAGTAACAATTTGGATTCCCCTTAAATATCCATTATCAACAACTTCAACAGGTTGTTGTGGATATACACTGATATTTTCATAATCGGATATACCTATAAATTCTTCTTGATTATTTGTAAATCCAACAGGAATAGTCCTTTGTACTGGTTGAACTTTATGATTTAATATCTGCTCTTCCCTTTTTTCAATCTCATTTATTTTTACTCCTACTATCTACGCATTAGCAGGAATCGCCACTTGAACTAACTTTACAGGTAAAGAAGGTAATCCAACTTCATTTGTTTGCTCTAAAGAATCACTTTGCAGGGCATTATAAATTGCACCATCCTCCTTAGTTTGTTCTGTTACAGAGATACTAGAAAATGTTACAATTTGACGTACCGCCCCCCTCTGTCCTTGTACGGTTTGAAACATGAATCCGAACAAGCATATTCCCAATAATTTGTATATATTTCTCATCACTATCTCATTTTCGTTATTTTATTACGAATTTATCTGAATACGTTTTTCCATTTACCCCAATACACTGATATACGTAAATTCCTGGTTTCATAGAAGCAATCGGTAAAACCAACTCCGTTTGATTCAAAACCGAATAATTCTCCATCATTACAGCTGCTATATTGAATATCCGAATGTGCGATAAACGGACATCATTAAAGTTGAATTTTAAACTTCCCCCCATCTGCCTAATCTGAATTTTATTATTTGGCATTTCAATTTTTTCGTTTGCCACCGGGGGATAAAAGGAGTCGTATTCATCGTTCATATACAAGAGTTCTCCTTGCGACTTAAAACCAACTATTTTATTCAGCGTAGTATTCTCACCGGTCAAATCCAAAAGCCTCTTCCAAAAAAACAGACCATTCAACGATCCTATACCTTCGATCCAAACACAATCTTCATATAATCGCTCCCCTGCCAAGTGAAATTTCTTCCGCCAAGAACCACCTATTTGTATGGTATCTATCTTTTGTATATAAATAGCCATATCTTCATTATTATCGTTATCATATTGGATCGTTCCACTTGTTCTTACAGTATCGCCCACCTCCAATGAGAAATCATACAAAAGAATTTCTTCATTTATTGATATAGGTTTGAGATGGTGTATGATGGTATCACCCAAGAACCAAATTTTTTTATTCTCCTCACGCAATCCTCCTACATATACCACATCCTTCAACTCTTCTTTACCTCCACCAGCTTCAGAAAGTTTATAGACTGTTTGTCGATCCATAAACAGTTTCGTATAAGTTTTTCCATTAATCAGCGTATCTTCCCCATTGACAGAGAAAGTTTCATAAGCCTCTTTATATGGATATCCATCGGGATAACTATATTCATACCATTCACTCCACGTAGCATCTGATTTAGGAAATGGTACATATTCATAAGATTGAGCTAGTCCTACTTGTATCATCAATAGAGACAATAGTACTAATTTTATTCTTTTCATAAGGCCAGTTTTTTAATAGTCATACAATAGAAACAAGTGATAAATTTTCATATTTTCAAAAGGCCAACATATATTAATTAATATGCTTTTTCAACGTATCAACTTTTTTACCATCAACGATTAGAACGTAGATGAATGTACCAATTCCCAATTCATTTCTATCAATATAGATGTCGCTTTGCGGAGATTCAAGTTCTAAATTTTTCAATAGTTGCCCAGAAAGGTTATATATAAACAAATTAGCTGTAGAAAAATCCATATCTATTTTATAGGATACTGAAGCCATATCTTTATTATAAAGTTTAGCATTTTGCAACATAGAATTTATAGACTTCGAGATTGAAATAGAAGAGCCTTCTGATAATAATTTACTCTGTAATTTTTCAATTATCAATTCTTGCTCTTCTATCTTATTTCGCATTTCCTTAATGCTTTCTACCAGAATAGGAATAAAACCGATATAATCTATCGACATTATCCCTTTATCATCTGTGTGCACTAACTCTGGTAAAACCTTCTGTACATCTTGCGCTAAAAAGCCAATATGTTTACGACTTGCCTCTTCCGAAATTTTTTTATCGATCTCCTCCTGATATTGTTTATCTAAATGTTCTTTTTCTGAAGTTGAAGAAGCGAATGAATTCTGATCATTTTGACCAGTCAGTTGAGTTTCTGTTGAACTACTTATTTTTGGCAATTCAGATAATTTGTAATTATAAGTAACAGCATTTATATCGGAAAGAAGTTCCAACGAATTATCCAATAATTGAACATTCTCTTTCAGTCGGGCATCAGAAGTTATATTGATTCCATTTACCCGTAAATTCGTATTAAAAACAAAGTTGGTATTAACAGAGGGATTATAATACCCAATTATATTATTAGCTTGTCCATCTGAGGTCAAATAAATTCCTTTTTTCCCGTGTAACCATAATTGATCCGTATCATCAGATCCATACTCACCCACAAACACATTCCAACCCAAATGCGTGTATCTTCCAAAATCGCCAAAAGCCAATTTTGCCCCAGCACGATTTGTTCCTGTAGAACCCAAAACCTGAAGTATTGTTGCCTTCAATAAATCCTCATCTTCTTTTAAAGTACCAATCTGTACACGACCATCTCCTAATACTTGCAATTGAGCATAGGAGGAAAAACTCATACAACTAAGAAATACAACCAAAATATAAAATAAACGTGTTCTCATTTTCGTAAATTATTTTGTCTGCAAAATTTCTTTTAATATCTCTAAATCAAAATAAATATTATTCATTAATAAGTAAGATTTCCATGTATCCAATTTATTCCATCCGTTATAGAAACAGAACCGTTCTGAACAGGCTCGTCTAAATTTACCGTCCAATTAGACGTATTGCCGGTAGCTATCGTTTCCTGATAAACCGTTTTTCCAGACGCATCCGTTACAGCTACTATAACATCGCCCAAATCTTCCGTAAACGCTAATGTCAGTTCTCCGGTCGTTTCTTCCAAACTTCCCTCTATAGGAATATCTGGATCAATAGACTTTTTAAGAGTTATCCATTCCCCATGTAAAGGAACCTTCCTTTTTCCAAAAGCCGGTACAGCCATCATACATGCTGCCACCAAACACATCCATTTTGTTAATTTCATACTACTATGATTTCAAAAATTTAACGACAGCAAAAGTAGAAGGAAATACAAGCCGGAAGAAGGAAATAGCCGGTTTTGAATAGGAGACACCCATTCTGATAATCAATAGGTTAACAATAAACAAATAGGATAGTGGATAGGATAATCCTATGTGTAATTATATACATGTCAGGATATTACATCATTTTGGACAAGAAATCGTATAAATCTATATTTCTGTCGTTTATTTGGAGCTTTTTACGCAAGGTCTGACGATATTTATTGATTGAACCGAGAGGTTGGTTCATTAAAACCGCTTCAGCATTTGCCGACAAATTGAATAAAGTCAAATAGCAAACCATCTTTTCCTTTTCAGTAAGGTCATAAATGGCTACTACCCCGGAAATGGAAGGATAAATGGTATCGATTAATTCATAGGCAGCTGCCCAGTCTTTTGCCGACAAAGGAGATTTCGTTGCGTTCGGGACTACCTTTTCCGATAGTTTACGTACTTTTTGCGTAATCGCAGCCTGTTCGAGCATTTCTTGGTTCTTCTGCCCAATTTGCTGCCGGATCGATTCCACTTCTTGCTCTTTTTGCCGATAAAGTTGTTCCATTCGCTGATTCAACAGATCTGTTTGTCGTTGTAGTTGTTCCGATATGGCCGACATTTCTTTTTCACGGTTGCGTAATTGGTTTTTCAAGGCGTTCATTTCATTTTCTTTCTGCACCAATGCCAGTTGTCGGGATTTTAGCTTCAGCCGATACAAAACAATACAAATGATCAGAAGCAAACACACCACAACAGAACAGCCTACATATACCCGTTGCCTGGTTTTGAGATGGGAAAGATATATTAATAACTTGGTATAGTTATGTTTTTTCTCTGTCTCAATTAGATTCGTTTTATTCTTGACTTCCAGTTGTTCATATACGGTATCTACATATTGCTCTAAAGCATCCAAAGCCCCTTGTAAATGACTTTCTTCTTTGTTCAATAAAAAAGACAGATAGAACCAGTCAACGGGTACCTGTTGACCGGAAGGCAAATGAGAAATACGCTCCAAACATTTACGAGCGTCTTTTAAATTACTTTGTTCCAAATAAAGGTCAGCTAACGCCAAGTTATTGGGAACCCAACATGTTGAATCCAACTGAATCGCCCTTTTCAAATAAGATTCAGCAACTGGATATTCACCTTTTTCCCTATAAATATTCCCCAATCCGTTCAATGTGCCTACCCTATCCACAGAATCCCCATACAAAACCACCATCGAATCCGCACGCAGCATATACTTCAAAGCGATATCCAACGAGTCCATAAAGGTATAATTCCGACTGGCATCTATAAAAGCAATACCTTGGCTGCGATAATTATCGGCCTGCCGGAAATAACGGGAAGCCGTCAGGTATTTCTCGGCAGCCTGCTGGTACATGCCTTGAAACTGATACACATCGCCCATATAACTGGAAATATAACCCGACTGGTTCGGCTTATTTTCCAGGATACTTTGCTGCAAGGCTTCGGTATAAGTCCGCAAGGCAGCTTCCTGGTCCTGATCGTCCATATAGGTACGACCTAAATAAAGGGCGGCTTGCAGTTGTTCATCTATTGTGCCGTGTCGTTTCACATACCGGTATGCCCGCTTCATTTGGGGCACATAAGGCAACGGCGTACCAATTGAATCGGCCAGTTGGCATAACATCAGGCACCAGCGTGCATTGACTTCCGGGCTTAACAGCTCCGGATGGGCGACACTGTCTGCCAACAGGACATGAGCTGCCTCGGGATCAGATTGCATCAAAAGTGCTGCCTGTTCCATCTGCCGGATGGCGTTACGGTCTGCTTCATTCGTACAGCCTTGCGTGATCCAGCCCAGAGTGATGACTAAAAGTGCCAGGAAGATTCTCATGGGCACAAAGATAGAGCGTTTTTCCCGATTTCCTAAATACGAAAGAGGATAGTTTTCGCACGACAGGCAGCAAGCTCAAAAAGTAAAAACTCAAAAACTTAAAACTTATTTCTTATTTTTGCAGGGTATAACTGAATAATGAATGACAAAATGAGGAAATTGAAAGCATGTTTATGGGCGCTCTCGGCAGGTATTATGATTTGCCTGCTCCTGCCGGCCTGTAAGGAAGAACGAGGCCCATTGAAACGTATCTGGTATAACGGAAGTTACAACCGTGACTTCAACGACTTGAACGATGTACAACTGGAAATGGCCAAGAAGATAGGAATCAAGCCTGCCACAACACGCGAAGAAGCCGAAGAGGTAAAACACGAAATGGAAGAGATCAAGACCAATGAGTATTACGAGGTAGAAGAACTCACCCACTCGATTCCGTACCTGATTCCGCAAGCCGCCGAACTGTTGCACGATATCGGGAAGAACTTCCAGGACTCGCTGACTAATCTGAACGCGTCTCTCTACAAAGTCAAAGTAACCAGCGTTACCCGCACTATTACAGACGTCAAGAAACTAAAGAAAAGAAACTCCAATTCGTCGGTCAACTCTACCCATCAGTATGGTACGACATTCGATATTTCGTGGGTCCGCTATACGAAGGTAGATGAAAAAGACACCCTGAATATTGATAAAGACGAACTGAAAATGGTATTGGCCATGGTCTTGCGTGACTTGAAACGGGAAGACCGCTGTTACGTCAAGCACGAACGCCGGCAGGGTTGCTTCCACATCACCGTGAAAGACGGAGAATAAAAGTAAAGAAGCTAGCGATACTGGAGAATGCTCCTACTTCGCTAGCTTTTATTGTATACTATTTCATTCCATACGCTTCCGGCAGCACCACCACCGGAACAAGAAACGGCAGCCGGTAACAATCAGTGCCAACGACAAACCGGTATAGAACACGGCTACAAACGAACCCGGCAATAATTGAAACAGCCGGATACAGACGCCCAATGAAATCATCACACCCACCACCAGCCAACTTTTCCCATCAAAGAAGGAAAAGACGGGATTCTTTTCCGGTTTGTGAATAATCCGAAGCGTATGCTTGCGGTACAGATTCTGAAAGATAAACCCTAAGAAGACGAAGAATATCACCAGCATCTCGGACAACTTGAACAAGAAGTATCCGGGATTGTCCATCCAATAGCGAATACCCAAACGCAGCACGTTAACTCCGGCCAGTGTCCAGAAAAGACCGGCCAACAGCAACAACGTTTCTCTGCTTACTCGATAAGGCATATTCTTACAGCAACTGGATAAACAATAAGCCCAAAACAACAGATACCACCGTAGCAATCAATCCCGGCATCATAAAAGAGTGATTCAAAACGTACTTTCCAATTCGGGTAGTACCGGTCTGATCGAAGTTAATGGCAGCTACCACAGTCGGATAGTTCGGGATAAAGAAATAACCGTTTACTGCCGGGAACAAAGCGATCAGCATCCAAGGAGAAATACCCAGCGCAATACCTAAAGGCAACATCGCCCGGATCGTAGCCGCCTGACTGAACAAGAGGATGGACATGACAAACAGAGCCAGACCAAAAAGCCAGGGCATCTGCGTCACGATATCGACAATTCCGCTCTTCAGTTCTGCCATATTACCGGCAATGAAAGTATCGCCCATCCAAGCAATACCGAAGATCGCCACGACTGCCTGCATACCGGCCGAAAAGACCGAACCTTGAGCCGCCTTGATTCCATCCGTCCGTGTCACCAACAGGATCAACGCAGCAGCCGACAGCATCAGGATTTCTATAATATGCGACATTTCCATGACTACAACACCCGACTCCAGTTCAAACCGTGGGCGCAAAGATTCCATAGAACCAAATAAGACAATCCCCAAAGTAGCCAGCAGGAACAACGCCACAGCCCAGCCTGCTTTCTTCGGATCGGCCACCTCCTTAGCTTTATAATGACTATCCGACAATTCGCCATTGGTCAACCGGCGCTGGTATTCCGGATCGTCTTTCAACTCTTTTCCTACCCGCAGTGAATACAAAGCACCAGCCAAAACACCTAATAACGTGCAAGGTACCGAAATCTTCAGGATATCCATCAAGGAAATGTCATATCCGGCCAGCAAACTCAGCAAAGCAACTGTCGCTGCCGAGATCGGACTGGCTGTAATAGCCTGCTGCGAAGCGATTACGGCTATCGCCATCGGCCGTTCGGGACGTATTTTCGTATCTCGTGCCACCTCGGCAATCACCGGAAGAACCGAATAAGCCACATGTCCGGTTCCGGCTACAAAGGTAAAGAAGTAAGTCACCAGCGGACTCAACAGCGTAATCTGTTGCGGATTCTTTCGGAGCAGCTTCTCAGCCCATTTTACCATCAGGTCCAAGCCTCCGGCCGCCTGCATACAACTGGCTGCCGCAATGACGGCAACAATCATCAACATCACATCAATCGGAGGCGCTGTTGGGGCCAGTCCAAAAACAAATGTCAGCACAGCCAACCCGATTCCACCCATCACTCCTAATCCGATTCCACCGATCCGGGCACCTATCACGATGGCCACCAGCACGAAAAATAATTGTAACAGCATATAAATAATGATTTAAACATTGCATGCAACAGGACGAAATGCCACATTTATGTTGCGAGTATGCAAATATACGCTATATTTGTAGGATAGACAAATAAACTAATTAACACAACTCACGTATGAAAAGAACTTGTATGCTATCCCTCATGGGAATCGTCGGATTTCTTTCCAGCGTTTCTGCTCAGGTCAGAACAGAGTTTCTGTTGGAAAAGGGCTGGAAATTTACCCGCGAAGACAATCCTGAATCCGTTCAACCTTCATTCGACGACAGCCAATGGCAGTCGGTTACCGTTCCTCACGACTGGGCCATTTACGGTCCATTCAGTATCCACAACGACAAGCAGAATGTTGCCATCTCACAAGACGGACAAAAGGAAGCTATGGAACATGCCGGACGAACCGGAGGTCTGCCTTTTGTCGGTGTCGGCTGGTATCGGACTACACTGGATATTCCGCAATTCGCTCCCGGTAAAAAGGCCTTCATTCTTTTCGACGGAGCCATGAGTCATGCCCAGGTATATATAAATGGTAAGAAAGTAGGCTATTGGCCTTACGGGTACAACTCATTCTGGTTTGACATCACATCTTTCATCGAGGCCGGGAAAAGCAATACGCTGGCTGTCCGCCTGGAAAACATGCCGGAATCTTCCCGTTGGTATCCGGGAGCCGGTTTATATCGGAACGTACATGTAGTCGTAACGGAAGATGCTTATATTCCTATTTGGGGAACTTACATTACAACTCCGCAGGTGAATGATAAGTTTGCCCGCGTCAGAGTTGAGACAAAAGTCAATCTGCCGGAACAGGCTGATCCGAGCCAATACCGTATCAAGACTATCTTATGCAAACCAGACGGCAGTCGGTTGCAAGAGAAAATACAACCTCTCACCGACATTGTTTACAACAAAGACGTGTTGGTGCAGGAGTTTATCGTAGAAGATCCGGAACTCTGGTCGCCTGAACATCCTACTTTATACACAGCCATTTCGAATGTCTATAAAGGAGAAGATCAGCTGAAGGACGAATATACAACCCGGTTCGGTATCCGCTCCATCGAAATTATCCCCGACAAAGGTTTTTTCCTGAACGGACAACGTACCGTATTCAAAGGTGTTTGCAATCATCATGATTTAGGTCCGTTGGGTGCTGCGGTCAATGATGCAGCCATCCGCCGACAAATCCGGATGCTGAAAGACATGGGTTGTAATGCGATCCGAACTTCCCACAACATGCCGGCTCCTGAGCTGGTCCGTGCCTGCGACGAGATGGGAATGATGCTGATGGCCGAAAGCTTCGACGAATGGGACAAGGCGAAATGTGCCAACGGCTATCATACCTTGTTTGACGAATGGGCCGAAAAAGACCTGACAAACCTTATCCATCATTATCGGAACAATCCGAGTGTCGTGATGTGGTGTATCGGCAATGAAGTACCGACGCAATGGGACGAAGGCGGTTGTAAAGTAGCCCGCTTCCTGCAAGACATCTGTCACCGGGAAGATCCTACCCGACCGATTACCCAAGGTATGGATGCGCCGGATGCTGTTGTCAACAACAACTTTGCCGCCATCATGGATGTTCCGGGATTCAATTATCGTCCGTTCCGTTATCAGACCAATTACGCCAAACTGCCGCAACAAGTCATTTTGGGTAGTGAAACGGCTTCGACAGTCAGTTCAAGAGGCGTCTATAAATTCCCGGTTGAACGAAAAGCCATGGCCGTTTACGATGACCATCAGAGTTCATCATACGACGTAGAACATTGCAGCTGGTCAAACCTACCGGAAGATGACTTTATCCAGCACGAAGACCTGCCCTATTGCATGGGCGAATTTGTGTGGACCGGCTTCGACTACCTGGGAGAACCGACTCCGTATTATACCAACTGGCCCAGCCACAGCTCGCTGTTCGGTATCATTGACCTGGCTGGTATTCCGAAGGATCGTTATTACCTGTACCGTTCTCACTGGAATAAAGGCGAAAAGACCTTGCACATTCTGCCTCATTGGAATTGGGAAGGACGCGAGGGCGAAGTAACGCCAGTCTTTGTTTATACCAATTATCCTTCGGCAGAATTGTTCATCAATGGAAAGAGCCAGGGCAAACGGACAAAAGACCTCAACGTTGAAATAGACAGCAGTTATACCGAAGCAGCTCAAAAGAGCTTCGAACGGCAAAAACGTTACCGCCTGATGTGGATGGATACGAAATACGAACCGGGCACTGTAAAGGTAGTTGCTTATGATGAAAATGGAAAGGCCGTAGATGAAGCAGAAATCCATACAGCCGGCAAGCCGCATCACATCGTTCTGACAGCCGACCGCGATCAGCTTCAGGCTGATGGAAAAGACTTGTCGTTCATCAATGTCAAGATTGTGGATAAAGACGGAAACTTCTGTCCGAATGAAACCCGACAAATCAAATTCAAGGTGAAAGGCGCCGGAACCTTCCGGGCTGCTGCCAACGGAAACAGTGCCAGTCTGGAATCATTCCAAGAACCGCAAATGAAATTATTCAGCGGACAGCTCACTGCTATCGTACAGTCTGCAGAAGAAGCCGGAACAATTACGTTCGAAGCTTCTGCTCCTGGAGTCAAGAGTGCAAAACTGATCTTGAAAGCCGAATAAGAAGTGAAAAGAAAGGCACGAATTTCACACCTGGAGAACAGGTGAAATTCGTGCCTGAATTATATCCGGGAATCAAATGATTCCTTTTGGATTACTTACTTCTTCTCGTCAGGATAGGTAAACGGAAGGAAACGGACCAGAATCAAAACCGGTATGGCAGCAAACAGAACCACAATAAAATACTGCGCATAACCCAACCAGTCACTCAAGAAACCACTGATCATTCCCGGAATCATTACGCCTAAGTTCATAATTCCCGAAGCAAAGGCATAATGCGCCATCTGATGTTTTCCGGGAGCTACCTGCTGCATCATAAACAACGTCAGTCCGACGAAACCAAATCCGTATCCGAAGTATTCAAACGTGATGGCACCACCGATCAGAAGCGGAGAATCCGGCTGATAGAAGGCCAGCAGCGGATACACCACGAAAGGAAAGTTAAAGACACAGCACAAAACGAACAAGGTCTTCTTCAAGCCGTTATGGGAAATATAATAACCTGCCAGGAAAGAACCCAGCACGAAGGCTGCCGCCCCGAACGAACCGTAATACAATCCGATCTGTTGTTCGGTCAAGCCCAATCCGCCATCCGCCAAAGGAGCTTTGAGGAACAGAGGAACGATCTTCATCACCAATCCTTCGGCAAAGCGGTACAGAATGATGAAGATAATATATAAGGCGATATACTTCTTCTGGAAGAACGTAAGAATCACTTCTTTCAAAGCTTTCCATGTATCCGATATTGAAGTTACACGGTTTTCAGATACAGCCTTATCACTCGGAAGCATCTTCCAGTGATACAAGCCTAACAAGACCATAATCGCGCCGCAGCAACCCATGATCAGCATCCACGCATCTACGACTCCAACACGTTCAATCAGATAACCGGCCAGATAAACCAGACCACCCGTCGCTGCCAGTTTGGCCACATTGTAAAATGCCCCTTGCCAGCCGATATACTTGGCTTGTTCGTCTTTATCCAAAACGGCCATGTAGACACCATCGGTAGCCACATCATGCGTGGCCCCGCTAAAGGCAATCACAGCCAGTAAAGCAATAGATATCGCAAAGAAGTTCGGCAACTGCAAAGACAAGGCCACCAGTCCGAAAAAGATACCGGAACAGAACTGCGTCAGTACGACAAAGAACTTTTTGGTCTTGAACATTTCCAGGAACGGACTCCACAACGGCTTGATCGTCCATGGAAACATAATTACCGAAGTCCAGAAGGCAATCTGGGCATCCGAGATACCCAGTCCTTTAAACATTAAAGCAGTCACCATGTTCAATACCACGAAAGGCATACCCATGGCAAAGTAAACGGTCGGAACCCATGCGACCGGAGAAATCTGATGTTTTGGCTGATTGGTATTCATCATTGTTTTTGTTTAGAGTTTATAACCACTGGTTCATAAAACCATCCATTTCTTCTGCATGTGCTTCCAGGCTCTGCAACAACTTGAACTGAGCTTTCGTACGGATCAAGTTATGCTTCGGACTGTGAATCTTATAATAAGTATCCCCATTCAGATAATCGGTCAAGAAACGAACAGTCTGCATGTACGTCAGCAAACGACCGCCATACGGCAACATCTTAATTTCAAGCGGAGACAAGAAATCTTTGGCTTTTTCCATATATCCACGAGTATAAGCCTCGAAGATAGGCAGGTTTACATTTACATGATCCAGATTTTCATCATCTTCAGCACCCGTGTTTGCAGCAGTACGGATGAAATCACCGATATCCGACAAGACAAAGCCCGGCATAACCGTATCCAGATCGATCACACACAATACTTTATCGGTATCCGCATCAAACATCATGTTATTTACTTTCGTATCACAATGGTTGGTACGTTTCTTCAACTTTCCTTCCCGATACAAGCGTTCCTGAATACACATGGCTTCAGCCCGTTTCTCAATCTCTTCAACCAAATCCTTTACTTCTACTAGACGACCGGCTGCATTTGCCTCAACAGCTTCATGGAATTGCTGCAAGCGGAACTCCATATTATGGAAATTCGGAATCGTTTCTCCAAGTGATCCTTCCGGCAGGTCCGACAACATCAGCTGGAAATCACCGAATGCCTTACCGGCTTCGTACGACAATTCCGGCGTTACTTCCTCATAACTCTTGCTGCGAGGAATGAAAAGACAGACACGCCAGTAGCTGTCACCGTCAAAATAATAGTATTTTCCGTCTTTTGTAGGCAAGAAAGTAAGGACTTTCCGATCGATATCCGTTTCCCCTTTCGCTTCCAGTTTCTCACGGATATGTGTTGTCACGACATGGATATTATGTTGTAACATCTCTACATTGGTAAATACCAGATGATTGATCCGTTGCAATACATATTTGATCTCACCTTTATCTGTTGTGACTTTTAACGTATCGTTGATATGTCCATTACCAAAAGGTTCTGCAGAAACGACCTTTTCTTCCAAAGCAAACTGGCTTAGAATGGCCAGCAATTCATCATTTGTTTTTGCCATGATATTTGATTTTAAACATTAATTTGCAGGCAAACTTACAGAAAAATCTGGAATAACCGAAGAAAATTCACAGAGTTTATGTGGACGTTCACTGAAAACTAAGTAAATCCCAACCGTTTTTTCCGATTTTGCCTAAAACGAACTAAATAATTCACATATATGAATTAATCAAATCACAATGGTGAATTAATCAATTCATATTGGTAAATCAATTAATTCACCTATGTGATGCAAATAATTTATAACTAAAAATTCAAAAGAATCAGAGAGAAAAGAATTAAATCAGAAGAGGAATCACCATAATTTGTTCCCAGAACCCAACAGCATCCTTTGCCGATTTCATCCGAAAATGAATATTATTTTCTCAAAATATTGCCTGAACCTCATCTCTTATAAACCTAATTCGCAAATATTTACAACGAGTGTGTTAAACAACATATTTGTACTAAGTACAATTTGATGGCATATCTATTACTTTTGTAAATAGAAAACGGATAAAAGATGAGATGAGAATCAATCAAAATAAATCCAAATAACTTAAATATAATGCTATGTATTTATTAGGATATGATATTGGCAGCTCGTCGGTCAAGGCGAGTTTGATAAACGCTGAAACAGGGAAATGCGTTGCTTCAGCTTTTTATCCCAAAACAGAAGCAGAGATCATGGCAGTCCGCTCCGGTTGGGCTGAACAGAATCCGGACAGTTGGTGGGAATATCTGAAACTGGCTACTGCCGCCGTTATGGATGAATCGAAAGCCGATCCGGCAGATATCCGTTCGATTGGTATTTCCTATCAGATGCACGGACTGGTATGCGTGGATAAAAACAAACAGGTTTTACGTCCGTCTATCATCTGGTGTGATTCCCGTGCCGTTGAAATCGGACAGAAAGCATTCAACGACTTGGGAGAAAACTACTGCCTGTCGCACCTGCTTAATTCACCAGGAAATTTCACAGCCTCCAAATTGGCGTGGGTAAAACAAAACGAACCGGAGGTATTCGACCGGATATACAAAATCATGTTACCGGGAGATTACATCGCCATGCGGTTGAGTGGAGAGATCTGCACGACGGTTTCCGGTTTGTCGGAAGGTATGTTTTGGGATTTCCAACAGCATGCGTTGGCCAACGAATTATTGGATTATTATGGCATTGATGCTTCTTTGATAGCCGATATCAAACCGACTTTCGGTCTGCAAGGCGAAGTTTCCAATGCAACCGCAGCCGAACTGGGATTGAAAGCCGGTATTCCGATTACCTACCGGGCAGGCGATCAGCCCAACAATGCCTTGTCATTGAATGTATTCAATCCGGGAGAAATTGCTTCTACGGCAGGAACGTCAGGAGTTGTCTACGGAGTGAACGGACAAATCAACTACGATCCGAAATCGCGGGTAAATACGTTTGCCCACGTCAATCATACAACCGACAACCCTCGCCTGGGTGTTCTACTGTGTATTAACGGAACAGGAATCCTAAACTCTTGGATTCGCAAGATGGTTGGTGCCGACGGTCTTTCATACGCAGCCATGAACGAACTGGCTTCGCAAGTAGCAATCGGCAGTGAAGGCGTATGCATCCTTCCTTTCGGCAATGGTTCCGAACGCATGCTCGAAAACAAAGAAACCGGATGCTCGTTGCTGAATGTCAATTTCAACCGACATGATCGCCGCCATCTGATACGCGCTGCCCAGGAAGGTATTGTCTTCTCGTTTAAATACGGTATTGATATCATGGAAGGCATGGGCATACCGGTCAAGAAAATCCATGCCGGACATGCGAATATGTTCCTGAGTCCGATCTTCCGGGATACATTAGCCGGAGTGACTGGTGCAACCATCGAGTTATATGATACCGACGGTGCTGCCGGAGCAGCTCGCGGAGGTGGTTTAGGAGCCGGCATCTATCAGAACACAGAAGAAGCCTTCTCGAATCTGGAACGGATAGCTGTCATCGAACCGGATACCTCAAAAGCCGAACAATACCAGGCGGCTTACGAAAACTGGAAACAGGAACTGGAACACCGGATACAATAATCCGGAACGGCAAAAGGCAAAAACAAGAACAAATTATTCAATAACAAACATAAAACATTTTATATCATGGAAACAAAAGAATACTTTCCTGGCATAGGAAAAATCAAATTCGAAGGAAAAGAAAGTAAGAACCCGATGGCTTTCCGGTATTATGATCCCGAAAAAGTAATCATGGGCAAGAAGATGAAAGACTGGTTGAAGTTCTCAATGGCTTGGTGGCATACATTGTGCGCTGAGGGAAGCGATCAGTTCGGTGGTGGAACCAAACAATTCCCCTGGAAAGGTAATCCCGATAAACTGCAGGCAGCCAAAGAAAAGATGGATGCCGGATTTGAATTCATGCAAAAGATCGGAATCGAATATTATTGCTTCCACGACGTTGACTTATGCGACGAAGCTGATACAATCGAAGAATACGAAGCTAATCTGAAGGAAATCGTGGCATATGCCAAACAGAAACAGGCTGAAACTGGTATCAAACTGTTGTGGGGTACAGCCAATGTATTCGGTCATGCCCGTTATATGAACGGAGCTGCTACGAACCCTGACTTCAATGTCGTTGCCCGTGCTGCTGTTCAAATCAAGAATGCCATCGATGCTACTATCGAACTGGGCGGAACAAACTATGTATTCTGGGGCGGCCGCGAAGGTTACATGTCTTTGTTGAATACCGATCAGAAGCGCGAAAAGGAACATCTGGCTCAGATGCTGACCATGGCTCGCGATTACGCTCGTGCCAAAGGTTTCACCGGTACATTCCTGGTTGAACCGAAACCTATGGAACCGACCAAACATCAGTATGATGTCGATACAGAAACCGTAATCGGCTTCCTGAAAGCACACAACCTGGATAAAGACTTCAAGGTTAACATCGAAGTAAACCATGCCACACTGGCAGGTCATACATTCGAACACGAACTGGCAGTAGCCGTAGATAATGGTATGTTAGGTTCGATCGATGCCAACCGAGGCGATTATCAGAACGGATGGGATACAGACCAGTTCCCGATTGACAACTTTGATTTGATCCAAGCCATGATCCAGATCATCCGTAATGGTGGTTTAGGCAACGGCGGAACTAACTTCGATGCCAAGACTCGCCGTAACTCAACCGATCTGGAAGATATCTTTATCGCTCACATCGCCGGTATGGATGCGATGGCACGTGCTTTGGAAAACGCAGCCCGTCTGTTGGAAGAATCACCTTACAAGCAAATGTTGGCTGATCGTTATGCTTCATTCGATGCCGGTAAAGGTAAAGAATTTGAAGAAGGCAAGATGACCTTGGAAGAACTGGTGGCTTATGCCAAGACTCAAGGTGAGCCGAAGCAGATCAGCGGTAAGCAAGAATTGTATGAAGCAATCGTCAATATGTATTGCTAATGACTGCACATTCAACAACTGAAGGAAACAAGTTGTACTTATACTCCATAACAATGGTCGCCGTTATCGGCGGCCTATTGTTTGGATATGATACAGCTGTTATATCCGGAGCAGAAAAAGGACTGGAAGGATTCTTCCTGACAGCAACCGATTTCCACTACGACAAAGTCATGCATGGCATTACTTCGTCGAGTGCTTTGATCGGCTGTGTGATCGGAGGAGCCGTATCCGGTTATTTCGCCTCGTTATTAGGGCGACGTAATTCGCTGCGTCTAGCGGCTGTCCTTTTCTTTCTTTCGGCATTAGGTTCCTATTATCCGGAATTTCTGTTCCTGGAATATGGGAAAGCCAATATGAGTTTGTTGTTAGCCTTCAATCTCTATCGTATCATCGGTGGTATTGGTGTCGGATTGGCATCAGCCATTTGTCCGATGTATATTGCTGAGATTGCCCCTTCCGAAATACGAGGAACACTCGTCTCTTGTAACCAGTTTGCCATCATCTTTGGTATGCTGGTCGTTTACTTTGTCAATTACCTGATTTTAGGAGACCATACCAACCCGATTGTCTTGAAAGATGCCGCCACAGGACTTTATTCATTAAGTCCGGAATCGGATATGTGGACTGTTCAGAAAGGCTGGCGCTATATGTTCGGTTCGGAAGCTATTCCGGCAGCCGCTTTCGGTCTGTTACTTTTCACTGTTCCGAAAACACCACGCTATCTGGTTATGACCGGACAACATCAGGTTGCACTTTCTATCCTGGAGAAAATCAACGGAGTTAACAAAGCCCGCGAAATTTTAGCCGAAATCAGAGCTACTGCTACTGAAAAGACCGAAAAGTTATTTACCTACGGATTTGCCGTTATCTTCATCGGTATTATGCTTTCTGTGTTCCAGCAAGCCATCGGTATCAATGCCGTCCTTTACTACGCACCTCGTATCTTTGAAAGTGCCGGAGCAGAAGGCGGTGGCATGATGCAAACAGTCATCATGGGAATCGTAAATATTCTCTTTACCGTAGTCGCTATCGTAACGGTCGATCGTTTCGGACGCAAGCCGTTGTTGATTATCGGTTCTATCGGCATGGCAGTCGGTGCCTTCATGGTGGCTATCTGCGACAACTGGGGCATTAAAGGTATTATTCCTGTCTTGTCGATTATTGTCTATGCCGCATTCTTTATGATGTCATGGGGACCAATCTGCTGGGTATTGATTGCCGAGATCTTCCCGAATACCATCCGTGGTCAGGCAGTTGCCATTGCCGTTGCCTTCCAGTGGATCTTCAACTACCTAGTTTCATCTACATTCCCGGCATTGTATGATTTCAGTCCGATGTTTGCCTATAGCCTTTATGGAATCGTCTGCGTCATCGCCGCGCTATTTGTCTGGCGTTGTGTACCAGAGACCAAAGGCAAGACACTGGAAGAAATGAATGCTCTCTGGCAAAAGAAATAAAAGTATTGGTGAGCAGAATGGCTCAATCAAACAAGTGGAAAGCAGAGTTCTCTCCTTTGAAAGAAAAGAGTACTCTGCTTTTCTTCTTTTCCGCAATCGTAAAAGGAAAAATCCGTGTCCTTATAACCCTATTCATAGATATTTTTTCCCTATTAATCGATTTTCCTTGTAAACTTCAAAAAACTTACTTTATTTTGAAACAACGAAACAAAAAAATAAGGTATGAAACAGACAATTGTACTTTTCTTTCTCTTCCTTTTTGCCATTAGCTGCCAGGAAGAAATAGAACCCAATTTTTCATTTACAAACGAACAAGAAGAAATAACCATAGATGGAAACGAAAAGGCGGAAGTAACCTTCAGTTTCTCCAGCTCCCGTGAATGGGAAGCAACGACAACCAGCGACTGGCTAAGTATATCGCCAACCTCGGGCGATGCGGGTAGTCATCAAATCACATTGACTGCAACCAGCGAGAACACGACAGGCACAACACGAACGGCTACTGTTCTTCTTTCTTCTTTATCGTTGACACACGAAGTCACGGTTAAACAACAGGCCACCGATTTTGTGGAACTTGAGCAAGAAACTTATCAAGTTCCGGCAGCAGGTGCACCCATACGTATTCAATTTTTGACCAATGTGGCAGATGACGAACTGGCTATCTATGGTTCTGCAGACTGGTTAGAGCCTGACTCGCGAACCCGCTCTGCCAAATCCTATTACATCAGCCTGAAAGCCTCACCCAATACAGACAAAAATTCACGAACAGCATACATTCTTTTCTATAAAGAAACAGAAGGCACACAAACCTTGCTGAACACCGTAACCATCGTACAGGAAGGTACAGCTTCGGGAACATCTACAGATTATTCGGTAGACAAACAAGTACGCGTCTTGCAACAAGCCTCTTTAGGAAAAGGATTGCCCATCGTCATCATGGGAGACGGATTCATTGATACAGACATAGCCGATGGTACATACGACACGGTCATGGACAAAACACTGAAGAATTTATTCACCGAAGAACCGCTGAAATCATTACGCGACTATTTCAATGTATATGCCATCACGGCTGTTTCCAAAAACAACAATTTTGGTAGCGGATTCGAAACGGCTTTCAGCTGTAAACTGGAAGGTGGTAACAGTACCGGTATCTCGGGCAACGACGAAGCCGTCATAGAATATGTTGAAAGTATTGAAGGTGTTGATCTGGAAGAAGCATTGGCTGTAGTCATCCTCAATTCTTCTGCGTATGCCGGTACGACTTATTTTGGATATAGTAATGACTCGAAAGTTGTCGAGTTTGCCATTGCCTATTGTCCGGTCATCGATAATCTGGAAAGTGAAAGCTTCCAACAAGTACTCGTACATGAGGCCGTCGGGCACGGATTTACCAAGCTGGAAGATGAATACAGCTATGAAGAAAACGGAAGTATTCCAGCTTCGGGAATCAAATCAGTAAAAGAATTACAAGCCTTGGGCTGGGCCTTGAATGTTGATTTCACCACCGATGAAAATGAAGTCTTGTGGAGTGACTTCCTGAAAGACAGTCGTTATGCCTCTGAAGGAATCGGTATTTACGAAGGCGCATGTACTTATATCTCCGGAGCCTATCGTCCGACTTACGAGAGCATGATGAACAGCAACATCAATGGTTTCAATGCTCCTTCCCGAAAAGCGATGTATGATATGGTGATGAAACGTGCCACCGAACAAGAGCCTACATACGAAGACTTCGTGACATTCGACCTGCCTATACAGGCACAAACCCGCTATACAACGCGGACAGCTTCTGCCATGACGAAACCATTGCCTCGTCCGCACTTCGTCAATAAGAAACTGATCAGTAATAAATAAGTAATTCAACATAAAAAATCCCGCCCGTCGGATCAATCAGAAAACGACGGGCGGGATTTTTATTTCACACAATTACGTAATACGATCATGATTATCGTCAATCAAAATAAATAACCTGAGTTCGATATAACTTAGTTTGAAATATTTATAAAAATAAACACGAACT
>OMCH01000478.1_pt1 | contig 20637 bp, 17 predicted proteins | sample 1674341 | NCBI WGS metagenome assembly OMCH01 (sample SAMEA103958164, study PRJEB25191) | human gut metagenome | biome: human-associated habitat [ENVO:00009003]; feature: intestine environment [ENVO:2100002]; material: feces | place: Germany | collected 2013/2015
GCTAGTATAGATATAAAGTGTATAAGAAAATAATAAAATAGAATTCGAAAATGATTAAACATTATTTTAAGCAAGCTTTGGCGCAACTTCGCCAGCATCCGCTTATCAGTGTCATCAGCATTGCAGGAACTGCTCTTAGCATTTTCCTTATTATGTTGGTAGTGATGCTACAACAAGTGAAGGTCGCTCCTTTTTCTCCCGAGTCAAATCGGGATCGTTTTCTGCATGTGCATTATATGAGTATTAGTCATAAGGATTGGGGGGACGGAACAAGTAACGGACCGATGAGTGTGCGGACAGCGCGTGAGATATATAAATCATTGAAAACCCCTAAAGCTGTCACTATTTATTGCAGTATGCCGATATCGACTCCTGTCTCATTACCCGCTATGCCGGCTATTGGAGCGGATGTGCGGGAAACGGATGATACTTTTTTTAAAGTGTTCGATTTTCGTTTTGTGAATGGAAAACCATACGATGAAGCTACTTTCAATGCAGGCACTCCTGTGGCTGTGATTACTGAGAGCATATCGCGGGCTTTGTTTGGTTCCACAGAATCTGCGGGCAAAGAGTTTTTGTTGAATCATGCTCCCTATCGTGTGGTAGGGGTAGTGAAAGATGTATCTACTCTTGCCGATTCTTCTTATGGCCAGGTATGGATTCCCTTTACTTCGACGGATTTGCCTAATGATACGTGGAGTGACCAGCACATGGGGATGATGAGTGTCACTATTTTGGCTCGCTGTCATGATGATTTTGGAGAAATCCGTGCTGAAGCCAAGCGGCGTATGAGTGAGTATAATTCTATTCTTGCCGATCAGGGGTATACGTTGATAGACCGTAACCGGCCATACGATCAGGAAACTCAGTCTATTTCATTTGCAGCTAACTTGGAGCCGGATTTGAAGTCGGCTCGTCGTGAACGTGCTATCATTTTTATCATTCTGTTGTTAGTACCTGCTATAAATCTGAGCAGTATGACGCAAAGCCGGTTGCGCCAACGTGTGGCGGAAATAGGAGTACGCCGTGCTTTTGGGAGCACCCGCATGGAAATGGTTGGACAAATAATCATGGAAAACCTGGGCGTGACTTTGTTGGCTGGTGCCGTAGGTTTGTTTATCAGTATTGTTATGGCTTATTTAGGTACCGATATCCTGTTTGCACAGCCTTATAGTGCGACACTGAATGCCCCTACAGTTGATTCCAGTATTTTATTGCATCCTTCCACTTTCCTTTATGCGTTGCTGTTTTGCTTTGTATTGAATTTGCTGAGTAGCGGCATTCCTGCTTGGAGGGCTTCAAGGACTAGCATTGTCAATGCGCTGGGAGGAAGGATTCACTAAGGTGATAACGAATTAAAAGTAAAGAATCAAGATGAATAAGAAACTATTTACTCAGATAAAAAATGAATGGCGGTCTAATCTTTGGCTTATCACCGAATTATTGTTGGTAAGTGTCGTTTTATGGTATATTGTGGACTATATGTATGTGCAGACCTCAATTTATAATGAACCACGGGGATTTGATATTTCTCATTGCTATTTGGTGCAAATGGGACGTCTTACGGACAAAAGTGCAGACTTTATTCCCAATCAGACAGACGAGGAAAAGCGGCAGGATGTCAAGGAACTTCTAAGTCGTCTTCAGCATAGACCGGATATAGAGGCAGCCGGATTAGGACAAAATTCTTACCCGTATAATGGCAGTAACAGCAGTGCGTCAGTGGTGTATGATACATTACGTTCGCCGGGATGGACTATACGCAGATTGGTGTCTCCCGATTTTGTCCGTGTGTTCCGTTATCGTGGCACCCGTGGGGAGACCCCTGAACAACTGGCTGAGATGCTGAAACATCCGAAGAATTTCTTAGCTTCAGATAATCTTTATAAACGGCGCTATGGATGTGATTTGACTTCATTGGTAGACAAACAATTTTATTTGTTCGGGGATACAACGAATACATATAATTTAGCGGCTTCTTTGCAGGTTGTCCGTTATGGGGATTATTTTGAGGCATGGAACAGTTACTGCATGGTGGCTCCTATGCCGGAAGAATGGTATGATTTGGGCACGGAGCTTTGTGTACGCGTAAAAGAGGATCAAGATCGCGATTTTATAGCCCGTTTGAAAGCGGATAGTGAGAAACTGTATCGCGTGGGCAATGTGTTTATCGCGGATGTGCGTTCTTTTACCGATATCCGTCGTAACTTTCAGCAGTCACATACGAATGCCTGGAACAGTTACCTTTTCGGAATGGGTTTCTTGTTGTTGAATATATTCTTGGGATTGCTAGGTACTTTCTGGTTCCGTACTCAGCAACGACGTGGTGAGATTGCATTGATGAAATCATTGGGTGGAACAGATCATAGTATCTTTGTCCGTCAGTTGGCAGAGGGATTGATATTATTGGCGGTGGCCACAATTCCTGCGATTTTTATTGATTGGAATCTGGCAAATAGTGAATTGAATGCTTGGATGAATGGCACTACTATTGAAGGTGGACGTTTCATAATAACAGTTCTTATTTCCTTTATTTTGATTGCATTGATGATTGTAGTAGGCATTTGGATTCCCGCACGTAAGGCTATGAAAGTTCAGCCGGCGGAAGTATTGCATAATGAGTAATCTCTTTTTTGTTAAAAGGTTTTAGAGCATAGCACAAACATGATAAAACTATATATTAAACAGGCTTTTTACCAACTTCGTGAGAATAGGCTCATCAGCTTGGTCTCTATTATAGGAACGGCATTGGCTATTTGTATGATCATGGTCATCGTTTTGGTGTTGGAAGTGCGCATTACGGATTGTGTGCCTGAGGTGAACCGTTCACGTTCTCTTTATATGAAAGCGATGTCTATTCATCAGAAAGGAGATACTAGTGATAATTCATCAAACGGCTGTATGTCACTTACGGTGGCTAAAGAGTGTTTTAAGGCGCTTACTGTTCCTGAGACGGTAACTATAGTGTCTACAGGAGGCAGGATGCGTATTTCTGTACCTGCGGGAAAAACGATGACAGTGGATAATCTTGAAACTGACGATACTTTTTGGAAAGTGTTCTCTTTTGATTTTATTGCCGGAAAGCCGTTTACGGCTGCCGATAGTGAAAGCGGACTTCCTAAGGTTGTACTTAGTGCTTCTGTGGCCCGGAATTTGTTTGGTACGGTAGAAGCGGTAGGACGTACGGTCCAACTCAACTTGGCCGATTATACGGTAGTGGGTGTTGTGAAAGATGTATCCAAACTGGCTGTTTCTTCTTATGCACAGATTTGGATACCTTTCAATTCAACAGAAATAGCCAGAAAGTGCTGGTATGACAATGCGATGGGAACTTTTCGTGTGGTCATTCTGGCACATTCGGAGAAAGATTTTCCTGCCATCAGAGAAGAGGCGGAACGCCTGCGTCAGAAATTCAATGACGGATTGCAGGATTCCGAAATTTTTTATCGTGGACAACCCGATGATCGTTTCTCTTTTATCTTTCGTCACTGGGGAAGAGAGTTACAGGCGAAGGAAGCTTATTTGCACTACCTGTTGGTGATTGTTATTTTATTGCTGGTACCGGCTATAAATTTGAGTAGCATGACTTTGTCCCGTATGCGGAAGCGCATGTCGGAAATAGGGGTGAGGAAGGCATTTGGTGCTACTGCCAATGTCTTGTTGAGGCAAGTGTTTTATGAAAACTTATTATTGACGCTCATAGCCGGAGCAGTAGGAATGCTTTTCAGTTATGCATGTACTTTTTTATTGAATGATTTCTTATTTTCCAATAGCGAGAACCGTGCCCAAATAGGAGAAACCAGTCTTTCGGCAGATATGTTGTTCAGTCCCTGGATATTCTTGGCCGCATTCATTTTCTGCCTGCTCTTGAATTTGCTGTCAGCGTGCATCCCTGCCTGGAGGGCATCGCGCATGAATATTACGGACGCTTTAAACCAACGTTAGATCATGAACAGGAATTTATTGAAACAGATATGGAACGAGCGCCGCAGCAATGCGTTTCTGTGGATGGAACTTTTTGTGGTGTTTGTCATATTATGGTATATTGTGGATGTGGTATATGTCACATTGAGCATCTATAATTTGCCGATGGGCTTTGATATAGAAAATACGTATGTTCTTCGTTTTGAGCGGATGACTTCGAAGGCGGCTGCTTATCAGCCTGGCCGTACTATGAAAGAAGATGTTGCCGATTTGCATGAAATTGTAAACAGGCTTGCGCATCGTCCGGATGTGGAAGCAGTCAGCCTCTCGCAAAACTGTATACCTTATAATGACGGTGCAAACAGTTTTTCATTTTATCTGGATACAGTCCCGGTACGTAGTTTGAAACGATGGATAACTCCGGAGTATTTTAATGTATTCCGTTATCGCAATATAGACGGTTCGGATAGTGAAAGCCTTGCTGAGGCACTGACACCGTCCGGCATGGTCTTATCTGTGAATATTGCCGATGTTTATCAGGATGCACCTTGGCATGGTAAGGAACTTTTAGGGCGTAGGGTACCTGTTTGGCGGAATGAGCCGGAGGCGGAGCATCTTTCTATAGCTGCTCTTACCGAGCCGGTCCGTTATGACCATTTTACAGCTCCGGATGATTACGGCTCCCGTTATGCTGCTGTGTACCTGACAGATGAGGTAATGGAATCCTTGGGCGAAACGGTTTATATAGAAGTTTGCCTACGTGTTCGTGAGGGACAGAATGATGGATTCATAGACCGTTTGATAGTGGATGCCGACCGTCAATATCAGGTGGGCAATCTATATCTTTTGGATATAACTCCTTTGAGTGATGTACGCACAGCTTATGAAACGGATTCGGTGAATGAGTTGAATACGCAATTTTGTATCATATTTTTCTTATTGCTGAATATCTTTCTAGGCATTATCGGAACTTTCTGGTTCCGGACACAGCATCGGCGTGCCGAAATAGCGTTGCGTATGGCTTTAGGATCTACCCGTTGGGGAATCTGCGGTCGTCTGATGGGGGAAGGAGTCTTGTTATTGCTGATATCTGCTATTCCTGCATTGGTTGTGGCGTGGAATTTGGGATATGCCGAACTGGTGGAAGTTACACGTATGCCTTTTACGGCAGGGCGTTTTGCGATTACGGTTCTGGGCACTTTTATTCTGATTGCTGGAATGATTGTCATTGGAATAGGATACCCTGCCCGTCGTGCCATGAGTATCGAACCGGCTGAGGCATTACATGAAGAATAAGGTGCCAGTTTATCAGTTTGCCAATATGTTGCCACATTATTTCATTGTCACATGATCAGCAGTGTTCGTATATGAATGGAGTGTCCGATTTCGGACACTCCATTCTTGTTGTAAGGTGTTATAAAACAGTGAAATAGTTTTTTGGCATACCATTTGCCTTACCTTTGATAAAAAGAATAATAACGCAATGAAAAAACAAGTAATATCTCTATTTTTAGCCTTTGGCATATCGTTGGTTGCCGGAGCGCAGCCACAAGAAAAGCGACGTGCCATCACTTTGGAGGAAGCCATTACTATTGCCCGTGTGCAAAGTGTAGATGCGGCCGTAGCTTTAAACGAGCTGAAAACCGCTTATTGGGAATATCGTACTTTCCGTGCGGATTTGCTTCCGGAAATGAATTTTGAAGCCACTATTCCCAGCTATAATAAGAAGTATAATTCTTATCAGCAGGATAACGGTGCTTATACATTTGTACGTAATAATTATATGGAAATGAATGGTGAAGTTTCTATCGATCAGAATATTTGGTTGACCGGTGGTAAACTCTCATTGAATACCTCTCTTGATTTCTTGAAACAACTGGATGGAGATAAATCAAAACGATATATGTCTGTTCCTGTGGCATTGACTTTGGAACAACCTATTTTCGGAGTGAATACAATTAAATGGAACCGCCGCATCGAACCGGTGAGATACGCTGAAGCTAAAGCCGCATTTCTTACTGCAACCGAAGAGGTAACCATGACTACTATCAATTATTTTTTCAATTTGTTGTTGGCCAAGGAAAATGTAGGCATTGCCCGACAGAATCTGAAGAATGCAGATAAACTGTATGAAGCGGCTAAGGCAAAGCGTAGCATGGGGCAGATCAGTGAAAATGATTTGTTGCAATTGGAACTGAATGTATTGAATGCCCGTTCTACATTGACTGAAAATGAAAGCAACTTGAAAAGTAATATGTTCAAACTCCGTTCATTTCTGGCATTAGGAGAGGATGAGGAACTGGAGCCGGTTGTTCCCGAAACGATTCCGACTGTTTTGCTGAACTATCCGGATGTTTTGGACAAAGCACTTGCCAATAATTCATTTGCACATAATATTCGTCGCCGCCAGTTGGAAGCAGATTTTGAAGTGGCTAAGGCGAAAGGTAATTTACGTGAAATCAAGCTCTATGCACAGGTAGGTTTTACAGGAACAGACAATGAATTTAATAGTGCATACCGCCGTTTGAAAGACAACCAGATTGTGGAAGTCGGTTTTAAGATTCCTATTCTTGACTGGGGAAAACGTCGTGGTCAGGTAAAGATTGCTCAAAGTAACCGCGATGTGACCGAAAGCAAGTTACGTCAGGAAACCATGAATTTCAATCAGAATCTGTTTATCCTTGTAGAACAGTTCAATAATCAGCAGGCCCAGTTGCAGATAGCAGACGATGCGGACAAGATTGCCCAGAAACGTTACAGTACCAATGTGGAAACCTTCATGGTTGGTAAAATCTCGACATTGGATTTGAATGATTCCCAGTCAAAGAAAGATGAGGCTCGTCAGAAGCATATCAATGAGTTGTTCTATTATTGGTACTATTATTACCAGTTGCGCAGCTTGACATTGTGGGATTTCAATACCAATACTAATATTGATGCCGATTTCGAAAAGATTATCAAACAATAGGATTTTTACTATTCAATTCTGTTTGAATATAAAATGGGGTTGTCTTTGTACTTATTAAAATAATAATTTCTACATTTGCAGCAGTATGATATTAATTATAGACGATGACAGTGCCATTCGTTCTTCTCTGAGCTTTATGCTGAAAAGGGCGAAATATGATGTGCAGGCCGTACCGGGTCCCAAAGAGGCTATTGAAATAGTCCGTTCGGTTGCGCCCCAGTTAATCTTGATGGATATGAACTTCACCCTGTCCACCAGTGGTGAAGAAGGATTGACTCTTTTGAAACAGGTCAAAGTGTTCCGGCCCGATGTTCCCGTTATATTGATGACAGCATGGGGAAGTATCCAGCTTGCCGTGCAAGGGATGCAGGCAGGTGCATTTGACTTTATTACCAAGCCTTGGAACAACGTGGCGTTGATGCAACGGATAGAAACGGCTTTGGAACTGACTTCACAAGATAAGAAAGCAGCGGTTCCGGTGGAAGATAATGACGGCTTCAACCGTAGCCATATCATTGGAAAGAGTAAGGCACTGATGGATGTGCTGGCCACGATCAAGCGGATAGCGCGTACCAACGCATCGGTCTTGATTACCGGTGAAAGTGGTACAGGTAAGGAGTTGATAGCCGAAGCGGTACATTTGAACAGTCCCCGTAGCAAGAAACCTTTTGTGAAAGTGAATTTGGGAGGTATTTCTCATACTTTGTTCGAGAGTGAAATGTTCGGTCATAAGAAAGGTGCGTTTACGGATGCCACATCCGACAGGGTAGGACGTTTTGAACTGGCTGATAAGGGTACGATTTTCTTGGATGAGATTGGCGATTTGGATTTAAGCTGTCAGGTGAAACTGCTTCGCGTGTTACAAGAGCAGACTTTTGAAGTTTTGGGCGACAGCCGTCCCCGTAAAGTCGATATCCGTGTGGTCAGTGCGACGAATGCCGATTTACGGCAGATGGTGCAGGAACACACCTTCCGCGAGGATTTGTTCTATCGTATTAATTTAATTACGGTGCATCTTCCGGCATTACGCGAACGCCGTGAGGATATTCCGTTATTGGTCCGTCATTTCGCCGACAAACAATGTGAATCGAACGGTCTTCCCAAAGTGGAATTTACTTCTGAAGCGATGGATTATTTGAGCCGTTTGCCTTATCCGGGTAATATCCGTGAATTAAAGAATTTGGTGGAACGTACCTTGCTGGTCAGTGGAAAGGAAATATTGACTGCGGATGATTTTAAATCACAATACCAGCATCCTATAGAACAGAAGATGACAACGAATCTGCAAGGCATGACCTTGGAGGAGATAGAAAAGCAGACTATTCTGCAAACGCTTGAAAAGTATAACAATAATATGTCACAGGTTGCCATAGCCTTAGGAATCAGCCGGGCCGCTCTTTATCGCCGTTTGGAGAAATACAATATACAAGTGAATGATTAGCAAAAACGGAACCGGATAAAATATGAAACTGAAATTCTTGTTCTTCTTTTTAGCATTACTGTTGACAGCAGTATGGACTATCCTGCTCGTTCTTACATTGAAGGAACGCGGTGCGCTGTTTTATATAGGAGAGGGAGTCATTACATTCAGTCTTGTGTTTCTGGTTTATTTCTATCGCAAAGTCGTGAAACCGCTTGATATCATCGGCAACGGTATGGAGCTTCTTCGTGAGCAGGATTTCAGCAGTAGGCTGACTCCTGTCGGACAAAAGGAAGCCGACCGCATTGTGTTGGTTTTCAACCGCATGATGGAGCAGTTGAAAGACGAGCGTCTCCGGTTGCGTGAGCAGAATCATTTTCTTGACCTGCTGGTCAGTGCTTCTCCCATGGGAGTTGTCATACTGACTTTGGACGGACATATTTCCATGCTAAATGCTGCAGCTCTTCGTTTTTTGGATTATTCTTCGGCAGAGGAAGTCAGAGGCCGATTGCTGTGCGAGTTGGCTTCCCCTTTGGCCGAAGAAATAGAACGTATTCCCAAAGATACTACGGAAACAATTCGTCTGAGCGACTCCATGATTTACCGCTGTTCCCGGCTTTCTTTTGTTGACAGAGGCTTTTCTCATCCGTTTATTCTGGTGGAAAGTCTGACTTCCGAGGTGGTGAAAGCAGAGAAAAAGGCATACGAAAAAGTGATCCGTATGATAGCACATGAGGTGAATAATACGACTGCGGGCATTACCTCTACTCTTGATACGGTGGATGGTGCCTTGGAATGTATGGAGGATACGGAAGACTTGCGCGAAGTGATGAAAGTCTGCATAGAGCGTTGCTACAGCATGAGCCGTTTTATCACGAATTTCGCCAATGTGGTGAAGATTCCCGAGCCTCAATTACAATCAGTGGACTTGAATGACCGCGTGGCCGCTTGCAAGACATTTATGGAAACGGTTTGCCGTAACCGCAAGATTACGCTGCATCTTAATTTATGTAAAGAGAATCCCGAAGTGATGATGGATACTTCCCTGTTTGAGCAAGTACTGGTCAACATTATCAAGAATGCGGCTGAAAGTATCGGGGAAACAGGAGATATCTTTATCCGTACTTCCGTATCACCTACGATGTTGGAAATTGCTGATACCGGTGCCGGTATCAGTAAAGAGGTGGAAACCAAACTGTTCAGTCCTTTCTTCTCCACCAAGCCTAACGGACAGGGTATCGGTCTTATTTTTATTCGTGAAGTTTTGATAAAACATGGGTGTACTTTCTCTCTTCGTACCTATCCGGATAAACTGACCCGTTTCCGTATCCGTTTCTGATGATTTTCTACCACTTTACCACGCCGCGATGCTTCCGTAAGGAAGTGCAAAGGGAGGGGGTATAGTAAACGTCTTTCGGGTGTTTCTTTTTGTGCTGTTGGTTCTTTCGGAATCTCAGTTCAAAATGAAACACCCTTTTTATTATGCTAGGCTGTCCACGATAAAAAATGTTCAATCAGGATTGGATGAAGTCGGTTCGTTTGGTTTATCTTCACAATATTATGTGCTAAATAATTAAAATATGAAATATCCTATCGGCATACAAATTTTTAGTCAAATCCGTGAAAACGGATATGTTTATGTGGATAAGACCGACCTTATCTACCAGTCGGTGAGTAGAGGAAGTATTTATTTTTTCAGCCGTCCGCGCCGTTTCGGCAAAAGTATTATGAAGGGCGGAGAGAGGTGAGGTAATATCCGGACAAGCCTGAAAATATCCTGTAGTTTGGAATAAGTAAGTAACGTTATAAAATAGCTTGATACATTATTTTATTCATCGTTATCAGCCCAAATCCACAAAAAAGTTGGGAGCGTTTATGCCCTCATGCTCTCACTGTATATGTAACATGTTGATCATGAATAATTTGTGTAGTTGTGGTAAAAATAGTTGCTCTTCCTTATGCCCTCACTAATCTCTCATGCCCTCACTACGTTTTGAAGCATATTTCTGTATAACATGCTTGTTGTCAGCTATATATTCTTTTTTTGTAGGATATTCCGGCTTGATATAAAGTAGGGCGTTTTCTGGCTTTTTATCGTAAAAAGTGTGTGTAAAGGGTTTGTACTTCTATGGAGTGTGATCGCAAAGTTCCCGGTATTTCCGGCAGCGGTAAAAAGATCAAGACGTTTTTAAAAAAGCTCTTGTTCTTTTTAAAAAAGGCCGTTATCTTTTTTTGAAAGTTCTTGATCTTTTTAAAAAACGTCCTTGTCTTTTGAGGTGAAATTCCGGATCCTACGCGAAAACTTCCACCACAGAGTTTTGCAAAACTGCTGCTACTGCTACCACCCTTTCCATTGAAAGCACCATGGGCAGGACGTTTCATAGGGTGATGGCAGCATTTTTTTATATGGTAAAAAGGGCTGCTGTCACCACTTTTACCTCTTTTTTACCCCAAAAAGTCCGTAGGAGGGGGAAGAAACAGGAGGCGGAGGATGACCAAACGCTGGGAAAAGGTGGGAATACAGGCACACAGCATCCGGAAACCGGATCGGCAGAATATTGTACACCAACAAACAAGACACTGACTACAGCCTGATGGGAATCTGATTGCGGATCGCCAGAACTATGGTTGCATCCCGACAAAGCCATAGTTACAATCTGGTGAAACCTTAGTTCCAGCCTGATGGAACTGAAGTTTCAACCCTACGGAACCGGTTGAAACTGAACCTTATGGCTGAATATGACGCCCGTACAATTAATATAGGTGCTGAATACAGCTTTTGGAAAGATTATATCAATGCGGTGATAGAGTTCAACCGCTGCCGTTATTTTTCCGGCGGACTGGTTTTTAAAGTTCACCTGAAAGAATAAAAGGAGTGGCTGTCAGTCTTTGATTTTCTTTTTATACACTTCCCCTCTGCTCATTACTTCCTTAACGAAATTGTAAGTCTCTACCCCTCGGAAGTATCCATTCTTACAAACCGGATCATTGAAATATTCTTCATTACTTTTAAGCAGGATATAGTCATCTACGCTATTATCCCATACATATTTATTCTTGCCATATTTTTCAGCCAGTGCCATGGCATCCAGTACGTGTCCTATTCCGGCGTTATAAGCCGCCAAGACAAATTTCATCCGTTCGTTTTCATCTTTTATTGCGTTGAAGGAACGGGAAGTGGCAGCGATATATTTCACGGCGGCCTTTATACTCTCTTCCGGATTCTGTTCTTTACCGGGAGGAACTCCCATAGCACGCGCCGTCCGGGGCATGAGCTGCATTAATCCTTTCGCGCCTGCCCATGATACGGCTGTCGTATCAAAATTAGATTCTGTATAGGCTAGGGAAGCTAAAATACGCCAGTCCCAATCTATTTCTTTGGCATATTTCTTGAATAGAGTGTCGAAGTGTGAAATCTTTCCGTCTTTGATGGACAAGATGGAACCGTGAGGTGTCCGTTTGCTTATTTCAAAATAACGCTTGCTACTGGCCTGATAGGCAGGAGAAGTCATATTTTCCTGATGCCATTTAGTAGCAGCTTCACCTAGTAGCGGTGAGGTCTTACGTACGGCCCATGAGGCACGTTGGTCAAAACTGACAGCCAGGTCAATATTCAGATTGGGGTAATAAGTCTTGTTTAATTTGGCAAGGTCGTTATCACAGATGGCATAATCTATCTCACCATTGGAAACCTGCATGATTAAATCCTCGGTGGTGATGCTGTCATTATTGACTTCGTGTATCAATATACCGCCACCCAGTTCTTTATCCAGATTGATGAGACGTTCCAGATACTTTCCTGGTTTTACATAGACCTCTTTCCCGATTAATTCTGTCACATTATTCAGTGCTTTCTTCTTTTTTTGAGTATTACGTTGTACCAATACCTGATGGGTGATGATATCTTCCCCGCAAAACTCTACACTGTCTTTGAACTCTTTGGTGACAGGCAGATTATAGGCTATCAGGTCTCCTTCTCCTTGTAATAGTTTATGGACCAGGTCACGTGCATTCTGTGCTACTTTTATTTTCAGCTTTACGCCCAATGAGCGGGTAAACTGATCGGCCAGCTCATACTGGAATCCCATAGGCTCGCCCCGATAGTCGAAATAAGAGGTAGAACTGTTCAAGGTCAGGGCTACTAATTCTCCGCTGTCTTTTATTTGCGGCAAATCATAATTTGTCACTTCGGCAGATTGTTGCCGGTTGCGGCACGCTGTCATGCATATACAGGCAAGGACTAATAGCCAGACATTTTTCATCTTCCTAAAATCTTTTCAATATATAGTTTAAGGATTTCAATGGCCTTTTGGTTGTTGCCTCCATTGGGGATAATAATATCGGCATATTGCTTGGTAGGCTCTATGAATTCGTCATGCATTGGTTTCAGAATGTTCCGGTATTTGTCTATCAGCATTTCCAAGGGGTGGCCGCGTTCCACCATGTCGCGGGTAATCACACGCAGCAAACGTTCGTCGGGTTCGGCATCCACAAAAATCTTTAAGTCCATCAAGTCTCGTAACTCTTTATCATAGAGACTCATGATACCTTCCACAATGATGACTTCCTTTGGCTCTACACGAACTGTTTCGGGCAGGCGTGTGCATACTAGATAAGAATAGGTGGGCTGCTCAATGGGATGCCCTTTGCGCAGGTCGGCAATCTGTTGTTCAAAGAGCGGCCAGTCAAAAGCATCGGGATGGTCGAAATTGGTTTGTTTACGTATTTCCAAGGGAATGGATGACTGATCGTTATAATATGAATCTTGTGGAATGACTGCAACGGAACCTGGGGGCAGGCTCTCTATGATTTTTCTAACTACAGTGGTCTTTCCTGAACCGGTTCCGCCGGCTATACCAATAATTATCATAATAATAGAATGTATTTTAAAACAAAACTGTTACTTTTGCATCAGGTTAAATACTTTAGCCCTGTGTCGATTACAAAAGTAGGATAATTAATTAAAATATCAAGTATGGTTAAGCACATTGTTTTATTTAAATTGAAAGAAACTCTTTCACAAGAAGAAAAATTGAAAGTGATGAATGATTTTAAAGCGGCTATTGAAGCTTTGCCGGTCAAGATAGGTTTTATCCGTCATATATTTGTGGGGCTGAATACCAATTCTGCTGAAAAATGGGATATTTGTTTGGATAGTGAATTCGATACGCTGGCAGATGTCAATGCCTATGCCGTTCATCCGGATCATGTAGCTGCAGCCGGCCTTTTGAAGGAGGTTAAGGCTGATCGTGCTTGTGTGGATTATGAATTCTAAAAGATAGCCTATGAAAAAGATAATCAATCCCTGGAAAGGGATGGAAGGATATAATTGCTTTGGCTGTGCTCCCAACAATGAAGCCGGAGTGAAGATGGAATTTTATGAGGATGGGGATGAGGTAATTAGTATATGGAAACCTCAGCCACAGTTTCAGGGATGGATTGATACGTTGCATGGCGGTATTCAGGCGGTGCTGCTGGATGAGATTTGTGCATGGGTGGTTTTGCGTAAACTACAGACTACCGGTGTTACGTCCAAAATGGAAACCCGCTATATGAAACCTGTTAATACCAACGATTCGCATATCGTATTGAAGGCTTCCATAAAGGAGAGGAAGCGCAATATCGTATTTGTAGAAGCGGCTATTTATAATAATAAGGAGGAACTTTGCACCAAGGCGCTGTGCACTTATTTCACTTTTTCTCAAGAGAAGGCAAAGGAAGAAATGCATTTCTTGAACTGCGAGGTGGAGCAAGATGAGATAATACCTTTAATTTGAAAGAAAAAATAAAGTTTTTGCGATAATTATTTGCTGATATCAAATATAAACTTTATTTTTGTCGCAAATAAAAAGAAAAGACTATGGTTAGAACAGCTACACATCATCATCATTTTCCTAACGAATAACTCGGTGGGCTAAGATGATATTGTAGTATGATGATATAGGGCTTACCGTTTTCGGCAAGCCCTTTTTATTGCCGGTTAATAATTAAAAAACAGATAGAATCATGCTTAGAATTGCAGTACAGTCAAAAGGCCGTTTGTTTGAAGAGACAATGGCATTATTACAAGAGGCAGATATTAAAATCTCCACTTCTAAAAGAATTCTTTTAGTACAGTCGTCTAATTTTCCGATCGAAGTTCTTTTTCTTCGCGATGATGATATTCCTCAGTCGGTGGCTGGTGGAGTGGCTGATTTAGGGATCGTAGGCGAGAATGAGTTTGTAGAGAGAAAAGAGGACGCTGAGGTGATTAAACGTTTGGGGTTCAGCAAGTGCCGTTTGTCATTGGCTATACCTAAAGATGTGGACTATCCGGGTTTGTCTTGGTTTGAAGGACGTAAGATTGCGACTTCTTATCCCGGCATTTTGAAAGATTTCATGGATCGGAATGGCATTCATTCTGATATTCATGTCATTACCGGTTCGGTAGAGATTGCTCCGGGAATCAGTTTGGCTGATGCTATTTTTGATATTGTCAGTTCGGGATCTACTTTGGTAAGCAATAGCTTGAAGGAAGTGGAAGTGGTTATGAAAAGTGAGGCGTTGCTGATAGGCAATAAGAATATGTCTGAGGAGAAGAAAGAGATTTTGAATGAACTCTTGTTCCGTATTGAAGCGGTGAAAGCTGCCGAAGACAAGAAATATGTCTTGATGAATGCTCCGACAGAGCGTTTGAAAGAAATTATCGAAGTGCTGCCGGGTATGAAGAGTCCTACTGTGATGCCATTGGCACAAGAAGGATGGAGTTCGGTACATACAGTGCTTGACGAGAAGCGTTTTTGGGAGATCATCGGAAAACTGAAAGCATTGGGAGCGGAAGGTATTTTGGTATTGCCCATTGAGAAAATGATATTATAGCCGGTCCATACGTCAGGCGAGATTTGTAAACTTATAAAAGAATACATGTATGAAGAAAATAATATATCCTGAAAAGAAAGACTGGATGGAAATTCTCCGTCGTCCGGCATTGAATACAGACACGCTGCGCAATACGGTTAAAGAAGTGCTGGATAAAGTGAAGACGGAAGGAGATAAAGCGGTGAGGGAATATGAAGAACGTTTTGATAAGGTGAAACTGGACTTACTGGGGGTTACTGAAACGGAAATTGCTGAAGCGGAAAAGGAGGTACCTATTGAATTGAAGGCAGCTATCATGCTGGCACAGAAAAATATTCATACTTTTCATAGTTCTCAGCGGTTTGAAGGGAAAAAGGTGCAGACCGTACCCGGGGTAACTTGTTGGCAGAAGGCGGTTGCTATTGAAAAGGTGGGCTTGTATATTCCCGGAGGCACGGCGCCTTTATTTTCTACCGTATTGATGTTGGCTACTCCGGCACAGATTGCAGGTTGCAAGGAAATCGTACTTTGTACTCCTCCTGATAAAGAAGGAAAGGTTCATCCTGCTATCTTGTATGCGGCAAAATTGGCCGGAGTAAATAAAATATTCAAAGCAGGAGGGGTGCAGGCCATCGCTGCTATGGCATACGGAACGGAAAGTGTGCCTAAGGTTTATAAAATTTTCGGTCCGGGTAACCAATATGTAACGGCTGCCAAGCAGCAGGTTTCTTTGCGGGATGTTGCGATAGATATGCCTGCCGGTCCTTCTGAAGTCGAAGTGCTGGCCGACGAGACGGCTAATCCTGTATTTGTGGCAGCCGATTTGCTTTCACAGGCGGAACATGGAGTTGATAGTCAGGCCATGCTGATAACTACTTCTGAGAAATTAATGAAGGAGGTGGAGTATGAGGTACAACGCCAGTTGGCTTTGCTTCCCAGATGGGAAATAGCCGAAAAGTCGTTGGCAAGCAGCAAATTGATTTTGGTGAGGGATATGGATGAGGCAATTGCTCTGACGAATGAATATGCTCCCGAGCATTTGATTATCGAGACCAGGGATTATATGGAACAGGCAGAGCGTATTGTCAATGCCGGATCTGTATTTCTAGGTTCACTTACTCCGGAGAGTGCCGGTGATTATGCATCCGGAACCAATCATACTTTACCTACCAATGGTTATGCCAAAGCGTATAGTGGGGTGAGTCTGGATAGTTTTATCCGTAAAATCACTTTTCAGGAGATTAATGGCGAGGGTATTCAGAATATCGGTCCTGCTATTGAGGTGATGGCGGCTAATGAACAACTGGGTGCGCATAAGAATGCAGTAACCGTAAGATTAAAAACAGTATAAAGATGAAAGATTTGAAAGAATTGACGCGCCCGAATATTTGGGCTTTGAAACCCTATTCATCGGCACGTGACGAATATAATGGAGCGGAGGCATCTGTTTTTCTGGATGCCAATGAGAATCCGTACAATACACCTAATAACCGTTATCCTGATCCTATGCAGCGGGAATTGAAGAATATGATAGCTCCTATTAAAAAGGTAGACCCCGATACGATCTTTCTGGGAAACGGCAGTGATGAGGCTATTGACTTGGTATATCGCGCGTTCTGTATTCCGGGGGTGGATAATGTAGTGGCTATTGACCCTACTTATGGTATGTATCAGGTGTGTGCCGATGTCAACGATGTAGAATATCGCAAGGTGTTGTTGGATGAAAACTATCAGTTCAGTGCCGATAAACTATTGGCGGCAACAGACGATCACACCAAACTGGTTTTTCTTTGCTCGCCCAATAATCCTACCGGTAATAACCTGGATCGTAGGGAAATGGAAAAATTGCTGGATACTTTTCAGGGATTGGTGATTATAGACGAGGCCTATTCCGATTTTTCTGATGCGCCGTCTTTCCTTGCCGATTTAGATAAATATCCTAATTTGATTGTCTTTCAGACTTTTTCTAAGGCATGGGGATGTGCTGCCATTCGTTTGGGCATGGCCTTTGCGTCTAAAGAAATCATCTCTATTTTCAGTAAGATTAAATATCCGTATAATGTGAATCTGCTGACACAGAAAGAGGCTGTTATGATGTTGCATCGGCATTATGAGGTAGAACGTTGGGTAAAGTCGTTATTGGAAGAACGGACGCGTTTGGTCAATGAATTTGTAGAACTGCCTTGTTGTGAGAAAATCTATCCTACGGATGCCAATTTCTTTCTAGCTAAAGTGACAGATGCCAAGAAAATATATAATTATTTGGTAGGTAAAGGTATCATAGTGCGTAACCGTACCAGTATTTCTTTATGTCGTGATTGTTTGCGTGTGACTATTGGTACACGTCCGGAGAATGATATGTTGTTGGAAGCATTGAAGAATTATGAATGTTGAAATATGAAGAAAGCGTTGTTTATAGATCGTGACGGTACGTTGGTTATCGAGCCACCGGTTGATTACCAATTGGATTCTTTCCATAAATTGGAGTTTTATCCTAAGGTATTTCGTAATTTGGGATTTATCCGCAGCAAACTCGACTTTGAATTTGTGATGGTTACCAATCAAGACGGTCTCGGTACTTCTTCTTTTCCTGAGGATACCTTTTGGCCGGTGCACAACCTGGTGTTGAAGACATTGGAGGGGGAAGGCATCATTTTTGATGATATCTTGATAGACCGCAGTTTTCCGGAAGACCATGTGTTTACCCGTAAGCCTGGAACAGGAATGATGGGAAAATATCTTACCGGTGATTATGATTTGGCTAACAGTTTTGTTATTGGTGATCGCGCTACCGATGTGGAACTGGCTAAAAATATGGGCTGTAAGGCTATTTTGTTGCAAGAAAATATGGATATTCTGAAGGAAAAGAACTTGGAATCCTACTGTGTATTGGCGACTACGGATTGGGATAAGGTCGCTGAATTCCTTTTTGCCGGAGAACGTATAGCGGAGGTCCGTCGTACTACGAAGGAAACGGATATTTATATCAGTTTTAATTTAGATGGCAGCGGAAAATGTGATATTTCCACAGGTATTGGTTTTTTTGATCACATGTTGGAACAGATTGGAAAGCATGGTGGTATTGACCTGACCATTAAAGTAAAAGGTGATTTGGAAGTGGACGAACATCATACTATTGAAGATACCGCCATTGCTTTGGGTGAATGTATTTATCGGGCATTGGGCAGCAAGCGTGGCATTGAGCGTTACGGATATTGCTTGCCCATGGATGATTGTCTTTGTCGGGTAGCTTTGGATTTTGGCGGTAGAGCATGGTTGGTATGGGATGCTGAGTTTCATCGGGAGAAAATAGGGGAGATGCCTACCGAGATGTTTCTTCATTTTTTTAAATCATTGAGTGATGCAGCTCGTATGAATTTAAATATCAAAGCCGAGGGGCAGAATGAGCATCATAAAATAGAAGGTATTTTCAAAGCTTTGGCTCGTGCCATAAAGATGGCTGTGAGAAGAGATATTTACCATTTTGAAGTACCCTCAAGCAAGGGATGTATTTAAGTCGGCTTCAAAGACAAAGTAACTTAACTTAGTTGGGCGAGTAAGTTAAGTTACTTTGTCTTTGAAGCCGACTTACTTTTTTATGTGGTTTATAGCTCTTCGCATTCTTTCAGCCATGAAGCTGCACTGGCATCGCTCGGCATACGCCAGTCACCTCGGGGACTGAGTGATACAGATCCCACTTTGGGACCATCGGGCAGGCAAGAGCGTTTGAATTGTTGTTGAAAGAAACGGCGGCAGAATATAGTAAGCCATTTTTTGATTGTTTCCTCATCGTATGTATCACGAAAAGCGATACTTGCCAGGAAGAATATCTTGGCGGGACGAAAACCGAAACGTAGGAATTGATAAAGGAAGAAATCATGCAGTTCGTATGGTCCTACCAAATCTTCTGTCTTTTGTTTTATATTGCCGTTTTCATCAGCAGGAATCAGTTCGGGACTGATAGGAGTGTCTACAATATCGAGCAGGGTAATACGTGATTCATTATCCATGCCATTCAAAGCCACCCAATTTACCAGGTATTTGACCAGTGTTTTGGGAATGCTTCCATTGACTCCGTACATAGACATATGGTCGCCATTGTAGGTGGCCCAGCCTAGGGCAAGTTCTGAAAGGTCTCCCGTACCAATGACAAGACCGCCCAGTTGGTTGGCAACATCCATCAGAATTTGAGTCCGTTCGCGTGCCTGGCTGTTTTCGTAGGTTACATCGTGTACGGTCATGTCGTGGTTAATATCGTTAAAGTGTTGGATGCAGGATTCCTTTATGCTGATTTCTTTAATGGTAACACCTAGTGAAGCCATCAGGTGGAGAGCATTGTTATAAGTACGGTCGGTAGTACCGAAACCAGGCATGGTGATGCCGATGATACCTTTTCGTGGCAGATCCAATTTATCGAAAGTCTTGGCACAGACCAAAAGTGCCAAGGTGGAATCCAGACCACCGGAAATACCGACTACTACAGTCTTGCAGTGAGTGTGTACCAGACGTTTGGCTAGTCCTGCTATTTGGATAGCGAAGATTTCTTCACAGCGTTCATCCAATTCTTTGCCTTGAGGAACAAAAGGATGAGCTTCTATACTGCGCGTCAGACTAAGATCGCGTGTGTTGACAAATTCTGTACTGATGTGGATGGCGGGACGTCCCGGGCAGTTGCCGATATTGGCGGCAAAAGTGGTATTGGTCAACCGTTCGCCACGAAGACGCTCTACGTCTATTTCACTGATGACTAACTGTTCTTTGAATGAGAAACGTTCAGATTCGGTAAGTAATGTGCCGTTTTCATATATCAGTCCGTTGCCTGCAAAAACAACGTCTGTGGTTGATTCGCCGAAACCGGATGAACTGAATACATATCCTGCCAGACAGCGTGCTGATTGTTGACTGACTAATGAACGGACATAATTATGCTTGCTTATTCCTTCATTGTCGGCAGACATGTTGAAAATGATTTCCGCTCCTTTCAGTGCTAATGCGGAACTGGGCGGAATGGGGGCCCACATGTCTTCGCAGATTTCAATGCCAAAGCAAGTTTCCGGAGTGTCGAAAAGCAGGTTGGCGCTGACCGGTACATTTTGTCCGCAGAGGCGTACATTGGCATCCGGGTGGTTCAGAGCAGAGGTAAACCAGCGTTGTTCATAGAACTCTTTATAATTAGGTAAATATGTTTTAGGAACAATACCCAGTATTTTCCCTTTTTGGAAAACAACAGCACTGTTCAGCAGCGTGGAATTCATAACCACAGGCATCCCTATAATAGAGATGATATCCATTTGTCGGGTATTATTCATAATTTGCATTAAAGCCATTTCTGCTTCTTCCAACAGTAAAGACTGACCGAACAAGTCGGCGCAAGTATACCCTGTAATACTTAGTTCGGGGAAAATGATAATTTGTACTCCTTTCCCGTCTGCTATGGCAATTTGAGTTTCAATCTGTTGTGCATTAAATTTGCAGTCAGCCACTTTCA
>OMCH01000496.1_pt1 | contig 20036 bp, 18 predicted proteins | sample 1674341 | NCBI WGS metagenome assembly OMCH01 (sample SAMEA103958164, study PRJEB25191) | human gut metagenome | biome: human-associated habitat [ENVO:00009003]; feature: intestine environment [ENVO:2100002]; material: feces | place: Germany | collected 2013/2015
ATTTTCCGCTGATTGGCTTTTTCACGCTTACTGTACTGCGATACAATTTCTCGTGCTAAGCCCTGTCCACGATACTGCGGCAGTACATCTAATCCTAAGAGCATTACATTTTTTCCATTCGGTTTGTGCTGACTGATATCCGTAAAAAATTCATCTCTGAATATTTCTTCATCTGTCGCTACTCCATTTAAAAATCCAGCGATTTCTCCGGTATCTTTATCAATTGCTACCAAAAACAGCTCCGGTGCATTTGCAATCCTTGTCTTCATGCTCTTTTCTGAACATGCTTCGTGCGGTGGAAAACAGATCTGCTCAATCGCAACCGCCCGATCTGCCTCCTCTGCATGGATATCCCGGAATTCAAATCTGTCTGTTAGTGTGATGTTTTTCGTTGTGTTATGTTGTTGTGTTTGTTGTGTCATTTTTCTAATCCTCTGGGTTTTTATTTTTTTGTATATACAATCCTATCATAATCGGTTTATGTTCAATCTGCAAGTTCTTCCTGTGATGCAAGATATTCTTTTAATTCTGCTATGATCAGCATCTGGCTCTCCCTTGTATGGATCAATGCATAGTAACTCTTCCCATATTTCGCATGCCGCTCTTCTTCTAAGATACCGGCAAGGCGTCCTTTTTCTGTTACCCTCTTATGTTTCTCTTCTACCTGCTCCGCCGTTTCCTCGAGATAACCTTTATCTAACAGTAATTCATTGACAAATTTTGCTGTTAATTTCTTTCGGTTTGTCTCTTCGCAGAGTTCATTGATCTGCTTCGTAAATTCCGAAACCGTACACCTGTCCGTCAACTCTACTTCATCCAGTTTTTCCGGTGCAATGTAAAATGGCTGTTTCTTTTTTCTTAGAGGTTCTGCTACTGTCTCTTCAGTCGTTCGCATATTTCCATATTCTTTCAAAAATGCTGCAATGATTTTTATAAAATTTTCTCCGTAGCTTTCGACTTTCTGTACTCCCATGCCGTACATTGCTTTCATCTCCGTACGGCTTTGCGGACATTTCGCACACATATCTTTTAAAGTTTTATCCGAACAGATGATAAATGGTGGTACATTTTGGCTTGCTGCAAGCTCTGACCGACATCCCCTGAGCTGCTCAAACAACTCCTGTCCTTCCGGTGTCAAATCTGCCAATTCTAACCTTTTCTTTGCCGATCCCGTCTTGATATAATTTTGCTCGGTTTCTTCCTCGATCACTACGCAATTACTGCATTTTTCACAGGTACACGGGGCATCTTCCCCAAAATAGTTCAGGATAAACTGTCGAAGGCATTGATCTGTCTCACAGTAATGGATCATTTGGTTCAGTTTTTGGTTTTCTCTCCTTCGAAGTTCGGAACTCTCTGTGGCTCCATATGCTTTATGATTCAAAAGCTGCTTATTGATCATGATGTCCTGCTTAGAAAAAAACAGCACACATTCCGCTTCTTCTCCATCACGCCCGGCTCTTCCCGCCTCCTGATAATAGTATTCAATACTTTGCGGCATATTATAATGAAGGACATAGCGTACATTGGATTTGTCTATCCCCATGCCAAACGCATTCGTTGCAACCATCACCCGGATCCTGTCATATGTAAAATCATCCTGATTCTTTTTTCGTTCTTCTAATGACAAACCTGCATGATATCGTCCCGCCTCTATCCCATGCTCTAATAACATTTCACAGACTTTATCCACATTTTTCTTCGTCGCACAATAGATAATACCACTTTCCTCTTCATGCCTTTTGACATAATTTAAAATGCTGTTGTCTGTTTCTTTTCCACCTTTTCTTTTTATTACCCGAAACAACAGGTTTGGGCGGTCAAACCCGGTTACGATCGTCATTGGTTTCTGCAAATGCAGGCTTTCTATAATATCCTGTTTCACGCGTTCTGTCGCCGTGGCAGTAAATGCACTAACTACCGGACGCTGCGGCAGTTTTTCAAGAAACTTTGCTATTTCTAAATAACTTGGACGGAAGTCCTGTCCCCATTGCGATATACAATGTGCCTCATCCACTGTTACCATGGCAATCTCTGCATGACATGCAAAATCTAAAAACTGTATCGTATTCAGCCGCTCCGGTGCTACATAGATCAATGTATACTTCCCCTGTGCAGCATATGCCAAAGCCATTCGGATCTGATTTTCCGTCAATGTGCTGTTAATATATGCCGCATGTACGCCTGCCTGATTGAGTGCTTTGACCTGATCCGACATCAGGGAGATCAATGGAGAAATTACAATTGTGATTCCAGGCGGAGGTACGCAGGGCACATTGACCTCATCTTCTTGTAGCTGCAATGTTTTCTCCCGCGAATGCTTTTCTCCCATCATCAATGCCGGAAGCTGATAGCAGAGTGATTTTCCCGCTCCGGTCGGCATGATCCCAAGCACATCTTTTCCTTTTAAAATTTCATCGATCAATTCCTGCTGTCCCGGACGCAGGCTGTCATATCCAAAATAGTGTTTTAGTGTTTCCTGTAGATTCAAAATCCTCTCCCCCTTATATATTAGAAATGGCGGGAACTTCTTCCCGCCTAAGTTAATGCATAATGTTTTTCCCCCGACTAAAACTGTGATTTGTTACAGTTATTATTCTATTTTTCTTATAGAGAAAAAAGCACTTCTCTCGAAGTGCTTTTTACATACCATTATTCCTTTAATCGATGCGACAGGATTTGAACCTGCGACCTCTGCGTCCCGAACGCAGCGCTCTACCAAACTGAGCCACGCATCGTAATCGACACGACAAAAATCGTGCCTAATTATATTAGCATACTTTTTTTGATTTGTCCAGTCTTAAATATAATAATTTCCACCCATTTTTTCTTTTTGAATCTCAACCAGATCATATAATGTGGTTCCATCTAAATATTCATTGACCACTTTGTACAATCCCTCCCAAAATTCAATCGTGGCACAGGTGTCATAATTTTCACACTGGTTCTCCTCATCCTCCAAACAGGAGATTGGTGCAAAGCTACCCTCGATCGCCCGAAGGATTTCTCCAACGGTGTAATCCGTTGTGTTTTTTGCAAGGCGGTAGCCTCCCTGTGCGCCCCTGCCACTCTTTAATAAACCGGCACGGTTCAACGGTGTCACGATCTGCTCTAAATATTTTATGGATATCTTCTGGCGTACAGATACATCCTTTAGTGCTATAAATTTTCCATTATCGTGCAGGGCAAGATCCACCATCAGTCTCAGTGCGTATCTTCCCTTTGTCGATACCATCATATGGACTTCCTCCAATCATTCTACTATATTCCTAGTAGTATTATATAATATCTTTCAGCATTCCACAAGCACCAGATCATATCCTGTTTAAGCATTTTGCAAGATCAGACAGGCTCCTCCGTAAATACCGGCATCATTTCCAAGCTCCGCAAGGGCAAACTCTGCATTCCTGCAGGCGTGGAACGTCTGCTCCATAAAATGTTTTTCAATGACATCGATCAGTATTTTTCCTGCCTTTGACACACCACCGCCGATGACGATACGCTCCGGATTGATCACACAGGCGATACTTGCCAGTGCTGTTCCAAGAATGTTTCCCATCTTTTCAACCTGCTCGGCTGCAACTGTATCGTTCGACTTTGCGGCATCAAAAATATCTTTTGCCGTAAGATTTTCGATCGTATTCAGGATGGTATCCCTTGTTTCCGTTGCTAACGCTTTCTTTGTCATGCGCACAATTCCGTTGGCGGAAGCATATTGTTCTAAGCAGCCTTTTTTTCCACAACCGCAGACTTCTGTCTCATGTTTATCCACTACGACATGGCCGATTTCACCGCCTGCACCATTCGAGCCATAGAGCATATTTCCTTCGATGATAATTCCGCCACCGACTCCGGTTCCCAGTGTGACCAAAAGCAGATTCTGACAGCCTCTTCCACCGCCTTTCCACATTTCACCTAAGGCGGCAATGTTCGCATCATTTCCTGCCTTTACGGTCAGTCCGGTACGCGTCGCTAATTCCTGTTCCACATTCAGGATCCCCCAGCCGACATTTACGCATTTGACAACCGTTCCGTCTGCCTTAACCGGCCCCGGCACACCAATTCCGATCCCTGCGACTTCTGATTTAGAAATATTTCGCTCCGAAAGCTTCTCGTCTATCTGCTCTGCAATGTCATCAAATATTCTGCTTCCCTGATCTTCCTTGTTAGTCTTGATCTCCCATTTTTCTATCAGTTCTCCGTCTGTGGTAAACAGCCCCATTTTAATGGCTGTTCCGCCTACGTCGATCCCAAATCCATATCGTTTCATCCTGTCTCCTTTTTTGTATCTCCCAAAATATTGTCTTCTCATGCACTATCCAGAAGCATTATATCTTCATTTTTTCTGACATCATGGCCAACGTTTTACTGCACACCCTCCGTAGGATTCCCGGTTGTATCTGCCGGATTTCCCTGTGTATCCGCTTCTGTCCGATTCTGATTTGTATCCTCATCCGGATTTTCTGTTGGTGTCTGGTTTGTATTATCACCCGGATTCTCCGCTGGATTCTGGTTCGTGTTATCACTTGGATTCTCTGTCGGGTTTTCCGGCTGCTGATTGTCATCCGGATTTGTCGTTGGGTTCTGATCGGTCTGGTTGTTATCAGAATCTGAAGGATTTTCCTGGTCTTCTGAGGACTTGTTATCTTTCTTATTCTCCGGTTTTTCGGTCACATTTCCCTGAATATCGATCGGTTTTGTCTCCTGGTTCTGATCGGTTGTGTTTTCCGGGGTCTCTGCACCTGGATTTTCCTGTGGTACAGCTTCTTCTGTCTTAGACTGCCCTGGTTCATAGGACAAAAATTCCTGCGGCTCTAAGCCCTCATGGATCTTTTGCATAAATGTTTTCCAGATACGTCCCGGATAGGATGCACCCGACAACCCACTGAGTTTCTTTGGCATATCATAGCCAACCCAGACACTGGTCGTATAATAGCGGGTGTAACCGACAAACCAGCCGTCTTTATTTTCATTCGTGGTTCCGGTCTTTCCTGCACATGGCATTCCGTCTAAAGCAAGTCCCCTTCCGGTACCATTGGTCAGAACTCCCTTTAAAATATCCGTCATCATGCGGGACGCATTTTCCTTATAAACAGCCGTTTCCTCCTGCTTCGTACTCAGTATTTTTTCTCCTGAGGAATCGGTGATCTTCAGGATACAGGTCGGTTCTCTGTAATATCCATCATTTTCAATCGTTGCGTATCCCGCTGCCATTTCTAATGGAGAGACACCGTTGGTAAATCCGCCAAGTGCTGATGCCGGACGCTTATCATTCTCATCTAATTTAGAAAAATTCATTTTTTCCAAATATTCCAAACCTGTTTCCGGGGTCAGTTCCTCTAACAGTTTCCATGCAATCGTGTTCTTAGAACGCTCCACGGCACTCCGTAAGGTCATGGAACCGGAAAAACTTCCATCCGAGTTAGAAGGTCCATCTTCAATCGGTTCATCCACCACAATCGAATCGGGTGTGTAAGCCCGCTCTAATACCGGAGTGTATACAAGAAGCGGTTTGATTGCACTGCCCGGCTGGCGAAAACTCTTATAAGCACGGTTGATCGTATATCCATTGTATTCCTGGCTGCGTCCTCCGACAATTGCCTTCACATATCCGGTCTGGTTATCCATGCAAACGCCTGCACTCTGTAATGTATAGATTCCTTCATCGTTGACCTCTGTATACTTTTCTAATGCCGTATCAATACTGCTTTGAAGCTCCTGCTGCATATTCAGGTCAATGGATGTATAAATGCGGTAACCTGCCGTATATAATTTTTTGTTACAGGTTTCATACATATCATCGTACTCTTCCTCATATCGTTCCTTTTCTGTAGCACTCTGAAATGTATTCTTAAATTCAAACCCCTCCTGTGCCATAAGCGCACGGGTTGCACAATAATAGGTATAGGTCTCCACATAGTTATTTTTCACACTGGTCGGACGGTTCAAGGTAATGGTTTCTTCTTTTGCCTGTTTGCAGACCTCTGCCGAGATTTTTCCATCTTCCTTCATCTGGTTTAAGATCCGGTTTCTACGCTTGATCGTATTATCTATATGCGTCACCGGATCATAAAGTGTCGGGCGGTTCGGAATGGCACAGAGAAATGCTATCTGTGACAAGTCCAGATTTTTGACCTCCGTGTTAAAATATCCCTTACTTGCCGCCTGAATCCCATAGTAGCCATTGCCAAAATAAATATTGTTCAGATAATATTCCAATATCTGATTTTTGGTATACAGCCGCTCCATCTCTGTCGCAATAAAGATTTCTTCTATTTTTCGTTCCCAGGTCTTTTCCTGTGTTAAAAAAACATTTCTTGCAAGCTGCTGTGTGATCGTGGAGGCTCCCTGCGTCACCCTGCCGTTTTCGATCATGGCTTTGACGGCACGAAGGATTCCTTTAAAGTCCACTCCATGATGCTGATAAAATTTCTTATCCTCGATACTGATGATCGCCGAGCAGACATCCGACGGTATCTCCTCATATTCGAGGTAATACATATCCTTCTCACCTTTGAGCACGGAGATCAGATTTCCATTGGTATCATAGACCAGGCTCGTCTGCGAAGAACGGAATGTCTCATCCGTAGCAGAATGTACCTTATCATAAGCATCTGATTTTAAATCACTGATTTTTTTTGCATAGCCGCCAAAAAAATAAAATGCCAGTCCTGCTAACACCAGTACGATCAGCACCAGTTGAATTTTCACAAATAGCCGGAAACCCCGGCGTTTTTTCTTTTTTTTCTGCTTTGCCATGTTACTGTCCTTCCAATTCAATCTTATGATATGCAATTCCCATCTCGTCTAAATATTCCATTTCACGCTTATGACAGGTAAACAGGATCATCTGCCTGCCCTGCGTTCCGATCCATTGCAGTGTATTGCGGATGCGTGTTTCATCATAACGTGCAAATGTCTCATCTAACAAAAACGGCATCGGTTCTTCATCGGTAAGGATCTCTCCTAAACTGATCCGCAGTGCAAAATAAATCTGCTCTAAAGTTCCTGTGCTGAGCTGCTTCGGACTGCATACATGAGTGCCTGCATAGACAGATACCTCCATCTTTTCGTTGATGCCGACTCTATCGTATTTTCCCTGCGTGATATGGGAAAGGATTTCAGAAGTCCTGCTGTTGATCCTGTCTCCAAAATCCTCATATATCTCTCCGGTCAATGCCCGGATCGTCTTTTCTGCAATATCGCATGCACTCAGATACTGCTTTCTTTCATTTTCACGCTCTGTCGGCATCTCTAATTCCGTCTGGCTCTCTAAAATATTAAAAAGCCTAGTCTGTTTTTCTCTCCGCTCTTCCGACAATCTGCCCTTCTTTGGTTTTTCTGCGGTCTGCTCCGGAATGTGTCTTTTTTCCATTCCATATAAAACCAGAGACAATACCAGTGTCACACCGCCGATCACGATGCTTTCCATCAAAATGCTGTTCCATGGGATATGGAAAACTGCTGCTCCTAAAAAACATGCCGCCATAAAGAAGCATCCTAAGATCAGCACTAACAGATATGCCGGCATCCCATTGCGTTTTTGATGTTTTTCGCTTCCATCTCCCGCTGTCTCTGCTTCTTCTACATCTTTGCCCTGAAGCTGTGCAATGTCCTCTTCTAAGATTTCACGCTCGATCTGTAATTTTTCCATCCGGTGCTGCCGCAGTTCCGTCTCCTGTTTCACCTGCGCCGCCGCCTGTTTCCGTTTTTTATGGATCTGTGCCAATGCCAGATTGAGTTGAAGTGTTCCATCGCCTGTCCCTGCCGCATTTGCCATGCAGTTCTGCACGAACTCTGCAAGTTCTTTTCCCGGAGCCGCTCCTGCCTGCGGAATACAGTATGTATTCTCGTACATTTCTTTATTCAGCCCACCTAAGAGCATCTGCAGGTCGCCATATTCTTCCGACAAGAGTTCTCCATCCTGACGGCTGATCAATGTGGTCTGCTTTTCTCTGTGGTAAAAATTTCTCTCTAAACCAAAATCCTTACCGCCTACTTCAAACTCCATCTCTCCGCTGTAAAAGCTCGCACTGTTCCACGGTTCGTATTTCGTATAAACGTCCTGCTTCGCTCCTCTGCCTCTGGACTTTTCCAATCCAAATAACATGGACACTAAAAAAGTATGCAGCGTTGTCTTTCCTGATTCATTCTCGCCATATATCACATTTAAACCCGGTGCGAATGTAAACTCCCGATTATGAAATTGTCCAAAATTTCTGATTCTGATCTTTTTTATCCGCATATCCTTCTCTCTTATCTGCTATCTGTCAAGTTTTGCTGACAAAAGGGCTTCCACGCCAATCTCAAGTGCTTTTTTATAAACCTCTGATTCTCCCTGACTCTGCATTGCCGCTATAAAACGTCCTAACAACTGCTGCTCGTTTTCCTCCCGCAATCTGTCATAATCATAGTCCTGCCGCAGCGAACAGATCACATCGACCACTGCTTCCTGATTCCTGATCCAGTCTAAATCCAGCTCAGTGTCTGCATTCAGTGTCCCCGTCAGAAAAATCTTATACAATTCATATGGTTTCCGGTTTGCAAGCAGATTTTTTACAATCGTCTGTACTGCCATATTAGTCATCTGTGAGGAAAGCTGTATCGTCTCATGTACATACTGGCATTTTCGCAGCGGGCAGAACTGTACCTGTCCAAAAGCCTTGGTGATCTCTCCTACCCAGAAGCCGTGTTCTCCGGTATCATTACTGTCGATCGGCTCTAACGCCCCTGCCATGACCGCCTGCATCGTTGTGATCTTTCTGTTAGAATCCAACGGTACCGGATTGACCGACATGCCCTCTAATACTCCGCCTTTGTGGATATGTCCTGCCGCAATATAGTCAAATCCGTTCTCTATGATCTTTGCCGGAGAAAACGGTATATGCTTTGCATCTCCGCCATGTGCTAACAGGATGTTGATGGCATCCTGACGCTTTGGCGTTATATGGTCATAGACATCTGACGTCTCTTCCCTGTGCCAGTAACTCATTCCGTATACTTCCGTATTCAGCTCCGGGAAATAGACACTTTCTATCTCGTTCTTTTTTAAAAACACTACATTTTTTGCAAAGGAAAATGTCCTGTAATTTGACGCCACCGACAAAAAATCATGATTTCCTGCCACGATCACTACCTGTATTTCCGGAACCTGTTCAAAAATGTAATTGATCTCCCGAAGTTCCCGGATCAGCGGTTGTCTGTGGAACAGATCTCCTGCGATCAGCACCATATCGACCTTGATCTTTTTTGCAACCGCAAATACCTCGGTAAACGTCGTCCAGATATCTGCCGCTCTTTTTTCACTCCATGATTTTCCCGCGTCGGGTACCACACCCAGATGTACATCTGCGATATGTATAAATTTCATAATTACCTGCCTTTTTAACTTGAAAGGGCGAGTGCTGCTACACTCGCCTGTCCTGCACTGCCAGCCTTAACTCTTTCGTTCCCTGTGATACCTGATACCGGTATCCTGTATCTATTCTACTGTTCCATCTGTCTTCCCAAAAAACCTGCTGCGACGGAAACCAGTTTGCTTTCTGTTTCTCCCATTTTACACTTTTCATCCCGATTATACAAGACCACAGAGCCAATTGCATCGCCTTCGCTGATAATTGTTCCAATGCTCTGCTCCGCATAATCACCATTATCATCTAATGTAATCTTTACAAACTCTTTTTCTCCTTTGGATGCCACAACATTTTTTCTGTCCTCGATCATCATTTCTAACTGTTTGCTGATCGGTTTATTTTCAAATTCCCGCTTTCCCTGACCACTTGCCGCGATCACATGATCCCTGTCTGTAATGCACACCAGATGTCCGGTTGCCTGTGAAAGTGACTCTGCATACTCTCCGGCAAACTGTCCCAGTTCTCCGATCGGTGAATATTTTTTTAAAATGATCTCTCCCTCGCGGTCGGTAAATATCTCTAAAGGATCTCCTTCACGGATTCTCAATGTTCTTCTTATTTCCTTCGGCACAACTACACGCCCAAGGTCATCAATTCTTCTTACAATTCCCGTTGCTCGCATATCTATTGCATTCCTCCTGTTTTCCATATCCTGTGGTGTATGGTTATTATGTGGGAAATCAGGGAATTTATGCGTGCAAATTGGAATTTCAAACAGGCTTTCTGAATAGGTTAAAATTGACATAAAACCCTATTTGTGCTATCGTAAAAGACGTTATAGCCATAATTTGGCAAAATTCTACATTTTTATAATTATAGGAGGATCTGTTATGATTAAAGAACGAAGCATTGTTCTGTACATTATTCTCTCCATCATAACCTGTGGTATTTTCGGGTTATACTGGTTTGTATGTATTACAGAAGACACAAATGCTGCTGCTGACGTAGCTGGTACATCCGGAGGACTGGCTTTATTATTTACCATTATTACTTGCGGTATCTATGGTTTCTACTGGGCTTACAAGTGCGGTGAAAAGCTCGACATTGCAAAGGAAAAACGCGGTATGCCTGCCGGTAACGGAGGAATCCTTTATCTTCTGTTATTCATTTTTGGTGGTATCATCGCTTATGCTTTAATTCAGAGTGAGTTAAACAAGTTTGCCGGAGAAGAGTACAAAACATTATAGGATTTATCATAATGAAACAACGACTTCAAAAAACCATTTGTTACATCCTGTTATTTACAGGTCTTGGATTTTTATATTATAAATGGTATCAGGGAACCGGATTCGCGGTTCCCTGTTTTTTTCATGCCATTACAAAATTGTATTGTCCGGGATGCGGAATGACCCGCTGCCTGACTCATCTGCTACAGTTTGAGATACAGGACGCTTTCCGCTGTAATGTAGCGATATTTCTGCTCTCTCCTGCACTCTTATATATCTTTACCTATTCCCTTTATTCTTATGTCCGTTATGGGAAGGTGCATTTTTCCAAAGTACAGAACATCCTGCTTTTTGGCTGTCTTACCATTCTGATACTCTTTGGAATTGTTCGCAATCTCCCAGCGTTTTCTTTTTTACAACCTGTTTAAGATTAAAAATTTTTTCTTACTGTCCTGCAAAATAGGCATCGATCCCATTGGCAATCCCCGTTACGATCTGGTTCTGGTATGCATCGGATGCCATATTGCTGTCCTCGGTCGGGTTTGTCATATACCCCATCTCTACGATCGTAACCGGAACGCTTGCCCAGTTGATCCCGCTCATGGTATCGGTTTCCCAGACATATTCCTTTCTTGCACCTGTCGCATTTACCAGTCCATCCAATACGGCTGTGGAAAGTGCCTTGCTCTTTTCATAAAGTGCTGCATTGTATGGATTGGATGCGGTCTGACAGATTGTCATCGCACCGCTGACACTGCTGTCGGTAGAACCGTTTGCATGAATCCTGACAAATGCCTCTGCGTTTGCATTGTTCGCAACTGCTGCCCGTTCCGAGTTAGAAATATTGACATCATTGCTTTCTCTGGTCATCTGTACTTCATAACCACGGTTTTGCAGTTCCGTCCTTAACTTTAAGGATACCTGAAGTGTCAGTTCATACTCTGCTAATCCGCTTGTGACACCGGAAGTTCCTCCGGCTACTTTTGCTTTCATCTCGCTTGCTCCCGGACCGATCGGCTCTTTGCTACTGTCACCTTTACTCTGATGTCCCGGATCGATCACGACTAAATGCTTTGCCTGTTCCGGCTGTGCTGCAGATTCTTCCTTAGTCTCTTCGGCAGGTTCTTCTATGACCTTTGCATCCCTTGCCTCCGGGACACCGCCTGTCGGTTCCGGCTGCTCTGTGTTCTCTTCGTCGGTCGTCTTATTTTCTTTTTTTGTATCTTTTGTTTCTTTCGTCTTGCTGTCTTCTTTGGTATCTTTTGCTGTTTCTTCTGTTTGATCCTGTGCTTCTTTGGTGTCTTTTTGTCCACAGGAACAGAATACAAAAGCAGACATCAAAAGTACCAGTAGCAGATAGCCCTGTTTTTTCATAAAGCCTCCTTATAAAATATCAATATGTTCACCTGCTAATGCTTTATTCATGCTGCGTACTGCACAGAATTTTCCACACATGGAACAGGTGTCCTCATGTTCCGGCTTTCTCTCCTCGCGGATGCGTTTTGCTGTCTCCGGGTCAATGGCACATTCCCACTGTGCTTCCCAGTCCAGTTTTCTTCTTGCATCTGCCATGCGGTCATCCATCTCTCTGGCTCCACGCACACCTTTTGCGATATCTGCTGCATGTGCTGCGATCTTAGATGCGATGATTCCCTGTTTTACGTCCTCTAAATTCGGAAGTGCAAGGTGTTCTGCCGGGGTTACATAACACAGAAAAGCTGCTCCTGATGCTGCTGCAATGGCTCCTCCGATCGCTGATGTAATGTGGTCATATCCCGGTGCGATATCTGTTACTAAAGGTCCTAAAACGTAGAATGGCGCACCACCACAGATCGTATTCTGGATCTTCATATTTGCTGCGATCTGATCCATCGGCATATGTCCCGGTCCTTCCACCATAACCTGTACATCTTTTTCCCATGCCCGTTTTGTCAGCTCGCCAAGACGTACCAGCTCTTCAATCTGGCATACGTCAGATGCATCTGCAAGACAGCCCGGACGACAGGCATCTCCTAAGGAAATCGTCACATCATACTCACGGCAGATGTCTAAAATTTCGTCATAGTATTCATAAAACGGATTCTCTTCTCCTGTCATACACATCCATGCAAATACAAGAGAACCTCCGCGGGAAACAATGTTCATTTTTCTCTTATGGTTTCTGATCTGGTCTATGGTCTTTCTGGTGATTCCACAGTGCAGTGTTACAAAGTCTACGCCATCCTCCGCATGCAGTCTGATGACATCAATAAAATCTTTTGCGGTCAGCGTATCTAAATCTCTCTGGTAGTGGATCACGGAATCATAGACCGGAACGGTTCCGATCATTGCCGGACATTCTCCGGTCAGCTTGCGGCGAAACGGTATGGTATTTCCGTGTGAAGAAAGATCCATAATTGCATGTGCACCCATATGTACGGCTTCCATGACCTTCTGCATCTCAACGTCATAATCTTTGCAGTCTCTTGAGATTCCAAGGTTGACGTTGATCTTTGTGGAAAGCATAGAACCGACTCCCTGCGGGTCAATGCACTTATGATTTTTGTTCGCACAGATAACGACCTTTCCCTCTGCCACAAGCGGGAGTAACTCTTCTACACTCATTCTCTCCTTTTTTGCTACACTTTTCAACTCTTCTGTGATAATTCCTTTTCTTGCAGCTTCCATCTGTGTTGCATATTCTCTTGCCATGTTTTGTTTTTCCTTTCTTTTCTGTTGTTTTAAGATTTTTTTGTTTCTTATATTTATTGATCAGGGTGTCAAAAGGCAGTTTCCACCCTAGTGGCTGGCAAATTGCGCAAAACCGGGACTGCTTTTGTGACTTTGGGAGAAAATAGACTCGGTTTTGTGCAAGCTACCAATCCCAAGACTTGAAACCGTCTTTTGACACCCTGATCCTATATTTCTTACCAGACCATATGCTCTAACGGTCCATTGCCCTGTCCGAGATCAAGTCCCGCACCGATGGCTCTTTGCATATATGCTTTTGCCCGCCGTACACTGGTCTCTAAGTCCCAGTCCTCTGCCAATCCTGCGGCAATTGCCGAACTGAACGTGCAGCCTGTTCCATGTGTATTCGGATTGACCATCCGTTCTCCCTCGATCCAGATGCTTTTCCCATTTTCATAGAGCAGATCGTTTGCATCAGTTTTGGCATGACCACCTTTTAGTACAATAGCGGTTCCATACTCCTGGCTCAACTGCTCTGCCGCCTGCTCCATTTCTTCTCTCGTCTGGATCTTCTTTCCGGTCAGCACTTCTGCCTCCGGTATGTTCGGAGTCAATACCTCTGCTAATGGAAACAGTTCTTTTTTCATCATCTCTGCCGCTTTTCCATCAACTAACGTGCTTCCACTGCTCGATAACATGACCGGGTCCACTACGATGTGTTTTGCCTGATAATGACGCAGTCTTTCTGCAATGATCTGTATCAACTCTGTCGTTCCCGGCATCCCTATTTTGACTGCATCCGGAAAAATATCCGCAAATACGCTGTCGATCTGTGCCGTGATGCACTCCGCTGATACCGGAAAAAGTTTTTGTACCCCTAACGTATTCTGTGCGGTCAGTACACTGATGACACTCATCGCATAGACACCGTTGGCTTCCATGGTCTTGATGTCTGCCTGTACGCCTGCTCCACCGCTGCAATCGCTTCCGGCTATGGTCAATGCTGTCTTTTTCATATGCCTGTCGCCTCCTTTGTTCTATTTTTGAGTTCCTTTGCTGCCTCTTTGATATCTTCCTGTGCAAAAATCGCACTGATCACTGCCACACCACAGATTCCGCTTCCTTTCAGCCTGTCTACATTTTGGGCATTGATCCCTCCTATGGCTATGACCGGTATCTGAACTGCCTGACAGATTGCTTTTAAGGTCTCATAATCTACTTCCTGTGCATCATCTTTCGAGCTGGTCGGAAAAACGGCTCCGACTCCTAAATAATCTGCCCCATGCTTTTCTGCCATGACCGCCTGTTCTACGGTCTGTGCCGATACGCCGATAATCTTATCTTTTCCGAGTTTTTTCCGGACATCGCCTGCTTCCATATCACTCTGTCCGACATGCACGCCGTCTGCATCGACTTTTAATGCCAGCTCTACATCATCGTTTATGACAAATGGCACCTGATATTGTTTACATAACTCTTTTAATTCCTGTGCCTCCTGTAAAAAAAGCTCAGAATCTATCTGTTTTTCGCGTAACTGTAAAAACGTCACACCGCCATCTAAGGCTTCTTTTACCTGTTCTTTCAGTGTCCTGCCATGAAGCCAGCTCCGGTCTGTCACGGCATATAACAGCAGTTCTTCTTTAGTACAGTTCATAGTTTGCCTCCCGTTCTAATGTCTCTGCATCCATGTTCGCGATCGCATCAATGATCCGGTTGCGATATGTTGCATTGCCTTCATAGCTTTGCAGATGGGCATATCCGATCTCGCCTGCAACTCCCATCACACAGACTGCCGCTGCTGCTGCCTCTAACATATGCTTTGGATTTGCCGTAATGTATGCTGTCATCAGTCCTGACAACTGGCATCCGGTTCCTGTGATCTTTCCCATCTGTGCCTTGCCGTTGCGTATGACATAACAATGTTCTCCATCGCTGACCAGATCGATCGCACCGGTAACTGCAACGATACTTCCCGCTGCCTTTGCGAAATTTTTCACAAAGTCTACCGCTTCTTTCAGATTCTCCTCTGTCACGGCATCTGCCACATCTGCATCCACGCCACGCGTACTGCCGCTGCCGGCAGCAAGTGTCTTGATCTCCGATATATTTCCCCGGATCACGGAAAAATGAATCTCCTCTAACAGTTGTTTTGCCGTATCGGTGCGAAGACTGCTTGCTCCTGCTCCCACCGGGTCTAAAAGCACCGGATGACCTAACTCATTCGCTTTCTTTCCCGCCTTAAACATCGCCGGGATCGTGTGCCGGTTCAAAGTCCCGATGTTGATATTGAGTCCGCCGCAGATACTCGTAATATCCTCGACCTCCTTGGACTCATCTGCCATGATCGGACTTCCCCCACATGCCAGTAATACATTCGCCACATCATTTACCGTTACATAATTTGTAATATTGTGTATCAACGGCATTTTACTATGTACACTCTCTAAACATTCACCAAATTTCATCGTCTTGCCTCCTATTCTTAAACCACCAGCAGCCCTTTTCTTTTATCATTAAACTACTGACTTTCTTTTTGACTTTTGCCCTTTAGCCGTTATCATTCCTTTTTCTCTTTTTCTTCCTTTGGGGGGCAACTCCGTCTATCCCTGTGCATGGTTTCGACCGGTCCGGACTATGTCCAAAACGTCGCACCTCTTAACACTCTGACATCCCATAGAAATTTCCGTGCAGGGATGCACGGAAAAGATGCAGCTAAGCCATGGATGGCGCATCTGCATCGGTTTCGTCCGTCCCCGATTCCCCACACCAGAGTGTTTAGAAGTGCAGTTTTGGGACATCGGAACAGACCGGTCGAAACCATGCACAGCCCATACACTCACCCCCGAACAACCAAACAACCCCAATCAAACAACTTAAACAAAACACGCAAAACAAAAAAGACTGTATATATACCAATCGTATATACACAGCCTCTATGCTCTCCATATATCCCTACGTTGGCATTATCCAAATCAGGTTTCGGGTCAAAGCAATCCAGCTTAATCTCAGCCTACTTCTGTAAGCACCCCGTTGTCTTATTACCTATATTTTAATCTGCCTGCCGTAGAAAATCAAGTATTTTATTCTTCAAATGGGATAACTGCTCCGTCATAAGTATCGTTGATGTATTTCTTAATGTCATCAGATTTTAATACTTTTACTAACTCTTTGATGCCCTCGTTATCCTCGTTTCCTTCTTTTACTGCAATGATGTTTACATATGTCTTTGCTGCTTCGGAATCGGATTTTTCATAAACAAGTGCGTCTTTTGCAACTGTATATCCTGCCTCTAATGCATAGTTACCGTTTAATACTACAAATGCTGCATCATCTACTGCGTGAGGAACCTGTGCTGCCTCTAACTCTGTAATTTCAATTCCTTTTGGATTCTCTGCAATATCATTTACGGTTGCTTCAAGTCCTACACCGTCTTTTAATTTGATCAGACCGTTGTCCTGTAATAACAGTAATGCACGGGCTTCGTTTGTAGTATCGTTTGGAACTGCGATCACATCACCTTTTTCAACCTTGGACAGGTCATTTTTTGTACCCGGATAAATTCCGAATGGCTCATAGTGGATGCCGCCTGCGTTGACAAGGTGTGTACCCTGCTCTTTGTTAAAGCTCTCTAAGTATGGAATGTGCTGGAAGTAGTTTGCATCGAACTCACCGCTCTCTACTACTAAGTTCGGCTGAACATAATCGCTGAATACTTTAATCTCTAAATCCCATCCTTCATCTGCAAGGATTTTCTTTGCCTGCTCTAAGATCTCTGCGTGAGGAGTTGCGGAAGCTGCTACGGTAATCGTTCCTTTATCTCCTGCTTTTGTATCCTCTTTCTTGCTGTCCTCCTGTGTGCTCTTTGCCTCTTTGGTATCTTTTGTATCACTACCTGAAGAGCCGCATCCTGTGAAAGCTCCGATTGCTAAAATTCCTGCAAGTGTCAATGATAATAATCTCTTTTTCATGTCTTTGTTCTCCTTTTTCTCTTTCCTTTTTTCTAAAATTTCTTATTTATTTCTTCTGTCAAGTTTCTTTGAAAGCATCATTCCAAGTGCCTGCAAGACCTGAACGATCAGCACTAAGATGACGATGGTTACCACCATGATATCGGTCTGGTATCTGTAATAACCATACCGTATGGCAATATCTCCAAGGCCTCCGCCTCCGACAACACCTGCCATTGCAGAGTAACCTAAGATGGTTCCAAGAGCGATCGTCACACCGACGATCAACGAGGTTCTTGCCTCTACTAACAGTACCCTGAAAATAATGGTCCAGGTTCCTGCTCCCATGCTTTTTGCTGCTTCGATCACACCTTCATCCACTTCCTGTAAGGAAGATTCCACCATACGGGCAATGAACGGTGCCGCTGCTATGACAAGCGGTACGATCGTAGCACTGGAACCATAGCTTTTTCCAACCAAAAATCTGGTCAGTGGAATGATCAGGATCAGTAAAATTAAAAATGGTATACTTCGGATCACATTTGAGATCACATCTAAGATACGATATACCACTTTATTTTCCCGTATTCCTCCTTTTCCGGTTACTGCAAGGGTCACACCAAGTGGAAGTCCGATCACATAACCAAGGGCTGTGGAAACCAGTGTCATATAGATCGTTTCCCAAAATCCCGTATAAAGCATTTTAACGACTTCAGATGAAAACATCCTGTTCCACCTCCCCTACATACAGATTTTTTTCTTTCAGATACTCTACCATCTTTCCGGCAATCTCTGTATCTTCCGGAAGCTGCAGGATCATTTCCCCTGCTGCGGTTCCGTTCAAATCCTTTGTATTTGCGTATAAAATATTGACCGGAGTCTTAAACTGTAAGGTCATGTTTCCAACAACCGGCTCATAAGAGGAATTCTCCTTGAACACAATTCGGATACAGTGTCTTCCACGCATCTCTTTTGCGGTGCTTCCGCTTCCGATGATCAGGCTCTTTGCCTCCGGTGATTTCGGAGCGGTAAATATCTCTGAAACACTTCCTGTTTCTACCACGTTTCCTTCATTTAAAATGGCTACCTGATTACAGATTTCCTGCACTACGGACATCTCATGGGTAACTACCACGATCGTAATGCCATAATCTCTGTTGATCTGCTTTAGCAGCTCTAAGACGGATTTTGTGGTCTGCGGGTCAAGTGCACTGGTTGCCTCATCACAGAGCAAGATTTTCGGATTATTTGCAATGGCTCTTGCGATTGCAACTCTTTGCTTCTGTCCACCGGAAAGCTGTGAAGGATAAGCCTTTTCCTTATCGGCAAGTCCTACGACTTCTAATAATTCTCTCGCTCTCTTCTTCGCTTCTGCATCCTTAACTCCTGCTATTTTTAATGAAAAACAGATATTTTCCAGTACGTTCTTCTGCATCAGAAGATTGAAGTGCTGAAAAATCATTCCGATTTCTTTTCGCATCTCGCGCAGCTGTCGTTCCGACAGCCCGGACATTCGGCATCCGTCTATCCGGACATCTCCGGAAGTTGGATGTTCTAAATAGTTGATACATCGTATGAAGGTGCTTTTGCCTGCACCGGACATTCCGATGATCCCGAAAATATCTCCCTTTGAAATATGCAGATTCACATGATTCAATCCCTGGACATTTCCTGCTTTGGTATGAAATTCTTTGCTGACATCTTCAAATCGAATCATATCGTTTTTCCTGCCTCCTTTGTTTCTGTTGCCATTATATCGACATTTTTCTATTTCGTCCAATATATAAAAAAAACAGCTTGTTATAGGCTTTTCCTATAGCCATGCTGTTTCTCAAATTTCGCATTTTATTTCTATTTCTGTTTCTATTCTTTTCCCGCGCTTCTCCTACAACTGTCCCCGATATGTTTCGATCTCTTCTAAATACATTTTTCCGAGCCTGCTAAGTGGCACTCCCTTTCTCGAAATATAGCCGATCATCATCTCTTCCTCGGAATCCAGTGGTATCGCACAGTATTCATCTCCGTTCAATTCCTCACACACAATCCCGGAACAAAGTGTATAAGCATTTAGTCCTACCATCAGGTTTAAAAGCGTTGCGCGGTCATTTGCCTTGATGATCCGCTTATAATCATAGGTGCTCAATACCTCTTCCGCAAAATAAAACGCATTATGGCTGCCCTGATCAAAAGACAGGCATGGATATTCCTCTAAATCCTCAAAAGTGATCTTCTCTTTTTTTGCAAGCGGATTGCCTCTCCAGAGATAGACATAGGTCTTACATGGAAAAAGTTCGGTAAATTCCAGACCATTTTCCTTAAAGATCTTTAACAGTACCTTCCGGTTAAAATCATCTAAATAGAGAATTCCAATCTCACTTTTAAAGGATTTGACATCCGAGATCACATCATAGGTCTTTGTCTCATGCACGGCACACTCGTATTCATCCATGCCAATCTTTTTTACCAGTTCTACGAATGCTTTCACGGCAAAGGTGTAGTGCTGGGTGGAGACGCTGAATTTCTTCTTGATCTCTTTCTTATCAATGTAGCGTTCCTCCATCAGGCGGTACTGTTCCATGACCTGTCTTGCATAGCCGATAAATTCATTGCCCTCCGGTGTCAGTGTAATTCCCCGGCTGCTGCGGATGAACAGCTCCATCCCCAGCTCTTCTTCTAAGTCCCGGATGGAACTTGAAAGGCTCGGCTGCGAAATAAAAAGCTGCTTTGCCGCCTCATTCATCGATGTGCTGTCTGCAATTGTGATCGCGTATCGTAACTGCTGTAATGTCATTTTTTAACCTCGTCTTAGTTCAATATCCAGCTTGCGGTCTGTACGGAGT
>OMCH01000501.1_pt1 | contig 19853 bp, 14 predicted proteins | sample 1674341 | NCBI WGS metagenome assembly OMCH01 (sample SAMEA103958164, study PRJEB25191) | human gut metagenome | biome: human-associated habitat [ENVO:00009003]; feature: intestine environment [ENVO:2100002]; material: feces | place: Germany | collected 2013/2015
GGGGACGATGCCTCCTGCATCATTGTCGATGAGCGCGGCGAGCTGGTGCTGTCCCATATCTATGACGGCTTCGATGAAACCGCAGTCAATCTGCTCCGTCAGGAGGTCATGCCGGTCGAGAAGATGCCGGATGACAGCATCAGCATCGAGGAAATGAAGCAGTACGGCTACAAATGGGGCGGGATGCTGCCCATGCGGGAAGAGGCTGCGGCTGAGGTCATGAAGTCGTGCCAGATTTACCGACTGTACAGCGACGATACCGAGGGGCTGGTTCTGGACGCTAAGGAGATCAAGGAACACGCCGCCAAAGGCGGTATCTTCGGTGTGGAGAAAGCGGATTGGGTAGCCGAGCTGGAAAAGCAGAATCCGCTCAAAGCCGCTGAAATGTCGCTTGAGGATGACTATGGCATGATTGACGGGATCATCAACAACGGTCCGAAGGAAGACAAAGCGAGCGAGAAGGGCGGGAAAGCCTCGATCATGGATCGGCTGAAATCCGCCAAAACCGCCCAGCAGACCGATAAGCCTTCTCCCCACAAGGAGAAGAAGAGCGAGCGTGAGTTATGAGCCGGAGTAAGAAATGGAAGCTCGAATGGAGCTTCTTTTTAGGCAGCGACGGACGGCGCAAATACAATGACCTGTGCCGCCGCTGCATTCATCCCTGTAAGCAGAGCTTCCGCGCCGTTATCCTTGCCTGTCCGCGTTACTTTTCCAAGCGCTCAGGACAAAGCCAAAACCTGTCGGATTAAAGGTTGAAAATCGCTGATTTTCTGCCTTCTGAGCAGAGATGACGCATTGCTCTGTATGTTTTCCTGTCTAAGTCCACAATGCCTGAAATGTCAGAATAAAGGTCGATTATCTATCAAAAGCGAAGAGCCTCGGTCGATGCCCTTGCGGGTGTCGGCTGAGGCTCTTTTTTTGTTGCCTTTTATTCTACGCCCAGTGCTTTGAATACCGCGTCCTCTGCGCTCTGATAGAAAATGAGATTGAAGCATCCGATCAACTCTGAGGGGACAGTGCCAAGGTCTGCGGCTGATGTAATGGGCAGTAATACTTTCTTTGCCCCGCTGTCAAGACACACTTGCAGGGCGTTTGCCAGTTCATCTACTTTGATCATCGTACCGGCGATGCTGATTTCTCCCAGTACAGCCAAGCTGCTGACAGTGGGCTTGTTCAGGGCAATGGAAGCCAGTGCGATCAGCGTCGGAAGGGCAAGCTTACTGGTCATGCCGATGCCCTGCAAGTCCTGATAATTGACGATATAGTCCTTTGTCGTAGTGCTGATTGTCCCGCTGATGTGTCCGGCATTTGCTTTGAGGAAGTTGAAGGCGGTGTTTGTAGCCTCTCTTGCCTCGCGTTCCGAGCCAATGCCCGTGCGTTCAAACTTGCCATTGCCGGGAAGCATCTGAGATTCCAACCGGAACACACCGATCATGCCGGATTTTCCCTGTGAGACCGTATAGATTTGGCCCGGATTGCACATTCCTTCGGGGATCAGCTTACCGCCGCCTTGCTCAGGAACGGATACATAGTATTCCTCAAAACCGTCTTTGTCGATGTAGGAGAAATTCACATCATAAAACTCCATGCCGCCCAGCTTTTTCAGCTGTTCCTTAACACGGCGGCGCATCTCAAGAGCAAGCTTCAAAATCTCTTCCAGTTGTTCTTTTGTGAACTCACCGTCAGGGTAAACAAGCTTCAAAAGCCCGCCGACCATCTTCCGAACGGCAATGGTATCACGCTGGTTTAGGTTGGTGCCTAAACGGAAATACTTGTCCAGCGCATCGCCGTACTGCTCCTTGCGCAGCTCCCGGATGAACTCTGCCAAATAATCTGTAATGAAGCCATAGTCATCCGTAAAATGCTCTGGGCGGAATTTCGGAATTTCCCAACCGGGAAGATAGCAGTGAATCCGGTCAAGAAAAGCTGTATCGGTCCCCATCTCAGGAGGGAAGGGATCAAAGAGGCTGGATGTTTTCAGAAGCACATCCACGCTCTGATTGATGTTGCCCACAAAGACCATCGACGCGCTTGCAGCTTTTTCCTCTTTTCCACGAGCGAAGGACCCGGATGCCATGTAGTCCTTCATGATCTGGATGCCGTCTTTATCCTTGAATCTGATACCGGCAACTTCGTCAAAGGCAACACAGTCCCAAAGACCGACAAGGCCAACGGTTTTGCGCCCCATGTTATAAAACAGATTGGCTACCGTTGTCTGACCGCCGGAAACGAGAATGCTGTTCGGAGAAATCTCTTTGTAAAGATGGGATTTACCGGTGCTACGCGGCCCCAGCTCACAGAGGTTGAAATTGTTCTCCACAAGCGGGATCATGCGGATCAGGAGCAGCCATTTTTCACGGTAAGTCAGGGTGTCCGGCTCCATGCCGATGGAGCGCAGCAGCACATCCATCCATTCATCCTGCGTAAATGCTTTGCGCCCCTGTTTCAGTTCTTCAATGTCCACATGAGGCATTTGGATCGGCGTGAGCTTTCGGATGCTGATTGGCGTTCCGTTCCGATCTTCCTCCATGTACTCATAGTCCAGTTGCACGATGCACCAGATGCCGCCGCAGAGTAGGCGGTCAAATTTGGCGGGATATTCTTCGTCTATGGGGATATTCTTGAGTCCAAGGTTGGAGAACTCTGCTTCATAGAAATCCCGCTTTATGTTCAAGTTCACTGTGATTTTATCAATCACGGTGTAGCTGCCGCGTTGACGAAGCACAGAGAGAATCTTCTGTGCCTCGTCCGGGCGGACGAAATTATCCGCAAGAATGCGTTTTACATTCTCTACGCCCTCTTCAATAATATCAGGGTCATCCGAGCTGCAATACTGTCCCAGCAGGAACTCAAGGACATAGACAGGCACATTTGCGCCTTCCTTGATTTTCTTGGTCAAATCCTTGCGCACAATCTTCCCATCGAAATTTTGCCGCAATTTCGATTTGATGACAGCTCTTCTATCCTCATTTTCTGTCATATCAACCATTTGAATCGCCTCCTGTCACTTAGGGTCCCCTTAAAAGCCGAAGCCATAGTCATCGGCAAATGCCATGTCCATGATGACAGGATGCCGGAACACCTCAAGCCCTGTTGCATCATCGTATATCACAAAGAAATACTGTTTGTCTTTGTCGTACTTCTTGTCTTTGAACTGGAATTTCATGCGGAAGATGCGTTTGGCAGCATCTTGTTCTCGGCTGTCCGCGATGCAGCTATTCTCATTGGAAATCCGCTCGTTATCATCGGAGATAAAGAACAACCGATAAGAAGCAGCCTTGACCACATCGCTGACCGGCTCAGACTGAATGAAATCCAGTATGGTGATCTTATTGGTGATTTTTCGCACCATGCTTACCAGCGCAATTCCCGCGCTTCGCGTCTCCATGTGACCTCGTTCCATCTTGAGGTCAAGGACAGGCACAAGCATTTCCTGCGGGGATGAGCCGCCATGTACATAGTTCTGCCCGCCGCCAGCCACTTTGAATACATCGTCGCTGATAGGATAGGACACCCATTTGGTATCATCGTTGCGAAGAACTTTATTCATCTCCATGCTGGCGATGCCATCTCTTGAAACGGGTTCCTGTGCGACCACAAAACGCCGGTTGATAAAGGAAGTCTTGCCCTTGATCCCCTCGATCTTATCGCTCTCCGCAATTTTGTCCCGCTTGTAGATGAAGCCATGATCAGCAGTAATAATAAACCGGTATGTATTCGCACTGGTAGAGATGCGGCGGATCAGGTCGGTGATTTCCGCAATCGCCTCCTGACAGGCCACAAACACTTCATCCTCTGTATTTGGCTTATCACCACGGGCATCAATCTGGTTGTGGTACACATACACGACCTGTTTGCCGGTGAAGATGCTGCGCAGCTCGGCGACCTTGAGCGACTTGATGCTGTCAAACTGGACGCAAACGCTATCAGGGCTGTACTTCTGCAAAATCGCTTCTCGTTCAGCAAGGTTATCGCAAGGCATACCATCGATCAGCACCTTGAAATCGTCCGTCATCGTCAGCTCCGCGTGTGGAAGCAGCGCCGCCATGCCGAGACGGGTATAGGACGGCAAAACACTGAGCTGGACTTCCAGTTTCGCTGTACACTTTGGATCATCCTGCATCAGGCGGAACAGCTCCTTGCCCACCTCATAGCGCATGGCATCCGAGATGATGACCACCGTGCGCTCCTTGGCATTCTTCAAATTGCGGGCATAGAAGTCCCGCTGCAAAGGCAGTGCCATAAATGCGTCCGGCTCCTGAATGGCGGCATTCCATATGGGAAGCAGTGTTTCCAGATACTCGTTGGTGTAGATGTTTTCCACCAAATCGCGCAGCGGCTCGAAAGCTGCTGTTTCTTCGAGCTGATCGTAAGCAGAATAGAACCGGCGATATTCGTAGTCCAGCCGGAAGTCTTCCTCCTGATACTGGCGCAGAATCTCTTTGAAGCTGTCCGGGCAACGGTAATTTCCAGCCTGAATGATTTGATAGGCGCTGTCAAGCATCTGATAGCAGCCCCCGGTTTTCTCGCCAAAGTGCATCTTGCTCCGCTTTTCGCAGATTTGCGGGATAGTCAGACCGTCCAGTGCTGCGCCCACATCCTCGGTTAAAAGCCGTTCCACAATCCACTTGATGAGAATCTGGTCGATGGCAAGGAAGGTATCGCAGTTCACCAAGTCATCGGGCGAATAATCGGAGAAGGCTTTCTGGACATTCAGGCCGAAGGCCACATGAGCGGAAAGCTCATCATAGCGCCCACGGTACAGGATATTGTTCATCAGGTTGTCCATAAAGGCGATGATATTCCCGGCCTTATAGGAGAGGAACGCCTTCCACGGCTTCGGGAGTTCGCTTCCTACATATTTGGCCGTGTAGGTGACGAACATGGTCACTATGAGCTTTTCCAGCGTCGGTTTGACATCCGTGTAGCCGAAATGCTGCTCGCAGAGCTTCCAGAAATCGTTCAGCAGACCGTATTTCTCTACTTCGAACAGGAACTTGTTATCTGCAAGCTCGCCGTCTGTTAGCATGACCCGGATTACTTCTTCAAAGGAACAGGTGCGGGTGCGGCAAATGGCAGAGAGAAGCCCCGTGATGATGTTCTCTTCGTTGAAGTTCTCTATCTCAAGGTCATAGAAGCGCTGCGTCCGCTCCTTGTTGGCAAAGAACTTGATGTGCTTTTCGATGATGGGCTTGTATTTCTCGTCAATGCCCAAATCCACCGAGAGCAGCGAGGCGCGGTCGGCATAGAAGCGCTTGGAGTAGAGCAGCGTGTCTTCCAGATGGTTGTCCCGTACATCCGGCTTGGGGAAGGGGGCGTAGATGAGATAGTTTGTGGTGGTGTCCTGCCGTTCCAGAAAAAGCTTGGTGGCAAACTGGTTATCCGGCTGCAAAAAGTAGACTTTAGCGTTTTCCAACTCTACATTCTGCATATCCTCCACAAACTCGCCGTTATCGTCATACCAAAAAACGAGCTTACGGGTATCGCCGGTAAACTCAGCATTCAGCCGGTCTATGATTTGTTTGATGTTCATTTCTGCCATGCCGCTTTACTCCTTCTGGTCTATGACTACCCATGACCCACTCCGGTTGGAGCCTTTGCGTATGATTTTGCCAGCTTTTTGAAGGCTGTTCATGAGCCTCTTCACAGTGGCGAGAGAAACACCCAGCATCTCTACAACATCCTTCTGCGTCGCTTTCGGATTGGATTGGAGGATGCGCAGAATCGCTTCTTCATTGGTGTCATTGGGTTCAACTTTGGTGTCATTGGTATCATCGGTGTCACGCTCTTTGGGATCAATGACACCATTCTGATCGGTAGCCGCGTCTTTCCGATACAGGTTGATGCGGAAATCGCTGCCCATGTCAATCAGTTCCGGCTCACGAAGGCCATATTCCTTTGCTTCCCGGAACATTTTCGGGATTCCGCTGCCCCACGCCTCCACGATATTCATGTAGGAAAAGGCGGCTGCAATGCCACGGTTGCGGATCTTCGAGAGGCCGGACTTCATTTTTTCAATGGTGATTTCGCTGTCCAGCATACCGGGGGAGGTGACCTCCAGCCGGTCATCAAAGAGCGCCACCTGGATTTTCCCCGGCGTCAGGTAGCTGCGATGGCAGACTGCATTCGAGATCATCTCACGGATTGTTTTGACGGGCAGTTCATAATAATCCTGCCTTCCAATTCCTTCAATGCGTGAGCCGAGGTCGATGTGCTGCAACACGAAGTTGTAGGCATCCTCGATCTGCTCATAGATCGCACCGGTAAATTCTTTACGGGTAATAAAAATATCCCGCACAGTGCCTTTGAATACCGCACATTGAATGGCTGCATCCGGGAACTCTGCCGTGTCTCCACTCAGAAGCAGATACCCGTTGGTGGGGTGGTAAGCTCCGTCGCGCTCCACCAGCAGCTTCCATGAGAGCAACTGATTTTTGCCCACTTTTTGAATCTGCTCCCGCGCCGTGTCTGTCTCGCCCAGCTTGAGGGCGTGTTGATACATCTTCTCGCAGAAGACCGCGATCTCTTCCTCAGATACCGTCTGCTCCCGTTCCATTTGGTCAAAAGAGCGGTTCGTGCCCTCCATGATAAGCTCCTGCACACGGTAGCGCTCCGCATGGCGGGTCGTACCCGCTACACGGATATAGGTGCCTTCCATGATGCCCTGACTCTTGATATAGTAGGGACGCTGCATACCGGGGATTATTTCGACAACGATGATTGCCTTCCCGTCAATTTCCTGCACCGCGATACTCGGGGTGATCTTGGGTTCGCAGCTATCGAAAATGGCGTTGGTAATCGCGTCCATCTTCTGAAAGACTTCCTCTTTGGAAAAGCCGGTGACAGTCTATGTGCCGTTCTCCACACCGAAGACCAGCTTGCCGCCCTTGCCGTTAGCAAAGGCAACCACGGTTTTCATGTATTTTTCGCTTTTGGCGGGAATCTCGCTCTTGAACTCGATATTCTCGGATTCACCGGCGAAAATCTCTTCTGCGGTCATCTCGACCACCTCCTTCTATCGAATTACATATCAATATCTGCGGCGATTTATTTGCGCCGTCATGTTCCCAATACTGGCAATAGCTTCCGCCTGATGCTTGTCATAAGCCACTTTGTCGTAGTACGCATTTGTTCCGCAGGAAGGACAACAATATGTCCCTACACCAGTTTTTTGCCCCTGTACCAATATCTTTTTTGTGTCCCAGCAACATGAGCAATAAATGTGCCTATCAGGGTCATCAGCCAGCGTGATATAGGCATCTTCATGCCGCTCAATCTTTCCGGCAATGTCCGTTGTTTCCTGCATTTCTCTGATTTGCTCTCTAAGCTTCTGATTCTCATTTACCAGATCAAGAATTTGCTTTTGCGCTTCAATCAATTTTTCTACAAGAGGAATATTATCTACTTGCTGTGCAACAGCAATACCATCCTTAATTGCATCATACCATCCCAAAGTCATTCACCTCATATCTTTGCCAGAACAGCGTATTTCTTCCCATCGCTGGCGGTTTGGATTTTTTCGTAGTTGACCTTCACGCCGTCATCCAAGTCCAGTTCGATGCGGCTCAGGGCAAGGTGGGCAATCATCTCATCATAGTCGCGGCACTCTTTGAGCTGCTTTTGGAGCTTTTCTTTCCGCTTGGTGGAAGCAGCCACCTCGCGGGCGTTGGTGCTGTGGTCGATCATGTCCTGCATCCGGTTGATTTCGGACTCGTAGACGCGCTGCATCTTGTGGAGGTAATCCACGCGGAGATTGCCAATGGTGTCCGGCGTGTAGCGGTGGAGGTAGATCAGCGCCTTGAAGCCGTTCTGCTTGCCGCTGTCAAACAGCCAGTAGATCGGGCGCTTCTGGTAGGTCTTGCAGTGGTCTTTGAAGAAATCCTTGAGGAAGTAGTTGCGGATAATCTCGCGGCTGCTGTTGCCCTTACCGCCCAGCGCCCCGGCGATGAAGTCCAGATTTTCTTCCAGCGTGTCCGCACCGTAGGCGGCTTTCAGCCAGTCGCACAGGCGGGAAATGATGTCGTCCTCCAAATACTCTTCGTCGGTGATGGGCAGAATGCCGTCCCGGTCGGGCAGGAAGGTCTTGTACTTCCCGTCATCCCAGTCTCCACCGGCATAGGCCAGCCCGTCCACATCCACCGAGTAACGCCCAAACATACAGCCCACGGCGTAGGAGAGCAGCGAGACAATCTCATCCCGCTTGGTGCGAACATAGTTGCTGCCCTGCATGGACTGCGGCACATCGTCCTTGGTATCAAAAACGCGGTGGACGGTAACATCCTTGTCCGCCACATCCGGGGTCAGCTCATCCTGCAAGCCGTAGATGACGATGAAGATTCGATTGAGTTCTTCCTCGTTGGTCTTGAGTTGCAAAAAACGCTGCTCGCATTCGTCTTTCCATGCAGCGTAGGCATCGGTCAGACGGGAAACAGAACGGATGAGCGGATGCCGCTGGAAGTCCCATGAGGTTTCGTAGGAGTCCCAGTCCGCTTGCGATATTTTTACATTCTCTTGAGCCAACGCCTCTATTTTAGGCCTATTGAGGTTATCAAACAATACGGGGATGTCGCCTGCTACACCGTTGCTAAAATTGATTGTAGGTGCAATAAGAGCGGCAACTTCAGCAACAAATTTTGTGTTCAATAAACCGAGAAGGTATAATATATCGTTCTCTTTTGCTGCTGCTATTGGACCTGCATCGCCCATAACATGATCGTTGTCAAATATACCACGAAAACTTGGTTTATATGTTGTAACAAGGCTCCATGTGATACACGGGCGAAAATATAGTGTAGTATTGATATTACCAGAGCCTTTGAAGTTGATAACGGATTGGCCGTTATTATTCCAGTTAATCACATACTCATGATTGCCGTACCATCTTCTGAACTCTCCACCTTTATTGTAGGGTTTTTGCTTGAAGAAAAGATCTCTATAATCAATTTCATGCCAAAATTTTAACCACTTATCATTATCTCCTGTAAACATCCCTTTCCTTGTGGGAGCAATGGAGTTTAGTGAGACTCCGTTCACGAATGCTTGTATAAATGAACCACTCACCCAATACGCAACCGGCGAGCCGGGGATTTTGGAGAAGTTGGATTGCTGGGCGGTGTAGCGGTTTTCGCCCGCAAGGAACATTTCTTCCTTCCCCTGCTGGGTAGTCGGCTCAATCAGGCGGCAGTAGGTGCCTTTATAGTCCGCAATATGGCTGTTGCGTAGCACAAAACTGGTGGTCTGCACCACTTCACCGCCAATCTCCTCAAACGCTCGCGGGCCGAGGTGCGCCATGTTGACGGTATCTTTCAGAAGCAGTTTCGCACGCAGCTTTTCAAAGCTGGACAGGAACATCCAAGCGTGCTGGGTAATCATCGCCTGATACCGGTTCTTGCCGGTCATCTGGCCGCACCGTTCGATGAATACTGCAAACAGGTCGCTCTTGCTGTCCGGGTAATGCTTTTTCACGAACTCGCTAAGCCTTGCGTCCATATTACTGCTACCCATATACGGCGGATTGGTTACAACCACATCATACTGCTGTGCCATGACCTCCGCCACGAGGATCAGCGGCAGGATGGTGGCAAGCGCGGCTTCCCGGTGCAGGCTGATGTCGTTCTGCACTTCCTCCACGCGAGCATACAGCGCGGCGAAGTCTACTGGCGCAACTGTCAGGATGGAGCCGTACTCTTTTGCATCGCGCAGGTCGTTGATGATGCTGTTCAGCGCCGCTTTCAGCTTGGGGTCATTATTGATAAAGTAGTCCCGCGTGAAAGTGTCGATGTCGTTGCTCTCCGCAATAGCATAGACATGGGGTTGAATACCGCGAGAGAAAATGCGCCGGTCATACTGCCGGGCTTTCATCATCACGGCAAAATAGGCGAGCTGAGCCGCCCGTTCGTCAATGTCCAGACCGAACAGGTTGTGTTCCAAGATGCACTGTGCCGCATCGCGCTGGCTGTACCCATCGTTTTCGTACATCTTCATCAGCACATCAAAGGCGTACACCAAAATATGGCCGCTGCCCATGCAGGGGTCGATCACCTTGATGTCCCGGACATCCTTGTATTCGCTCTGCTTCTGGATTTCTTCGAGCTGCTGGCGCACTTCCTTGATCTGTGCGGCCTCCGGCAGATAATACTTCCAACCCATCTGCCCGGCGATTTCCTCTTCATTGGAAATGCGCTTTGCCTCAACCTCATCCCAGCTCATTTCATCAAGGCCGCGACCGTCAGCGTAAACACCCTGTTCTTTCCGCTTGTCGATGAATATGCGGCCAAGGCTGTTTTCCACCATGTAGCGGACAATCCAGTCCGGCGTGAAGAGCTGCGTGACGGCGGGGATTTCCTCTTTGGTAATCTTTCCATTTTTGGCAAAGGCGGCGTTTTTCGGCTCGGTGTTGTAATACTGGTACAGCCAGCCGATGATCTCCACCTGACCTTTTACTTCTCCGTCCTCATCAGGGTGCGTGATGTCAAAGTCCTGCTCCGGGATGTCGTGGGTCAGATGGTACACGACACCTTCCTGATCCACAACAGAGAGGTTCAGCAACAGCTCGGTGTAGTCGCTGGTCTTTTCAAACAGGGCGGGCAGGATCTCGTTCAGGGCGTTGCACTGCTTGATGAAAAGCAGCCGGAACAGCTCGTCCAGATTGTTTTCAGTTTTCAGCCGCAGGACAGTCTCTTCCTCGGCAGAGGTGAAGGCCAGCTCTGCGTCGAAGGGCGTTGTGACTAAATCCGGCTCAATTTTGCCGCTCTCGGAGGACAGGACGCGGATATGGGAGGGAAGATAGTCGTTGACCTCCATGAAACGGATGGCGATCAGCCGGTTGAACCAAGTGTAGGCGACCTCTTCCAGAATGTACTTGTAGGCCGTTGCATAGTCGCTGTCTTTCTCTTTCTTGCGGATCACTTCCACCAGCTTCTTGCGCTGGGGGATGGCCTCGCCGCTGATTGCATACGGCTCAGAAGTCCCGATGTCATAGAACTCCATCGTCCCGGTAGACTGCGGCAGCGGGTCTTTGATGCCGTCCGCTGTGATTCCCATCAATCCAGCGCGGTACTGGATGTCCGCAATCAGCTTGTTCCGCGCCCAGATCGCAAAGTTTTTTATGGCTGTTTTATTCATTGGTTCATTCCTTCCCCATAAAATCAAATCTTCGACGCAAGATAGTAATAATACATCACATTTTTCCTTGCGGTGTCTGTCTTTTCTGTTGCCTCGGTTCGTGCCTTATTGTATAGGTCTGCAATCTTGAGGAACCCCGTTACTGCTTCCTTGGAGACCGCAGCTATGCCGGCAACAAGGATAAAGGCCTTTATGGAATTAAAAACGCCAAACAGGTCTGTTGAGGTTGTAATTGCTGTCGTTAAACCCGCAGCAGCATATCCAGCTTTTTTCCTCAGTTCCTCGTCTGCTAAAGCTCGTTTTCCCAAGTTCCGCAATACACTTGTCTGCGTTAAGGTTTCGTTGATTTCCTGCACCTTCGGCAAAACTTGAGTGTTGTATAGTTGCAGACAATCATACTGGAAATTATCATCCCAAGGAAGAGAGTGAATCTGCATGGAAAAATCGTAAATTGCTTTCCGAAAATTAGTAAGCGGAACTTGGTTTTCATTCTTGAGAGAAAGCAATTCATCCACAGAAGCAGATTCCAAGGTTGGCAAGGTCATAAGTATCTCGGACGCGATTCCAGCGTGGCGTAAGACATTTTCGTCCAACCTTCCGATGTCAAGCAGCTTTGTTTTAATAACGGAATCTATCAATCCACTGCTCGCCTTATCGAAAAGCGGATAGGCTGTGCCATTGTACATGGCATTCATCAGATTGGCAAAATATCCTCCTGCAAGCTCGTTGGCATCAAACCCATCAAAATCATAGTCGTAAACCGAAACGATGTTCCGATCCACATAGTTTTTTATTTCCTGTGTTCCGGGATGGATATAAAGCTGCTGTATTCCGCTTTTCAACTGCTCTCGGCACTGTATCTCAAGCTGCTTGAATTTCATCTGCGCAATTATTTCCTGCTTAGACCTGTGCTTTTTCCTTTTCAAATACGGAGTAAGTATTTGAAGTTGTGCATCTGCGTAATCCAGTTGCCCTAAAAGTTCTTCACTACCGGCAGGTTTCAAGGACTGTAAAAATGATCTGAGAGCTGGGATCATTGCATCTATATCCTGAGCGTCAAAGATACAATTTGGAAGGTATTTATACAGTGCATATTCTGCCATTCCAATCAGTTCGATTTCGTCGGCATAAAGAATGGAGCTTTTTATCAGTTTCAAATCCTCAGCCAAATCCAGCGAGTTTGAGATGGTTCCAATCGTAAATTTCATATCCGTGGGTTGCCCAGCTCCTTCCTTATCTTAAAACTCCACATTGACAATCGTGTCTTCGTCCAGTTGTGCTTCCAGCGACTTGCGAAGGCTGCCCATGTAACGATCAATGTCCTCTTTGCTTTCCAGACGCCAAGAAGCCGTTCCCGTCATCATCTTGATGGAGACATTTTTCGTCTTGCGGATCTTCACTGGCGCAGGGGCAACGGGCACTTCCGGGGTAGGCTTTCCACTCTGTTTGGCTTCCTCTGCCTGACGGCGAGCTTCTTCTTCGGCCTTTTGTTTTGCCAGCTTGCGGTCAAGCTCATCCATTTCGTTGAGCAGCCGGAGTTTCAAAGCATCTGCCTTGTCCGCATAGCTTCTCAGCGTAGAGACATTGTTGCAGCGGGTGGCTCCCTCCCGGATTTCTTGGAACTTCTCATAGTAAGCCGTCCACTTCTGGTCGTTGTACTCCTTGGTGGAAAGCACCTCCAAAACACGCTTCCACGCCTGATCAATCGAATCAAGGACAGGGGCGGATTCCTGCTGCAAAATCTTGACATAGCAGGACATGAACCGTTCCCGAAGTTCAGGCAGCTTCGGAATGTTGGCATAGGGCTTTTCCTGCCGGGTAATGGAACGCATCTGTGCGACGATACCTTCCAGCTCGTCATTGACAATATAGGTCTTGCTGTCATCGAAGATTGCAAGCATATCAAGCGCACGGGCAAAGATGGTAGACTGCTCGCCCTCAAAGAAGGTCTTGATTGGCTCGTAGTCCTCCGCAAAGTCGAAGAAATCATCCCGCTTTTTTGAAACGGTCGTAAAGAAGTCCAATGCAGACTGAATCTGAACGACAGACTGCATCAGCGCCTTTCCGCTGGACAAAACCTTCTTGCCCGGATAAGGGTACTGTTTATAATTTACTTCCAACCGTTCGATTTCATAAACCGTGTTTTGCGCGTAGCGCTGGAAGTTCTTCATGATGGCATCTTCGTCCTCCGCCGAAGTAGTGGCGCGGAAGGTCTCCTTCATCACATCCCGGACAGCCTTTTTGTCCTTATCGCTGACGCGGACACGCTCTTCCATCAGGAGCTTTTCCGCAAATGCCTTCTTGGTGATGAAGCCGATGATCTCTTCCTCAGTCTTGTTATTCAGATTGACCGCAGCTCCGTTGACCGTGAAAGACAGGTCGCCGCGCTTGAACAGACGCGCCACCAGCCAATGCACATCGTCTTCCACAAAACCGTAAGGAGCCTTCATGAAGCGATCTTTCACCGTCTTCATGGATGTTTTCATGTGATTGCGGGTATTCATGGCGATAAAGCCCTGCACATCATCCAGCGCGTGGGCGTTGCTCTCTGTACCACCTTCAAGCTCAAAGGAAAGCTGGTTGCTCTGATGGAGCATCTTGCGGATCTCCGCCTCGCCCATCGGTGCGTCAATGTAGGAAAGCTTGTGGTAGACCGTCTGTACCAAACGGCCAATCGCTTCGTTGATCCGGCTGCCGACTTCCTTGCCGTTCACGCGGACAACATCGCCGTTCACATAGATCGTCGCTTCCTTGAGTGCTTCCGTCAGGTAGAGCTTGGCGTTTTGATTGCGTTCCCGCATTTCCACACGCTTTGCCTCTTTGATCGTCTCATACTTGGCAAGCTGCGTTGAGGTGTTTTTCCGAAGGAAGCCTTCAATCTTCAAGTAGGCTTGGATTTCCGTCAGGAACTCTGCGTCATTCGGGAGCACGACAAGGACTTCTCTGCCTTGGCCGGACATCATCCGAAGTGTACCATCGTCCATACTGCCGTCGTACCACGGTGTCAGGACGCGAAGGCCAATGTCGTAGTTCTGATTTGCCTTATAGGGGCGGTCATCCACAAACTGGTTGAAGCCAAAAGCATAGCGGCCATTGAAAACAGGATAGGTGTAGCGCTTGCCGGGGAAGATGTCCTCAAAAATCATTTCCGCGACCTTGGTGATGATCTCCGGCGTTTCCACATTTTCTTTTTCGATCTCGTTGTTTACCTCCTGTTCCTCATCGGTCAGGAAGACATAGATGCTGCCGTTTTTCTGAACGAGCATCTGCCGCATCAGGACCTTCAGCGCTTCCTCCACGCGGCCTTTCAACTCAATCCGGTCATCATCGATATTTTCAATCATCAGGCTGGTGATGTTGTCGATATTCGCCTCAATTTCCAGCACATACTTGACCATGAAGAGGGTCTTGAGGACATTGATAGCGAAGACATCCTTGTCCTTCTTCTCCGGGTTGATGTAGCTGTTGTCATAAGCCCGGATGATCACCCCGCTATGGCTGTGATCCAGAAAGTTTTCCAGTGCGTCATAAAAGCGATGGAAGGGTACAATGACCCCTGCCTCTTCATTCATGACGTTGACAGCGGACTCCTTGAAGAGCGCCAACATGGACCGCTCGCCACCGGAAAGGTGCTTGCCGGAAGCTCCGTGGGTACGAATGGAAGTCAGTACGCTGGACAACAGATTGAACTGATACGGTACAAAGGGGTAGACCTCGGCAAAGTCTTCGGCGCTCGCATACAGCTTCTTTTCTGCCGTGTCATTGAATACAATCAGGTTCTTGATAATCGTTGCCTTCTGCTCATAAAGCAGTCGGAGCGCCTGCGCAGCCGGTTCCGTCTTTTCAAGGATTCTCTTCTTGATAACGGCATCCACATTTGCAGAAGAGAGGGAGAGACGGGTATCAAACCGACCCTGAATTTTGGAGAAGTCGTTGCCCTTGACCTTGGTGATGGAGTCGATGTCCTGCTGGCTGGTCACGATGACCCAAGCTTTGCCCATGCACTCCTTACCAAGTTCCTCGGTAACGGTTTGGAGATTGAGCATCAACTTGGAATCATCGCCGATGTACTGCCCGATTTCATCCACCAGAAATACAACATGGTGGTTGTTCCCCTTGCGCTCGATATAGCTCTTGACGCGCTTGGCGAAGTCCTCGATGCTGATGGTATAAGGCTCCACCGCCTTTTCGCACCAGTTCCTTGCCGCTGCCTCGCTCATGAAATCCATCGAAACAAGGGCATCTACCACGCTGTCCTGGATGAAGTCGAAGTCCTGCCGGGAGTCCTCCCACGGATCGCCGTATTCTTCCTCAAAAGTAGCCTTAAACTCATCGTAGCGGCCTTCCTCGGAAAGCCTCCGTTCCAGATCGGCAACATGGGGGATGGAACCGCAGAAGCCCTGCATCTGATTGAAGACTTTGAGGAATACATTGACGATGGCATCTTTGTTCTGCTTGCCGTTTGTTTCGCTCTTGGAGTCGATGTTGAAGAGGATTACATCCGTAGGGGTGTCAGCCGCCAGCTTCATGTCGGCAAGTACCATTGGGTCTACGATCTTTTTATCCTCGACAAAGTAGTCCATCGCCTTTCTGTCCCCGACCTGACGGTTTTCCAGAAGGTAGGACAGGATTTTCAGGAAGTGCGATTTACCGCTTCCAAAGAAGCCGGAAATCCACACGCCCATCTTTGGTGTTGTTTCTACAATCCCCTTTTTATAGGCCGAGTAGAAATCGGCAAAGTGCTTTTGAAGCTCGCGGGTAACGACATATTCCTCAAGCTCCTGAGAGACATTTGCGTCCTCGCCCTGACCTACGATAATTACGCCTTGAATTTCACGGTCAATCTTCTTGGCGAACATATCCTTTATTTTCATTACGCTACCTCCATCACTTCACAAGCCGGAAGGCTCTGTAATAATTATCGTCTTTGACTTCGTTGAAGAGAATCAATTCCTGTTCGTTGTATGTGCCGGGAAAGAACATCACCACTGGTGCGTGTAGATAGGACTGGTGGAGATTGTTCAGCACATTATGCGAACGGAGAAGCGGATAGCTCTTGCCAACACCGGTTAGAAAGACAATGGCATTCTCCGGGGTGTGGTCAAGAATGTACTGCACAATCAGGCTGTCATCCTCGCTCACTTTCATCGAGTTGCTGACTGCTTTGACAATTCTTTGGATGCCGCGCTTCTTCTCAAATTCACAGCACTTCTCTATGAAGTTCTTCCCTTCAAGGAAGTCAATAATAATATCATAGAGGTCGAACACAACAAGCTCAAATCCGTCCGTTCCTTTCGAGTTCTTATGCTTCATATATTCGATACGCTCACGGACTTCCAGCTCTTTCTCAGGCGGATAGTCAAAAATCCAGTAGTTGACCTCGTTGGCTTTTCCGCTGCTCTGACGGAAGGATGGCTTTCGGATCGCCGCTTCCATTGCGTCCAGTCGTTCTGTTAAATCCATTATCTTACCCCCGCAAGCGCCTTGATATAAGCGCCCATATTGTTCTGTTCCAGCCAGCGTACCAAGTCCGGGTCTAAAATAGGGCGCAGTATTTTTCTGGCCGTTTTTGCTTTATCTATTATCCCAGCCTCGTATAGCATTGTTTTATAGCACCGACCAAGCCGTACCAATGTGGCGTCCGTCCATCCGGCCACTTTTTCATTTTGCTGTTGCTTATCTTTGAAAAAAACACGCACATCGCTGTCCGAAAACTCGTAGGTGCCGAGAATCATCTTTTCCCGGATCACTTCATAGACAAAATCAAAGAAAAGCGTGTCATACGCCATAGCAGCAATCAGGGCAAAGAGCTTTTGCGTTGCAAGGTCGCTGCGTGTGAAAAGCTGGATGAAGCTTTCATCTAAAGCCCTGATGCGGCCTGTGACAGTATGATAAATCTGATTGGCTCGGAGAGTAGTCGGGGCTGCAAACAGGTTCTCGTTCAGGGCAAGGGATTTTATCTGTTCGGCATTCTTTCCTTCATGAAGAAGCTCCACCACTTTGCGGAACTCTATAAACCAGAAGGATAACTTCACCGCGCCCGCACTGTATTCTTTTCGTTCCATCTCGATTGTTGACCTCCTTGATTGCTGGACTATTTTTCCTCGCGTACAGCTTCGCAGATGTCCCCAATATCGCAATCAAGGTAATCGCAGATGCGTAGCAAAATAGGGAGAGCGACTTCTTCGCCCTTGTTGAGCTTGCTCATCGTACCAGCTGCAATCCCGACCTCTTTGCGCAAAGTTACTTTTGAGATGTCTCTCTGGATGAGCAGTACCCACAGTTTTTTATAACTTATTTTCATGTCGATGCTCCTTGTTTTTCGAGATACGGCGAGGCTACAAAAACACATTATAATTATAGCGGAAACACTCGAAACACGCAACAGCATCTTTTGTGTATTTACAAAAAAGTTTCAAGTTCTTGGAGTGAACATCTAAAAACAAAACCCGAGCGCCTTTCAGCGACTCAGGTCAGACCATTGGGGGTGGATAAGCCGATCCCTTTTGAATACAGCCTTTGTGTAAAAGTCGAGGGACATGACCATATCAAAGCCCTTAATGTGGTCAAAGAAGGAGATGTCATCCGACATCTCAATAATTCTTCTAAGGAAGCCCATGCACGCGCCGCAATCAAAATAGTAGGTGGCAGAAATGTGGCTCAGATGTTCCTCAATCTCAATATCCAGCTCATAGTCATTAGAAATTTCTATGGCTGTTTTGATGAAGGTTTTCGCCATTTCCTCGCGCTCCGGCAAGACAAGGTAAGTTACATTGCTATAAATCTTTTTCATGATTTCGTCGAACGAAGGTGCTTGCTCTGCATCTTCTCCGAAGGCTTCTACGAAGTCGATTCTTTCCCTCTCGATTTCCTCTATTGTGTCTTTGTGAAAGTGTTTCTCATAGATTATCTCTCCCATCGTTCCTCTCTCCTAAATTGATTATTGTCAGCCCTTTTTTCTGGGCGCGTTTGAGTGTTTGCGCAGCGCCTCCCCAGCCGTGAGTCACATAGCACAAGGCGTATGCAGCGTTATCGACGAGATACCGGTTCCTCGCTGGGATCGCAGCCTTAAAATGATACTTCTCAAAGCCTTCTGGATAGATAATGTCATCGAAGTATTTTGGCTCGGCAATGTTAAAAGTGAGGTAGGGGATGACAAGGTAGTTCCTTATCTGCGGATAGCTCTTTTTCAGGTCAAAGACAACCCTTGCGCACATCCAATCAAACCCGCCCATGCCGCCATTTAAGAAGTCAGTAACCCCGGAGGCGATAAGCTTTTCAACTTCTCGCCGGACATCCTCTGCTTGGACACCGTAGCATTCTTTGTGACCAATGAAGGTCGCTGTCGCTTCTTTTCCCATCTCAAGATACACCTCTTCAAAATAAAAGGATAGCACAACTCCATGAACAAATCAACGCTATTAGCGTTGGTGACTTCCATATAGAATGTGTATAGTGATAGCCGCGTCACCTATACTATTAGTGTGTATTCCACGCTGATAGGAGGTGCTGTGATGAGGCTTGAGTCCATCGGCAAAAACATCCGCAAATACCGCCTGATGAGGAAGCTTCGTCAAGAGGACCTTGCGGAAAAAGCCGACCTGAGTATTAACTATGTGGGCGCAATAGAGCGCGGCGAAAAAACGCCTTCTCTTGAGTCCTTGATTTCCATAATCAACGCTCTCGGCGTTTCAGCGGATATGATCCTTGCGGATGTCCTTGACAATGGGTATTTGGTAAAAGATTCGCTTCTGGCTCAAAAGCTCGATAAGCTTTCTGCGGAGGATCGCTCTCAGATTTATGATGTCATCGACACGATGATCAAGCATTCAAAACAAGCTAAGCCCTGAAATAACGAAGGCTCACCGAAATCTTGCAGTAGGTTTCGGTGAGCCTTTTTCTTTTGCTTATTCGAGTTCTCCGCTGCGGGATTTCTCCTGTTCCTTTGCCAGCGAGGGACTGAGGAAATCATCCACATTCGCCTTCATCGTATCAATCAAGCGAGCTTCCTTTTTCAGCTTGGCGCGTTCGTCATATAGACGCTGCTGCTCGTCCATGAGCCGTTGCTGTTCGGCTTGCAGAGATTTCAAGCTCGGCAATTTTCCGTCGCCTTGTATGGCGAGAAGAGTGCTCTTTGCCGCCTCATAGATGACAAGCTCTGCTTCGTGTTTGGCACGGTATGCCGGTTTGTCCGCCGCCTTCATGTAGGCATCATAAACCGGTTTGAGCCGCTGGTAGTTCGAGATGTTTTTGATAAGCGGCTGCACCTCACGCAGTTTGGCTTCAACATTTTTCAGCTCACTGCCGGTGCGGGCATAGGAGCTGTGAATGTCCTCGGCTTTCTTTTCAAGGTCAGCATATTGCAGAAGGTTGTTCTCGGTCAGATAGTTGAGGGTACGCGCAGCCTCCTTGAGAATGGTGAGCTTCGCTTTGTGTTCGTACCCTTTGCTGCCGATGAGCTGGATGCGCTCCTGAATATCGCTGATGAGGGAGATACCACGGCGAGAGGTCTGCATCTGGCGCTTGCGGTTCCCGCGCCCCTGAATGCGCTCTTTGATCCGTTCCTCGGTGTAGTTGTCGCCGATGGTCTTTGCACGAGTAAAACGCTCCTGTCCCTCAGCACGGAAGGAGATGTATTTTCCGGTCTTGATTTCATATCCGGCTTCCTGCATGAGCTTCAAAAACTCATCGTAATCCTTCGCTGTGATGATGCAGCGGTCGATGGTCTG
>OMCH01000513.1_pt1 | contig 19582 bp, 18 predicted proteins | sample 1674341 | NCBI WGS metagenome assembly OMCH01 (sample SAMEA103958164, study PRJEB25191) | human gut metagenome | biome: human-associated habitat [ENVO:00009003]; feature: intestine environment [ENVO:2100002]; material: feces | place: Germany | collected 2013/2015
GCAGAGGCGAACAAGCTGGCGAAAGCCCCAAAAGGGATTGATGGAGTAACCGAGGGAGCTGGAAATTTAGCGGAAGATGTGATATCAGAAAGTGGGGTGAACATAAGAGGAGCTGGGGATGAGACCAGAGTGGTAGTAAAACTATTAATGGTTTAAATATAATAGATGGGAAAGTTGATGGGAAAATACCACTAGCAGAGTATAAAAAATATCGAGTTGATAGTGTGCATAATATAGATTCGGATACGATGACCTTAGGAAAGTATGAACCAACTATAAGGGCAGATGGTACTAAAGATTTTTCAATTCCAGGTCCAGGTGCATATACTGTTAAGGCAGGAGATACAACATATTTTAGTCTGGGAACGGAGTGGGATAAAATTACGGATACATATGGTTTAGACGTAGCAGGTCAAAATATGTTTGACTATTTTAACAAACCTGCATTAGATGATGCCATAAACGCAGGTAAAGAGATACGATTTTCACATAATCCAGAGGCATATGGTGAATGCGCATTGAAATGGGAATGGGATTATTTGCAAGAAAAACATGGGTATTTTGCATTAGAAAAAAAAGGAGATTTTTGGTATGCAACAAAATAATTTTAATGATATTAGAATCGATACGGGTAAAAAAATAAAAAAAATATTTGGTAATAAAATTAGAGGTATAGAATATTATGATGTGGTGGAAGAAGCAGGGCATTGGTCGTTTAAAATAGGTTTTTTTGCTTATGATTATTTTTACGTTGTTTTCACTTATGAACTTGATATTATAGGGTTTTCTATAGAAGTTGGAAATGGAAGATTAATAAGCGTAATGAATACACACAATTGCTATTCAAATACAGATATGGAAGCTTATATACGACGAATTGTTGAGGAACTTGAATTAAGAATTCCAGATAAATATCTGCAAACACGCGGTTGGTTATAATTTTAAATTCTTATTCAGAATGCGGATAATTCTTCACGAGCATATTAATCCATGGGAAGAATGTCAGATGATTTATTGCTAAATTCGAAAACAAATACAAATTGTGCAAATAATCTGACTGAATGGAGAAGCTTCGATGGAACAAGACAGTTCAGAGAGGTTGAATCAGATTACTTTGGCAGATATGGAATTTATTCCCAATACAGCCTATGTTTATTTTGAATTTTTTGGGACGTCAAATGTAGGGGAAAATGAACTCAAGGTTATTAGAAATGTTCATGTCCCATTAAAATAGTAAAATGGCAGGTTAGCAGTTCCTCTATAATGAAAACAGGGAAGTCGTAGCAGAGAAGGACTACAGTGGCAACGTCATTCGCTACATTCATGGACTGTGACTGATCAGCTCCGACAGTGAGAATGCCAGGACTTATTACCATTATAAATATAATGTGTTTGGTAATACCATAAGCTGTGAGGAAAGAGTAGAGAACCGTTTCCGATACCAGAGTGGTAAAACAAGTAAAAACGGATATGAATATTTAGATGACCAATTAGGTAGTTTAAAAGATAAAGTTAAGATAAATCAATATCAATCGGCAGAAAGTGTCAATGATTTGTGGGAAGCAAGAGGTTATAAATCACCTTATAAAGAAAAAACGGTTGTACAAAATATAACACTGACGGAAGATACAAAATTTGTTCGAGTGTACGATGGTGTAAATTCTAATTTAGAGGGTGGATGGGTTATGAGAGCTGAGGATATCAAAGGACTTACACCCAAAGAAATTCAAGCTGAATTTGCATTAGAGTATGAACCTATATTTATTGGTGAAGTAGAATTAAAGGCAGGAGATACAATACGTTTAGGTGAAGTTGGACCTAATTTTGGATATGATGGTGGCGGAATACAAATAGATTTGCAACAGCAATGGATTGGTGATTTTACTGAACTTGGAAAAATTGAAGACTGGAGGTAAAAGAATGAATGGAATAATTGTGGAAGGTAATACTTTAACTATTGGTCATACAAAAATTATTGTTAAATATCCAATTAAGAAAATTGAAAAAATAAATGGAAAATATATTGTTTTACTAAAGATTCCACGTGTGGAATTAGGAGTTGACGAATTAAATAATATTTTGTGTTATGATGAACAAGGTATAATGTGTTGGCAAATAAGTAATAAATTACCATCTAATATTGTTAGTAAAGAGCAAATTCCATATATTGCAATTCAAGTTATAGATGGGAAATTATATGCAACTGATTTTTGGGGAAGAAAGTTTAATGTTGATACAGAAAATGGGGAATTAATTGATGTTAAAATCGTACATTAGAAATATCTTCTATAATACTTGAGAAAAAGCGTAGAGGCAGATATGATACATAGGCATGCGGCCATATAGGATGAGTTATAGGATTTATTAGGGTTATACTTTCGGACTCCCAACAACCTATAACCTCTGCATGTCTATTAATTAACCATCATAGCTGTTGCGAAGCAATTAAGAATCCATGATGTTAATTAATAGACACTAGCGAAATTTTGCCGAGCTGGGTATACGAACAAATATTGCAAAATGAATATGCTGATGTAACGCACTCCTAGCAACAGAATATTGCGAAAGCTTTGAAGCAAAAGCAAAAACCAATCCTCAGGGCACAAACAGCTCTGAGGGATTTTTTTCGCAAAAAATGAAAAAAGTAGAGAAATTTTTCCGGTGTGACTGCTGTGTGACCACCATAGTGTATAATGTAATGTAGAAAGAAATAACAAAGAAAACGATATTAAATCGGGAATAAAATGTGAGGTGAAGAGTGATTAATGAGAAAACTGAATTTTTACCACTGGGAAGTATCGTGGTTGTAAAGGGATATTAATTCCTGTTGACAATATTAAATTAAATAAATAGGGAAATTAATGTGTATGAATAATATTACAAAAAATAGATTGATTGATTCAGGTTGGAAATAACAACGAAAAATTAATACTGATTTGATCCGAAAGAAATATGATGAAATTGGATTAGAATATCCAGAAGTTGTAGATAAATTCTTAAAAGAATATGGCATGTTAAATATAAATCCTAGAGATAAGTGCTATTTTGATGTTTCGTTTAATGCAATCAAAGCAATTGGATGTAATCTTGATGGTTCATATTTTAAAGAGTGTTTAGCTGAATATGATATAAATGAAACAGTATATCCAATTGGAGAAGCTTGTAGAAAGAATTTATTAGTACTAATGACATTAACAGAATCGTTTTATTGTTTTACAGATGGGCTATTATTATTTTTGGGTGGTTCAGTTGATGAAATGCTTGATTGTATAGTAGGAGAATGTAGAAAGCCAATAGAAATTGAATAGGTGATAATTGATGAAGACAAGATTCCAAAAGATATGTCAAAGCGGATGTGTATGCAGTTTGAAGTATCTAGAATTGATATTTGGTAATATCAAATGCAATTTGATAATGAAATTATTGAGGCTGCAGAACATGAAGGAAAAGTATAGAGATTTCCATTTTGGAGAATTTATCGAAAAGCCAAATCAGTGTGGATATTTTGAACAAAATGGAAATTGGTATACATACGTAATAGATGAAAGAAATTTTTGTATATTTACAGGACCATTTAATGGGAGCGCAATAATATATGCGTTTTCTATAGAAGCTGGAAATGGAAGATTATGGGAAAGCGAAAAATATAAGTTTTGATAAAAATACAGGAGAAATACAAGGGATGATGATTACAAAATAAAATTGATGAATAAGTAATGCCTGCTGATTAAGAAGATATCTGTAATTTCTAAATTTTATGTTTGCATCGCTTATACCATAATCAGAACAAATGCACAGTGGTATATTATTTTTTTAATATTTAGGGTGACAAAACAATATATTTATAATAAAATGATATTGTTAAATTATTAATAAAAAGCATACTAAAGAGAGGAGAAAGTTATGTAGGACATTAGTATCATTGGAATTATTGTTGCAGTTGTTGTTCTTGTTATCCTGTTGTTTATGGCAATCGGATACGTGAAGGCACCGCCTGATATGGCGTATATCATTTCAGGTGTGAAGAAAAAGTCAAAGGTAGTTATCGGAAAGGCGAGCATACGTATTCCGTTTTTTGAGCGTCTTGATAAGCTGAATCTCAGACTGATACCTATCGATGTAAAGACGAGCAATGCAGTACCGACAGCAGATTATATCAATATCAACGTCGATGCTACGGTAAACGTAAAGATCAGTAATAATCCTGAAAAGCTACGCCTTGCGGCTGAGAATTTCCTTAACAAAAACACAGAGTATATCGCTGGTGTTGCCAGAGAGGTTCTCGAGGGTAATGTACGTGAGATTGTTGGAAAAATGAAGCTTGAAGAGATGGTCTCAGACCGTCAGAAGTTTGCCAATCTGGTAAAAGAGAATGCAGAGCCTGATCTTGCGGCAATGGGACTTGATATCATCAGCTTTAATGTGCAGAATTTTGTGGATGGCAACGAGGTAATAGAGAATCTTGGTATCGACAATATCGTAAAGATTAAAAAGGCCGCCGCCATCGCAAGGGCAGAGAGTGAGAGAGACATCAAGGTAGCTCAGGCTTCGGCTGATAAAGAGTCAAATGATGCAGCGGTTGCAGCACAGACAGAGATTGCCAAGAAACAGAATGAGCTCGCTATCAAGAAATCAGAGCTTCAGATGGAGGCTGATACAAAGAAGGCTATGGCGGATGCGGCTTACGACATCCAGAAGGAGGAGCAGCGTAAGACCATTGAGGTTGCCACAGCAAACGCTGATATCGCAAAGCAGGAGCGAGAGATTGAGTTAAAGCAGAAAGAGGTTGCAGTAACAGAGCAGTCTCTTGAGGCAGAGGTCAAGAAAAAGGCTGAAGCCAATAAATACGCAGCACAGCAGCAGGCAGAGGCACAGCTCTACCAGCGTCAGAAGGAAGCAGAGGCAAGACAGTTCGAGGCACAGCGTCAGGCGGAGGCACAGAAAGCAGAGGCAGAAGCCATGAGATATGCCAAGGAGCAGGAAGCTGCCGGTATCCGTGCAGTCGGAGAGGCAGAAGCATCAGCTATCCAGGCAAAGGGTATTGCAGAGGCTGAGGCTATGGAGAAAAAGGCAGAGGCATATGCCAAGTACAATAAGGCAGCCGTTGCAGAGATGATGATTAAGGTGCTGCCTGATATCGCAGCCAAGGTTGCAGAGCCACTTGGACAAATCGACAAGATTACTATTATCGGTGGCGGTGATGGCGAAAATGGTGTAGGCAAGGTTGCCGGAAATGTACCGGTTGTAATGGCAAAGGTATTTGAGAGTATGAAAGAGGCAACAGGTATTGATTTATCTGAGATTATCAACGCTGATTCATATGACGCAAAGGTAAATCGCAACGTAAATGTAACCGGACTTGATGGAGTAAATCTCGTTGTAAATGCGGATACGGACAAAAACGGTGAAAAGACTGAAAATTAAATAGTGTTATATTAATCCGCTATACGATAGGTGAGTATAGCGGATTTTTAATATTTTCTGAAAAAAGACAAATATTTGAAAATTACAGGATTATATGATATATTTTGTTGCATAAAAGCAGATTGCCTGTACATGGTGACATATATAAATAATGAAGAGGAAAATCTATGAACGATAAAAGAAAGATAATAGCAATATTTATAATTGTTGCAATAGTAGCTGCGTTTGCTGCAGTTGCCACATTTTTTGTGATTAAGTCAGCAAAAAACGAGGCTAAAGGCTCGTCACAGATGACGGAAACAGCCACAGAGGATAGTTCAGACAAGGAAGACCCGCAGCATACGGGCGACAATGCCGGCTCAATGAGTGTTACAACTGATGAGGGAGCTTCTGCGGATGAGACACAGATACTGTCTGCAAGCACTGTTGCGGAAAATAGTAATCTGACCTTCGGAATTGATGTATCTAAATATCAGGGCACCATAAAGTGGGACAAGGTTGCCGCAGGCGGAATTGATTTTGCGATGATACGTGTGGGCTACAGAACCCAGAAAACAGGCGAGATGTGTGTTGATACAAATGCAAGATACAACATGCAGGAGGCGCAGAAAAATGGCATAAAGGTCGGGGTATATTTCTTTTCATCAGCAGTAAATGAAACAGAAGCCATTGAGGAGGCAGACTGGGTAGCAGACTACATCTCAAAATATCAGATTACATATCCGGTGGCATTTGACTGCGAGGGCTTCACAGACTCAGCCAGCAGACAGTATGGCATGTCATCAGAGGCACGCACCAAAGTAGCTGAGGCATTTTTGCAGGAAATATATAATAAAGGATATACACCTATGTTTTACGCTGCAATGAATGAGTTGTCGGCAAACAGCCAGTGGGATACTAAAACACTTGAGAGCAGGTACAAAATCTGGGTGTCACAATATCCGGACACAGCTTACCCGGAAACACCACAGTCATCTTATGAGGGCACACATGCTATGTGGCAGTATACCAATAAGGGAAAGGTGTCAGGGATTGATAAGCCGGTAGATTTGAATGTGGCATACTTTGGTTTTGATGAAACAGAGTCTGCAAAAAATGGGGATGCGGCTGACAATGCAACAGCTGATCCGGAAGCAAATATGAAGTTTTCGGATGTAAATGAGACTGTAACTGCCAAGGAGAGCGTTAACCTGAGGGATATTCCAAGTCAGGGCAATGACAGCACAATTAAGGCAACGCTCAATAACGGTGATACGGCAGCAAGAACAGGTGTCAGTGACAGTGGATGGTCACGTATCGAATATAATGGACAGACATACTATGCCATTTCAAGCTACCTCACAACAGATATGAACTATGTAGTTCCCGGACAGGACGGAAGTGGCAGCGGAGACGGACTGAAGACAAAGTTCAAGGAGTGTAATGATACTGTCACTGCAAAAATAGAGGTTAATCTGCGTGCACTTCCAAGTGTCACAAATCCGGATGCTACAGTTGTTGCAACGATAAAAAATGGGGAAACCGTCACCAGAACCGGAATCAATGAGGAGTTTGGCTGGTCACGCGTGGAATATAATGGACAGACACTTTATTGTGTGACAAGCTATCTGAGTGTGCAGTAATATAATGAACGCAGTGCTTTGGAGAATAAAGTCAAAAAAATAAAATGTAATTAAGTTAAAGTTACACATAAAGTAGAAATAGTGAAAAAATGTCATGGATATAATGATAGAATTGTTTGAAATAGTGCGTTAAAATACAAAATAACGAAATACGTAAGTAAAGGGGCATTTTATGGAATATTCAGCAATTTTTCATGATATGGATAAAAGATTCTGCTATGCGATAGATAAGGATTTGTTTGTGATACGCGTGCAGGTAAAAAAGGATGATATGAAGGAGGTAATCCTTCACTATGAGGACAAGTATATACCAATCGAGCGCAAGGATACGCGAATGACACTTCCTATGAAGAAGGTAGCCACCTCGCAGTTTCACGATTATTATGAGGCGCAGCTTCAGATGCATCTGATATGTCTGAGATACTTTTTTGAATTTACGGACATGCAGGGTGAAAAGGTATATTACGGCAATTATGAGTTCGATAAGGAGTGCATCACAAACAGGGATAGAATGTTTGACTGCCCGCAGAATCTCAGAGAGGAAGAGATGTTTGAGGTGCCACAGTGGGCAGCCAACAAGGTAGTGTATCAGATTTTTCCGTCGCGCTTTGCCGCAACACAGCCGGTAGACAAAAAGCTGTGGTATAAGGCGCCGATTACGCCTATGGATGATCTGCATGGCAATCTCAGAGGTATCATAGAGCATCTGGATTATATTAAAGATATGGGAATCGATGTGGTGTATCTGACACCAATCTTTAAATCAAATTCGTGCCATAAGTATGATACCATTGATTATTATCAGGTTGATCCATCATTTGGAACAACAGAGGATTTAAAGGAGCTCGTACAAAAATCTCATGAGCGTGGCATGAAGGTAGTGCTGGATGCGGTATACAACCACTCAGGAAGAGAATTTTTTGCATTTCAGGATATACTGGAAAAGGGCGAGAAATCAAAATATCTGGACTGGTATTTTATCGACGAGCTGCCGCCTAAGAGTGAATGGGGAGAGATTCCAAACTTCAAATGCTTCGGCTACTACGGTGGAATGCCAAAGCTTAATCTGAAAAATCCTGAGGTGGAGAAATACATCACTGATGTTGCCTGCTACTGGATTAAGGAATGTGATATTGACGGATGGAGACTGGATGTAGGAGACGAAATCAGTCATTTCTTCTGGAAGAATTTCAGAAAGGCAATCAAGGCTGTAAAGAAGGATATGCTGATAATTGGTGAGATATGGCACTACGCAGGAGACTTCCTCGAGGGAGATGAGTGGGATACTGTCATGAATTATCCATTCTACCTGAATCTGATAGACCTGCTTGCAGACGAAAAGATTAATGTCAGCCAGTTTGTACAGAATCTGGGATATCTGAAGGGGCGCTTAAACAAAAAGTGCTATCCGCTGATGTGGAACCTGATTGACAGCCACGATACAGCAAGATTTTTACATCTGTGCCATGATAATAAGAAAAAGCAGCATCTCGCAGCAGCCTTTCAGCTGCTACTGCCCGGAATGCCTATGGTCTACTATGGTGATGAGTATGCAATGCCGGGAGCAAATGATCCGGACTGCAGACGAGGCATGTACTGGGATGAGGAATACCAGGACAAGGAGATGTATAATTGGTATAAGAAGCTCATGCAGATTAGAAAAGCACATGCATGCATCGTAGAGGGCGAAATGATTGAGACAATCACAAATGACGATGATGATACGATTGTTATGATCAGAAAAAACGGCGAGGAGACCATCGCAATGCTTTTCAATTGTGGCAACAGTGCAAAGGAATTTAATGAGTATGCCGAGAAACACAATCTGCTGACAGATAGCGCATTTGACGGAAAAGTAGACGGGCTTGATGCTGCCGTAATTGTGCTTTAAAAATTGTATGGATTATCTATAAGAAGACGGGGTTTTGCCCGTCTTCTTTTGGTATAAGGAAAGTAATTTTTGCATAAAATCAATTCTGTTGAGGTAAAATTGAGATTGACATTGTATTGTATGAGTATAAAATACAAGGAATCAGGTGATGTACAATGAAAAGGCATAAAATATGTAAAATTATTTTGGCTATACTGGCAGTTTTTTTATGTGTGGCTTTTTATGAGTTAATCGGAATCTGCATCACATATAAAAAACAGCCGGCGGTGTCTGATGCTACTATAAAGGAAACACAAAATATTATGAGTGTGGCGGGGAGAGAGAATACGGAAAGAGCAGTAATCATTGAAAAAAATTCGCAGGCTCTTTTAGAAAGAGTTAGATTAATCCAAAATGCAAAGGATGAAATAATCCTTTCTACATTTGCATTTAAATCAGACGAAAGCGGAAAATTGATTTTAGGAGCACTGCATGATGCGGCAGACAGAGGCGTACATGTCCGCATATTGGTAGATGGAATGGAGAGCTGGATTGATATGGAGGGTAATCCATATTTTTATGGATTATCTTCGCATGAGAATGTTGAGATTAAGCTGTACAATAAAGCAAATCCGCTTAAGCCATGGAAGACAATGGGAAGAATGCATGATAAATATCTGATTGCAGATGGTAAAATATATATTCTTGGCGGAAGAAACACATATAATTATTTTTTGGGTGATTTTCCGGGGCATAAAAATTTTGACCGGGATGTGTTAGTTGTCTGCGATGAGCCACAGAAAGATAATTCGGTCAATCAGCTTTGGAATTATTTTGAAACAATATGGGAACAGGAGGACTGTCGGTATTTTCATAACAGTAAAAAATTAGCTGACAGACAATCTGTAAAGAAAGCAGTTTTAGAGCTGCAGGAAGGGTATCAGCAATATTTTGAAGTTAATAAGGAAAAAATTTGTGATACAGATTATGCGGATGAAACCTTTGAAACAGAAAAGATTACATTGTTATCAAACCCAATCCACACCCAAGCTAAGGAACCGGTGGTATGGTATCAGCTGGGAGAATTAATGAAAAATGCAAAGGAACGCGTAAAAATTCATACACCATATATTATTTGCAATGATATGATGTATAATACATGGGAGGAAATTGCACAGAAGGTTCCGGACTTTTCTATTATGACAAATTCTGTTGCAAATAACGGAAATCCATTTGGAGCTGCTGATTATGCCAAAAACAGAAACAGAATTTTAGAAACAGGAATTGATATCTGGGAATATGAAGGCGGTTATTCGTATCATGGAAAAAGTATTCTGATTGACGATGATCTGTCAGTAATAGGCTCATTCAATATGGACATGAGAAGTACTTATCTGGATACAGAGCTGATGCTTGTAATACGCAGTAAAGAGATTAATAAACAGCTGGAGGATGGCATGATGGAGTATGAGAGCGTGTCCAGACAGGTATTAGACGACGGAACATATTATGATCCGTATCATGTAAAGCCGATTGAATTAACAGAAAAACATAAAAGAAAGGTGTTTCTGGTACAGCATCTGCTTGGATGGGCAAGGGATTTGTTTTGATTAAAGGAGAACATAAATCGTGTTTAAGATATTAATTGTAGAAGATGATAAGGAATTAAGTCAGTTATTCCAAAAGGTGCTTGAAAAGAGCGGATATCAGGTCAAAAGTGCGTCGGATGGAGCACAGGCACTGGAGGTATTGGACAGAGAGTATATTGATTTAATCATTTCCGATATAATGATGCCGGTTATGGATGGATATGAACTTGTGTCGGAGCTTCGTTCGGCGGGATATCAGATACCGGTGCTTATGATTACTGCAAAAAGCAGCTTCGATGATATGCGTCAGGGCTTTCTTTCGGGAAGTGACGACTATATGGTAAAACCCGTAAATGTCAATGAAATGGTTTTGAGGGTAGGAGCACTGCTTCGTCGTGCACAGATACTGAACGAACACAAAATTGTGATTGGCTCAACCGAGCTTGATTATGATGCAATGACAGTTGTGACCGGTGATGAAACGCTTGTTCTGCCCAAAAAGGAATTTCTGCTTTTATATAAGCTGGCAGCTTCACCGGGCAGGACATTTACGAAGCAGCAGCTAATGGATGAGGTATGGGGATATGAGACGGAGGCAGACCCACATACGATAGAGGTACATATAGGAAGAATCAGGGAGCGTTTTAAAGAAAATCCGGATTTCGAAATTGTAACAATGCGTGGTCTGGGATACAAGGTGGTGAAAAAATAATGGAACATAAAAAGAAAAAAGAATTGCGTATCCGCTCGTGTCTGACCGGTGCAATCTGGCTGGCACTTGCATTTTCTATGCTGATATCAGCCCTGTTATTTGCATTTTTGAATCATTTTTTGGATTTGCCCGGGAAAATACCGGGCCTTGGCTGGCTTTTGATTTTTAATACATTGATAGCAGGACTTATTACATCATTTATCAATGCAAGGCTCCTTGAGCCGATTACCAGGCTCAGTAAAGCAATGAAAGCAGTTTCCCAGGGAGATTTTGAACAGCATTTGGAAACAAACAGCCGCATAGCCGAGATTGGAGAATCCTATCAGAGCTTTAATGTCATGACAAAAGAGCTTCGTGCAACAGAGATGCTGCAAATGGATTTTGTATCCAATGTTTCCCATGAGTTCAAGACTCCAATCAATGCAATTGAAGGCTATACGATGCTGCTCCAGGGAGATGAGCTGTCACAGGAGCAGGAGGGGTATGTAGAAAAAATCCTGTTTAATACTCAAAGGCTTTCAGGTCTTGTTGGAAATATTTTATTGTTATCAAGGCTGGAAAATCAGAATATTCCAATGAAAAAAACCAAATATCGTCTGGATGAACAAATTCGTCAGGCATTTCTTGCATTGGAAGACAAATGGACTGAAAAAGGAATTGGCTTTCAGGTGGAGATGGAGGAGGTCAGATATGTTGGAAATGAAGGGCTTTTTATGCATATCTGGATGAATCTTTTGGATAATGCAATCAAGTTTAGTCCACAAAATGGGACAATCACCATGTTTCTAAGGCATGAAAATGATTCTGTGCAGTTTATTCTGGAAGACGAGGGACCGGGAATTGCGGATGATGCAAAAGCCAGAATATTTGACAAGTTTTATCAGGTGGATGGTTCCCATAAAGCCGAGGGAAACGGCCTTGGCCTGGCACTTGTGAAAAGAATTGTAGACATCGCCGGTGGAACAATCAAAGCTGAAAACCGGGAATACGGAGGATGCAGATTTGTAGTAGAACTGCCAATAAAGAATTAAAATGAGTAGCTATTTAGAACATGATAGTTACAATAATAAAATAATAAGATAAAAGATAGGAGAATTTATATGACATTTTATCAGGAACTGCAGTTAAATCAGGCCGGCTCTAAAAGCCTGCTGAAAAATAGTAAAACAATGAAAGAAAAACTATACCATGCGTTTGTATATATGGTGAAGATAGCTGTTACAATGGTTTTTTGCTTTGCCTTTGTCACTGCCTCAAGCATCATATTGGGAAAGGATAACAGTATTGTAGGAGTAGTGGTCTTATTATGCGTTATGGTATTTCGAAACGCTGATCTAGGAATCCATACCGGACACTCTACATGGCTTTTGGCATTGTTCTTTGTAATTATGACAGTATGCCCGCATCTGGCAAATCAGCTTTCACCGCTTCCGGCACTGCTTATAAACATTGCAGCTCTTGCAGTGCTGATTTTGTTCGGATGCCATAATCCATTTATGTTTAATCAATCCACACTGGTTCTTGGCTATTTATTGTTATATGGATATGATGTGTCAGGAAAAAGCTATATGCTTCGAATAGCAGGGATGGCCGCAGGCGCTGTCCTTACATGCCTGGTATTTTACAGAAATCATAAAAACAGAGACTATAAAAGAAATATGAAAGCTGTAATTGAGGAGTTTGACCTTTCTTCATCACGTACAAAATGGCAGCTTTGCCAGATACTATGCGTACCGTTAGTTCTATGTATTGCACAGCTTTGCAATATGCCGCGTGCAATGTGGGCAGGTATTGCAGCCATGTCTGCCATCCTGCCGTTTATGGAGGATATGCAGTACAGAGTCAGAAAAAGGATTGTCGGTAATATCGCAGGTGTTATATGCTTCACGGCATTATATTTTCTGCTTCCACCATCAATCTATGCGTACATAGGAATCATAGGTGGAATCGGCGTGGGATTATCGGCACAATACGGCTGGCAGGCTGTTTTTAATACATTTGGTGCTCTGGCTATAGCTGCAGAGAGCTATGGGTTAAAGGGAGCAGTCAGCCTCAGGGTGATTCAGAATGTGTTTGGAGTCGTTTTTGCGTTGGTATTTTGTGCTGTATTTTATAGAATTATGTCAGTGAAAGTATCGGTGAAAGAGAAAGCTGTATAATACAAGTGGAAACGTGTAATCAGTCATAGGGAATTGTATTCTTCAGATGAAACAGTCCCAAAATCCAAAGTGAAGGAAAAGGTTAAAACAAATATGAGTCAGATAATATTGGCGTCGGCATCACCGCGCCGAAAGGAATTATTAGAGCAGATTGGGGCAGAGTTTGTTGTCTGTCCTGCAAAGGGAGAAGAGATAATCACAGAGGAGGAGCCATCTGCGGTTGTCATGGAACTATCCCGTCAAAAGGCAGAGGAGGTAGCGTCAGGTGTGCTTACCTACAATGAACAGCATGCAGAGCTTGTGACACCGCAGGATATTCTTGTAATCGGAGCGGATACGGTAGTGGCTTATGAGAATCAGATTCTTGGAAAGCCGAAGGACGAAGAAGATGCCAGGCGTATGCTTTCGATGCTTTCGGGAAAAACGAACAGTGTCTATACAGGGGTAACGTTTGTTTTTATTGACAAAGCCGGAAGAACCGGAGAACACTGCTTTTATGAGAAGACGGATGTCAGCATGTATACACTGACGGAAGATGAAATTGACCGCTATATTTCAAGCGGGGATCCGATGGATAAAGCAGGAAGCTACGGGATACAGGGACGCTTTGCCATCCACATTAAGGGAATACATGGTGATTACAATAATGTGGTAGGGCTTCCGGTAGCGCGCCTGTATCAGGAGCTTAGAAAGCTTGGAGTTGATGTTTAGCGAAGTCTTTTTTTAATAGCCGGTCCGATAAGCATGGCAATTATCATTTTTATCAGGTCGCCCGGGATAAATGGGAACACACATATTGAGAGCGCACCGCTGACTGTGCTTTTTGCCTCAAAGCAGAACCATGCTGTACCGAGCACATAGCATATGATAGTTCCGACAATCATACCAATGAGCTGGAGCCAAGGCTGGTGGAAATGATCGATTACAAGTCCTGCAATAATTGCCATGGCAATAAAACCGATGATGTATCCGCCTGTAGGGCCGGCAAGCTTAGCTGGGCCACCGGTGAAGCCTGAAAATACAGGGATTCCGACAAGTCCGATAAGCAGGTAAATGAGGTAGCTTATAGTTCCACGTTTCCATCCGAGCAGATATAATGAAATATATATGGCCAGGTTTGTCAGTGAAATCGGTACCGGCCCAATCGGGATAGATAATGGTGCAAGAATACATGTGACAGCTGTCATGAGCGCTGTTACCGTTATGGCATAGGTCGTTCCATGCTTGTAGTCTATAGTTTCTGTCTGGTTCATGATAAAATCTCCTTTTTGTAAATTTCATAGTAATTTTTGTACGGTTAACACATTAACATGAAAAGATGTCGATTGTCAACCATAACTGCAATAAAGGTTTACAATTATCGGGGAGTAATGAAAAAATATACTAACATCGGTATATACGTACGCTATTCGGAAAACATGGATACTTGGAAAATGTCTGAAAAATCATTAAAAACAATCGACATTACAGCAAATAAACGCTATAATAGATGCATTAAGATAAATGTACTGGGACTTGTATTATCCACAGCCGTCACGCGGTACGGCTGTCGCGGATAGCGTCAGGCCCCGGGAAGGGGAATTATATGCAGGATAAAAAGCAAAAAAAGGCAAAAATACAGGTTATATTTCTAATTCTTATTTCCACGCTTGTTATTTTAGCGGATTTTTATGCGATAATTAATTATCCAAAGGAATACATGCTCATTGCAGCAATCACAGTTATCTTTATGATTTGCCTGTGGGGAGTGATAAGCGGATTTTTCTCACTGAGTGCTCTAAAGGAGGACAGGAGGGAGGAACAGTATGACAGTATTTTTAAGTCGGAAAAGGCATCTTACCTCATGCTTAGAAAGTATTTTGATGAGATAGAGGGAAAGATTGAGATACTGCAGAAGGAGTCAAAGATTCCGACTGAGGATATCATCAATGCACAGAAGGGAATCGCAAAGGTTGTTATCAACAGGAATAAGGAAAATGCTGATGCGATTATGAACTCTAATGAACAGCTTATGGAGACTTTTGAGCATCTTGAGAATAAGCTCAAGGAGAGCAATGATTTCATTATTGAGAGCCAGAAAAATGTGATTTATGACAACCTCAAGGACATTATGGAAAAGCAGCAGGTTCTGTCTGACAGCATAAAGGATATGGAAATCCGTCTGAGTCAGGCAATCACAGCAAATCCTATTCAGTTTACAGCAAATGTTGAGATGCCTAAGCAAACGACCGACGCACCACAATCAGCACCGGCCATGGAGGCGATACCTGAACCTGTCGTAGAGGAAGCCGCGATAGCTGAGCCGGAGCCTGTTGCGGTAATCGAGCCGGAGCCGGTCATAGAGGCACCTGAACCGGAGCCGGTAGTAGAGCCAAGCCCTGTTGCAGAAGAAGCTGTTGCAGATACGACAGACAGCGATCCGAACCGCCAGCTGAGTGCAGATGAAATAGCAGCACTTTTTGCAAGTGCAAACGCAGGTGCGACAGAACCTGAATCAGAGCCGACGGAGAAAGTGATTACGGAACCGGTCACAGAGGCACCACAGGTACCTGAGCCGGAGCCGGTAGTAGAGCCAAGCCCTGCGGCAGAAGAAGCTGTTGCAGATACGACAAACAGCGATCCGAACCGCCAGCTGAGTGCAGATGAAATAGCAGCACTTTTTGCAAGTGCAAACGCAGGTGCGACAGAACCTGAATCAGAGCCGGCAGAGGAATTGATTACGGAACCGGTCACAGAGGCACCTCAGGCACCTGAGCCGGAGCCTGTAAGTGAACCGGAACCGGCAAAGTCTCCGGTTGTAGATTTGAATAACACAAATCGTAATCTGACACCGGATGAGATAGCAGCGTTATTTAGCAGTATGTAGTATTTTGGTAACTATTCAGTAAAGAAATGAAGAAATAATATTTTGTAATTATCTCACAAATATGTTAAAGTGTGCATGTTATAAAAATATGCACACTTTATTTTTTTGAAAGGAAATATAAAAAATATATGGAAACAATCAGATTTGACGAATTAGAACTAAACCCTAAGATTTTGCGAGGCATCAAGGATATGGGCTTTGAGGAGGCAACTCCAATACAGGCTCAGGGAATCCCGGCAGTGCTTTCGGGCAGGGATGTAATCGGACAGGCGCAGACCGGAACAGGAAAGACAGCAGCCTTTGGTATTCCGGTGCTTGAGAGCGTTGATGCATCAAGTCACAAGACACAGGTTATCATCCTCTCTCCTACAAGGGAGCTTGCAATCCAGGTGGCAGATGAAATCAGGAAGCTTGCAAAATATATGCATGGTGTGAAGGTACTTCCGGTATACGGAGGACAGGATATCAGCCGCCAGATTAAGGCACTTAAGGGCGGTGTGCAGATTATTATCGGAACCCCGGGGCGTCTTATGGATCATCTCAGGAGAAAGACAATCAGGCCTGACCATGTAAAGACAATAGTGCTCGACGAGGCAGACGAGATGCTCAACATGGGCTTTAGGGAGGATATCGAGACAGTGCTCGAATACCTGCCACAGGAGCATCAGACAGTACTCTTCTCGGCAACAATGCCAAAGCCTATTTTGGAAATTACAAGAAAATATCAGCATGATGCTATCAATATCAAGATTGTGAAAAAAGAGCTGACAGTCGCAAATATCGACCAGTATTACTATGATGTGAAGCGCAAGGACAAGATAGATGTACTCACAAGACTGTTGGATTACTATAATCCAAAGCTCTCACTTGTATTCTGCAACACCAAGAAGATGGTCGACGAGCTGGCATATGAGCTTTGCGGACGCGGCTACAGTGCAGAAGGACTTCATGGCGATATGAAGCAGGTGCAGAGAGATCGTGTCATGAAGAACTTCAGAAACGGAAAGACAGATATTCTTATTGCCACTGATGTCGCAGCGCGCGGAATTGATGTGGATGATGTGGAGGCTGTTTTTAATTATGATCTGCCTCAGGATGACGAGTATTATGTACATAGAATCGGCCGTACAGGAAGAGCAGGCCGCTGTGGAAAGGCATTCTCCTTTGTAAAGGGCAAGGAGGTATATAAGCTCAAGGACATACAGCGCTACTGCAAGACAAAAATCTATGCACAGCCAATTCCATCATCTGATGATGTTGCCAAAATCAGGGCAGAAAAGATTATGGACCAGATTTCCACCATTATAGATGAGGAAAATCTCACAAGTGTCATTGATATTATAGAGAATCAGATAAATGAGTCAGATTACACAGCAATGGATATAGCGGCGGCATTTTTATACCAGGCTATGGGTGCTTCAGAGATATCCACAGCTGAATCAAAGGACGACTATGATTTCCACAATACAGGAGCAGAGGATGGCATGGTACGTCTGTTTATCAACGTAGGAAAGAAGGACAAGATAAAGCCGGGTGACATTTTAGGTGCCATTGCAGGCGAGTCAGGCATGCCTGGCAGGCTTGTCGGTGCAATCGACATGTACGATAAGTATACATTTGTTGAGGTACCGGCTGAGTATGGCAGGGAAGTGCTTAATGCCATGAAGAATGCGAAGATAAAGGGGCGCTCTGTGAACATGGAGCCAGCAAATTCACGATAGCAAAGGCAGGCTTTTCTGATGACGCATCAGCTTTTCTTGTTCTCAGTGGTTCTGAATAGTTACGATGGTTGTATAAAAAATACCGGGACACAAAATGTGTTGCCCGGTATTTTTGATTACTTGTCGTCATCGATTCCCCAATGCTCTTTCATGTAATCCTTTCCCATTCCTCCGCCGATATCATTCTGATTTCTGCGAAGATAATTTACAAATATTCCACCAACAACTGCAAAAATGATAAGTGCTGCCGGATTACTGGTTACACTGTTAGTAGTGAACAGTAACGTGGCCGTGGCTAGTCATACTGTTAGTTGTGAAGAGTAACTGACCGGCAGCGAAATCACGCGTCAGCCAGCATCAGCACATGCTTCACAATTGATTTGATTATATTAACCGCAGTCTCCATGCCCTCCACTGATATGTGCTCAAATGGGCCGTGGAAGCCGTAGCCGCCGGTACCGAGGTTTGGACAAGGAAGTCCCATGAAGGATAAACGTGCGCCGTCTGTACCGCCGCGAACCGGGCGTGATAGCGGCTCTAGACCGTTTTCCTCTATAGCAGCCTTTGCCAGGTCGATAATGTACATGTTGTCCATTATGATTGAAAGCATATTCTCGTAGGAGTGGGTGATAGTCAAAGAAACAGTGCCCTCACCATATTTTTTGTTCATCTCTATCTCAAGAGAGCGGAGAGTATCAAGTCTTTTAGCAAAAAGAGCCTTGTCGTGGTCGCGCACAATATATGACAGATGGGCTGATGCTACATCACCGCTCATATCACACAGATGGTAAAAGCCCTCTCTGCCCTCAGTTGTGGCAGGAGTCTCGTTTGCAGGCAGCGCTGCGGCAATCTCGCAGCCAACCAAAGCAGCATTGACCATAATGTCCTTTGCTTCGCCCGGATGCACGTTGACGCCCTTTATGGTAAATTCAGCGCTTGCGGCATTAAAGTTTTCATAGGCCACCTCGCCCTCGTAATCACCATCCACGGTGTAGGCAAAATCTGCCTCGAAATAGTCCAGATCAAACAAATCCGCACCCTTTCCGACCTCTTCATCAGGGGTAAATCCAACCCAGATATCGCCGTGAGGAGTGCCCTCTGCGATAATCTGCTCTAAGGCGGTCATAATCTCAGCCACACCGGCCTTGTCATCGGCACCAAGCAGGGTAGTGCCATCTGTGGTAATGAGAGTGCGTCCGGATAGGGCTTTAAGCTCAGGAAAATCGCTTACTCTCAGGTATTCGCCACTGCCTCTAAGCAGCACATCGCTTCCGTCATAGTGACGCAACAGCTGTGGCTTGACATTTTCCCCGGAAAAATCAGGTGCAGTATCCATATGTGCAATAAATCCGACCGCTTTTTTGTGCTCCATGCCGGCAGTGGCAGGCAGCAGACCATACACGTAACAATGGTCAGTGAGCACAACCTTGGATAAGCCAAGCTCCTTAAGCTCTGACTCAAGCTCTCTTGCGAGTGCAAATTCCCTGTCACTGCTTGGTATTTTATCACTTGCTTCATCAGATGTGGTGTGATAGTCCACATATTTTAATAATCTTTCTTCTACTTTCATTATCAGTAAATCCTTTCTGAGAGACTTTGGATGGGAAATCTGGAATAAA
>OMCH01000563.1_pt1 | contig 18394 bp, 15 predicted proteins | sample 1674341 | NCBI WGS metagenome assembly OMCH01 (sample SAMEA103958164, study PRJEB25191) | human gut metagenome | biome: human-associated habitat [ENVO:00009003]; feature: intestine environment [ENVO:2100002]; material: feces | place: Germany | collected 2013/2015
TGCGCCCAAACCAGCATTTACAATTTGTAGTATAAAAATATTTTATTATTTTTTACAGTACAATTCAAGGAGACTTTATGGATCAGAAAACGACCGGCGAACTGATGCAGCTTCTCTCTTCCGCCAAAAATATTTCCGATTTAAAACAATACACTGACGCACTTGCAGACATGACATCTTCCGTGACCTTTCCGGAATATTTAAATGAACTGATGCATGCCCGCGGCGTGACCGCCTCAAAACTGATCTCTGCAGCCCAGATTCAGCGCAATTACGGCTATCAGATCTTAGATGGCAGGCGAAGTCCCTCCCGTGATAAAGTCATTTCTCTCTGCCTTGCACTAAAGCTTGAGCTCCCGGAAACACAGCGTGCTCTCACGCTCACAAAAAACGGACAGCTCTATTCCAAAAACAAACGGGATTCCATCCTCATTTTTGCTTTTGGGAAAAAGCTGTCCGTGATTGACACAAACGTGCTTTTAGAAGAAATGAATGAGCCTGTTTTAAACTGACTTCTGCATCATTCAAAAACATCCTGCCCTGTTGTAACATCTTTTCAAAGTGCACTTCTTTCTCATTCTACGTTTTCAAACTCGATCCCCATCATCGTAAGCCCGTGTGCCGGCGCCGTAGGCCCTGCCGCGCTGCGGTCTTTCTTTGCAAGAATTTCTTTTACCGCCTCCGGTTCGATCGCACCACCGCCAACCTGCACTAATGTCCCTGCAATGATCCGTACCATATTGTAAAGGAAACCGTTTCCCGTCACGCGGATCGTGATGATATCTCCTTCTTTTTCCACATCACAGGCATAGATCGTGCGCACCGTCGTCTTTACCTGTGCACCGATCGCACAAAAACTCTTAAAATCATGTTCTCCGACCAGATAACCCGCCGCCTCACGCATGGCATGTACATCTAAATGACGGTAATAAAAATAAGTGTCCAGCCTCCGGTTCGGATCACGAAATTCTCTGTTTAAAATCCGATATTCATAGGTCTTTTTGCTTTTGACATGTCTCGGATGAAAATCCAGTGGTACTTTTTTGGAACATTGTACGACGATATCCTCCGGAAGCCTCTGGTTCAGGGCATACGACATTTTCTCTGCCGGCATTCTTGCTGTGGTATCAAACACTGCCACATTCCCGCAGGAATGTACGCCTGCATCTGTCCTGCTTGCACCACTGACGATGATTTTTTCTCCAAGCAGCTCACTTAATGCACGGTTCAGTTCCCCTTCAATGGTATTGCCATTAGGCTGAATCTGCCACCCGCAGTAATTCGTTCCATCATATGCCACAATGAGCATTACCCGTTTTTTACCCTCTTGCATATTTTCCCTCTTCTACATCCTAGAGTGCAAAACGAAGCACCATCATAATGACAAAATATAAAATAATGATCGCATATGCACGATAATCAATATTGGCATACTTCAGTGGTTTCATTTTCGTTCTTCCGGCTCCACCGCGATAGCAGCGGGCTTCCATTGCCATTGCAAGATCATTGGCACGACGAAAAGCAGATACAAAAAGCGGCACTAATAACGGAATCATATTTTTCGCACGCTGGATAATGCCTCCATTTTCAAAATCTGCACCTCTTGCCATCTGCGCCCGCATAATCTTGTCCGTTTCCTCCACAAGAATCGGAATAAAACGCAGTGCGATTGACATCATCATGGCAATCTCATGTACCGGAACATGGATTTTATTCATTGGTGCCAAAGCCTTTTCCAAACCGTCCGTCAATTCGTTTGGCGTCGTGGTCAAGGTCATGACCGATGTACCAAGGATCAGATAAGTCAGACGGATTGCCATCAGGATTGCATTTCTTAGTCCCTCATAAGTAATGGTAAAAATCCAAAAGGATACCAGTTCTTTACCACTTGTCAAAAAGAGATTAAACAACGCTGTAATAATCATCAAAATAACAATAGCTTTCAACCCTTTGACCATGTAGCCAATCGGCACTTTAGAAAGCTCAATAAAGCCAAACATAAAAATGGTCGCAACTAAAAATCCCCATACATTTTTAAATGAAAACAGAGAAATAATGAAAATCAGTGTTGCAAACAGCTTGACTCTCGGATCTAATTTGTGAATGACGGAATCCGCCGGATAATATTGTCCAATCGTAATATCTCGTAACATGTTATCGTCCCAACTTTGCTAAAATTTCTTCTTTTGCTTCTGCTACTGTTGTGGCATCCACAGAAACCGGAATGCCTGCCGCTGCCAGTTCGTGCATCAGATAAGTGACCTGTGGAGCTGCCAGCCCGACCGCCTCTAATTCCCTGTAATGTGCAAACACTCTCTTTGGAATGTCATCAAACATGACGCTTCCCTGGTTCATCACAATGATACGGTCTACATATTTTGCCACATCCTCCATACTGTGTGATACTAAGATAACGGTAATGCCCCGCTCCTTATGGAGCTTTGCCACCTGATCTAAAATCTCATCCCTGCCCTTCGGATCAAGTCCGGCTGTCGGTTCATCGAGGATCAAGACCTCCGGCTGCATGGCTAAGACGCCTGCAATTGCCACACGTCGTTTCTGACCACCCGACAGATCAAACGGAGAATGATAATACACTTCTTCCGGCAAACCTACACTTTTTAACGCGGCAAATGCACGAAGCTCTGCCTCTTCTTTGGTAAGTCCCTGATTTTTCGGTCCAAAGCAGACATCTTCAAAAATCGTAGTCTCGAACAACTGATGCTCCGGATACTGAAAGACCAGTCCGACCTTACTGCGAAGCTCCTTTAAATTATAACCTTCATCATAAATATCGGCTCCGTTGTAATATATTGCACCGGAAGTAGCCTTTGTCAGACCGTTTAAATGCTGGATCAGTGTCGATTTTCCGGAACCGGTATGACCGATAATACCGATAAATTCTCCGTCTTCAATTTTTAGATTAATATTTTTTAAAGCCTGAATCTCATATGCAGTTCCCTGACTGTATACATAATTCACCTTATCTACAATAATTGACATTTCACTCACCTATGTCCCAATTTGCACAATTCCTGCACCAGTTCTGCTCTTGTCAGGATTCCCGCCGGAATCGGCAGACCGGATTTTCTGAGTTCGTCTGCTAACAGCGTGATCTGCGGAACATCCAGTCTGTGACGTTTTAATTCATCCACCTGTGAAAAAATCTCACGCGGAGTTCCCTGCATCACGACTTTTCCCTTATCCATGACAAATACCCGATCAGCATCCACAACTTCTTCCATATAGTGTGTGATCAGGATCACGGTCACACCTTTTTTCCGGTTGAGCAGATGTGCCGCCTGCAATACTTCTTTTCGTCCGTTCGGGTCAAGCATTGCCGTAGGCTCATCAAAAATAATGCACTCCGGCTGCATTGCCATGACTCCCGCGATCGCCACACGCTGTTTCTGTCCTCCCGACAGCTTGTTCGGAGAATGACTGCGGAATTTTAACATTCCTACTGCCTTTAAACTCTCCTCGACACGCTCCCAGATCTCATCTGTCGGAACACCGATATTTTCCGGTCCGAATCCGACATCCTCTTCTACCACGCTGGCAATGATCTGGTTGTCCGGATTCTGAAATACCATGCCGGCAGACTGACGGATATCCCAGAGATGTTTTTCATCGGAGGTGTCCATTCCATCTACCCACATTTCGCCGCCGGAAGGTTCTAAGATCGCATTCATATGCTTTGCCAACGTGGACTTTCCGGAACCGTTGTGACCTAAAATTGCCACAAACTGTCCCTTTTCGATTTCAATATCCATGCCGTCCAATGCAGTCTGAATAGACTCCACCTGATTGTCCTCATCCCGGTGTATATATTCATGTACTAATTTTTCTGCTTTAATAATCTTCATCCTATGCACCAGATTATGCCTTTCCTGCTGATTTATACATTCTCCCAATGAAGTCTGTGTAAATCTCCTTCTAACTTCATGTGGTCAAACTGATTCTGCCTGAGGGCTTCGTACAACACAATTGCTACGGAATTAGAGAGATTCAAAGAACGTGTCTCTCCGATCATCGGAATACGCACGCACTCCTCCGGATGTTCTACCAATATCTCCTCCGGGATTCCCGCACTCTCCTTGCCGAACATAATATAACAGTCCGGTTCGTAAGATGCTTCCGAATAAATCTTCTTGGCCTTCGTCGTTGCCATATATATCTTAGCTCCCGGATTTCTCTGCAAAAAATCCTCGTAGTTTACATAACGTTCCACTTCTAATTGCGACCAGTAATCCATACCGGCACGTTTTAACGCCTTTTCACTTAAAGAAAAACCCAGCGGTTCGATCAGATGCAGTTTTGTTCCTGTTGCCACACAGGTTCTTCCGATGTTTCCGGTATTTGCCGGAATCTCCGGCTCATATAATACGATATTGAGCTTAGCCATTCTTTTTTTCCTCTCGCAAATGTGCAATGAAATGCTCTAAACGCTCTAATGCCATCTTCAGATTGTCCAGTGAATACGCATAGGAGATCCGAAGGAATCCCTCGCCGCAGGCACCGAATGCCGTTCCCGGAACAACCGCAACCTTCCCTTCCCGTAAGAATCGGTTTGCAAACTCTTCCGATGTCATACCGAACTCCTGAATACTTGGGAAAATGTAAAATGCTCCAAACGGTTCAAAGCACTGTAAGCCCATCTCCTTAAAACGATGCACTAAATAGCGTCTTCTTTCGTTGTATTCTTCACGCATCTTCATCACATCATCGTCACCGTTACGCAGTGCGGAAATGGCTGCATACTGGCTTGTCGTCGGTGCGCACATAATGGCAAACTGATGGATTTTTAACATCTGCTCTAATATTTCTGCCGGAGCACAGGCATAACCTAAACGCCAGCCTGTCATTGCATATGCTTTAGAAAAACCGTTGATCAGTACGGTTCTCTCTTTCATTCCCGGAAGAGATGCGATCGACACATGTTCTCCACAGTAAGTAAGCTCTGCATAGATCTCATCACTTAAAACAAAGATGTCATGCTCTTTGATCACTTCTGCAATCTCTTCTAAATCTTTTTTCTCCATGACTGCTCCGGTCGGATTGTTCGGGAATGGCAGCACCAACAGCTTTGTCTTTGGTGTAATTGCTGCTTCTAACTCTTCCTTTGTCAGACGGAATTCATTTTCTTCCTTTAATTCGATAACGACCGGTGTTCCATTTGCTAAGATGGCACATGGTTCGTAAGATACATAGCTTGGCTGCGGGATCAGTACTTCATCTCCCGGATCTAACATGGCACGCATGGCAATATCAATTGCCTCACTGCCTCCTACCGTGACCATGATCTCTTTTTTGTAGTCATAGGTAATATTGCATTTGCGATATATGTATTTTGCAATTTCCTGCTTTAACTCTTTTAAACCTGCATTGGATGTGTAAAAGGTTCTTCCTTTTTCTAAAGAAAAAATTCCCTCATCACGAATATGCCACGGTGTATCAAAATCCGGTTCTCCTACACCGAGAGAAATGGCATCTTCCATTTCATTTACGATGTCAAAAAATTTACGGATACCGGATGGTTCTATTTCAACAATTCTTTTGGATAATGGATTTCTCATGGTATCATCAAAATCCTTTCATCTTTTTTCGGCTCAGCCATAATAGTTCCGTGATCTTTGTATTTTTTCAAAATAAAGTTTGTTTTTGTGCTCAATACAGAATCTAAGGTAGAGAGTTTATCGGATACGAACTGTGCGATCTCACGCAGTGTCTTTCCCTCTAAAATGACCATAAAGTCAAAACCGCCGGAGATCAGATATACTGCATTTACTTCCGGATAATTATAGATTCTCTCTGCTACTTTATCAAATCCCATGTCTCTTTGCGGTGTTACACGCACCTCGATCATGGCTGTTACTTTTTCAATTCCTGTCTTTTCCCAGTTGATCAGCGTATGGTAACCGCAGATGATGTGTTCTGCTTCCATTGCCTCTAACTCATTGACTACATCTACTTCATTTACGCCGAGCATGATTGCAAGTTCTTTCAAATCCACACGGCTGTTTTTTTCAATAAACGTTAAAATCTTTTCACGCATGATGGTCCTCCAACCTCTCTATTTACTCAATGCTTTATATAATTCATCTGTTTTCGGCGGCTCTAAAAATCTGCGTTCTTCTTCATTCAAAAGCACACGGTCATTACTGTCTGTCGCTTTTCCAATGACAACTGCCGGAATGCCTGCTTTTTCTAATTCCATGACCAGTCCGTTTCCATCCTCGGCTGCCATCAGCATAGAACCGCTTGAGATCAGTTCATAAGGATTTATGCCGAAAAATTCACAGATTTCTACTGTTTCCTGCTTTAACGGAATCTTCTTTAGATCAATTTCCAGTCCGACGCCGGATGCCTCTGCAATCTCCCAAAGTGCGCCAAATATACCGCCCTCTGTCACATCATGCATAGCAGCAACGCCAGACTTAACGGCGGTCGCGGCCTCCGACAGAACCGATATGTAACGGTCAAGTTCTTTCGCTTTATCGATAAACGGCTGGGAATAACGCTCCCGTAACACCGCCTCTTTTTCCTTTGCTAAAATAGCAGTTCCTTCAATACCGATCCATTTTGTGACAATGATATCCATACCCGGTTTCACACCCGCGGTAGAGATGACTCTGCCTTCTTTCGCTTTTCCGACACCGGTCACGGAGATTACGATCTGGTTGACCACTTTGGTAACTTCTGTGTGTCCACCCATGACCTGAATGTGATTTTTTTCACAGGCTTCTTCTACCTGCGCCATCACTGTCTTTAAATCTTTTTCTTCGGCGTTCTCTGGAAGCAGGACAGTTAACATAATTCCTATCGGTTCTGCTCCGGTGCTCGCTAAATCATTCACGGTGATCTGTACCGCCAAAGCTCCGATATCCTGTGCCGCTCCGGTAATCGGGTCGGTAGAAATGACAAAAACTTCGTCCTCTGCTAATTTCATGGCAGCACAGTCCTCGCCTACACCGGCTCCTAAAAGCACTTCTTCCCGTATTGTATGCAGTTGTTTGAAAACGGAACGCTTTAACACGTTTTCCGGAACTTTTCCAACTTTCATCCTGATCTTCCGCCTGTTCTTATTTATAGTTCAAGGCTGTCTCATTACTGAGGCAGCCTCCGTGGATTCTATAGAGCTGTTTTAATCATTGCTTTCCTTATTATTCTCTTCTTCCTTGGTATTGTCCTGTTTGTCATCTTTTTTATTATCGGAATCCTTCTTGTCATCCTTGTTGCTATCCTCTTCCGGCTGGCTTGGCTGCTCCGGCTGTGCCGGTTCTGCAGGCTGTGCTGCTGCTGCCGCTGCCGCTGCTTCTGCTGCCTGCTGTGCCGCTGCCGCATCACGGGCTGCCGTACAGTTTGCTGCCGCTGCTGCCTGAATGGTTGCCTCATCCTGTGTTCCGATCGCTGCCATAACAGCATTGATCGCATCCTGACTGTCAGAAGCAGTACCTACTCTGACGATCTTCGGTGATGCCTGATAATTAGAAGTGTTAAATACTTCCCTGCTCTCTTCTTTTCCATTTACTTTTACAACTTTCCACAGTTTGGCTTTTTTACCGATATGTGCAGACTGCTGTGTGGAAATGGTACCGATCTGTAAGGTTCCGTCAGCAACATATTTTACACCCGGATCTGTTTCACCGGTGGTCTCGCTGACAAATTCAACCTCACGGTTTGCATCTCTTGTCTCTTTTCCATAGACATTAAAGTGGATGATACCGCCGTCGGTATAACCCTCGATATATACCGGATATTTTGTGGAATTCTTAAATTTCAGATCCTTGTATTCACCTGAAATTGCTGCATCCATAGATGGCTCTACATAACTTACGATCATGGAATGCGCAGATCTTTCGGTAATCTCAAGTTCTGCACGGATCACTGCATTATATAAAGTTGTAGACACCTGGCAGATTCCTCCACCATAGGTCTCAACGGTTGTTCCATTCTCATAGGAGCCTGCTAACTCATATCCGTTCTCTGCATTAAACGGAACGACTGCATCATGTACGGAAAATTCTTCGCCCGGATAGATGATGCTTCCATTGATCTTGCTTGCTCCATTACGCACATTTTTTGCACGTCCTGCTGATGAGGAACTGAAGTTTGTGCTGTAACCGCCAAGCAAATCTTTGACTTCTGCTAACTCTTCTTCGGAACCGCGCGGCTCTACGAGTTTTGCACTCAGTTCAATAGAGGCTGCTTTTCCATCCCACTGATTCTGCATATGTGATGCGATCTGTTCAATGGATTTCTCTGCGTTTACTTTAATTCCTTCATGTCCTTTTACAAAGGTAAACTGTCCGTTCTCACGGGTCAGTCCGTTATCCTGTGCTTCCTGATCTAACTCTTTTGCATGCTCTTTTAACAAAGCTGCTGTCTTGCTTTCGTCAATGGCATAGGAAAGCACAAAGACTTTGTCGCCTTTTTCTAAATCTTTCTTTTCTTTATATCTTGCGATCGGATTTCCGGTTCTTCCAAGGTTTACTGCTTTTTCAGCCAACTCCGGGTTTCCCCAGGTAACACCTAAATCCTTTGCTGTTACTTCTATACTGTTCTCACCGGCTTTTAATGTGATTGCCGTATCCTGCAGACTCTCAATGTAATCCTCTACTGCGGCAGTTGCTTCTTCCTCTGTCATTCCTGCCACGGAAACATCTCCGATATAAACACGGTCTGCGATGACACGATTCTCATCTTCTTCCGCTTTGACACCCATATGGATTCCTGCTGCCACTAACACAAATGCTGCTGCAAACAAAAACCATCTTTTTTTAATATTTCTCATTCTGTTACCCCTTTAATACAGCCGCCTCTGATATCATTTTATCCGAAAGTCGGCTTTCTATGCTGGTTTTCTATGTTCTCAAACGTTCGTTTTCTATTGTATCATAAAAATCTGTTTTTTCAAGATGCAGAACGCCTAATTAATTTGACACCCATCCTCTGTTTTAGTATATTATGTCCTAGAATGCTGCAAGTAATAAAGAAAGAAGCATAGATGCCACTAAGATGATCACGATCACGCTGGCGATGATGCGGTTTCTTTTAGAATTACGGTAGTTCATATTTTTCACCTCACTTTATGATTATGGAAAGGAGACACACAATGGTCCCTGTTGTTCTAATTACTTTTATATTATTTTTAGCATATTACGCTTATCGGCGTAAACAGATTGACAAAGTCAATACACAAAAAGAATCTGATTTCTGGCAGCGTGAAAACGATGCAAACAGTACACGCAAACAGGATATCACAAATTTAGATTACATCCAAATTCCTGTTGATACTTTTCCTATCGGTGCTTATCCAAACGAAGGATACGAGGAAACGGAACAACAGTTACTTGCTCTTTCCGAACAGAAGATCCTGAATTTAACCGGCATTTCAAACACGGATTTAAAACTGCAGTACGGTGTTTCAAACCTGGCTATCCTTAGCGACTGTGATGAACGCTTTACTACGCTCGTTCGCCTCTTAACAGATTATGCAAAAGGCCTTGCCGAACATGCACACATCGATGATGCTATCCGCGTTTTAGAATTTGGTGTCAGCATCAAGAGTGATGTTACGGAGAACTATACGCTCTTAGCCGGACTCTATCAGGAAAAAGGCGAAACCGCCAAAATTTCTGATCTTATCGAAAGTGCCGATTCCTTAAACTCGCTTTCGAAAGACACTATCCGGAAAAAATTAAGAGAGATACTGTCTTAAGATTCCCATTTTAGAATTCTATTTATTATTTTAACATCCTGCCATATTGGCTGATGATCCGGTCAACCTGGCGGGATGCTTCATTTCTTGTCAGTGTTTCCCATTCCAGATTAAGGTTTATTTTATGATAATCTGCCAATTCTTTCAAGTGCTTTTTTTGTCTGGCTGTTGCCGGAGTCTGCCGCTTGGCTTTATAAATCAGTGGCTTAGGCTCAAAGACATCTGCCTGCACCGCCCCGAATTCCTTCTCTAACCTTTCATAGAGCAGATAGGTCGCTTTTGCATCGTCTAAGGCACGGTGATGGTGTCCGATCTCGATTCCATAGTATCCGCAAAGAGCATCCAACGTCCTTTTTTCCAACGCCGGCAGACATCTTCTGGCTATCTTTAACGTATCTGCCGCCTTTCGTTCAAAGGACATCTTCCGGTTGATCGCAGCCTGTTTTAAAAAACTATAATCAAAGATCACATTTTGTCCTACTAAAATATCTTCCCCAAGAAATCCAAAAAAGTGATCTAACACCTCATCCTCTTCTTTTGCTCCTGCTAACATCTCCTGATCGATCCCGGTCAGTTCTGTGATCTTTTCCTCTAATAGCTGGTGCTGCCGGATCAGCATGGAGCACTCGCTGACGATTTCTTTTTTTCTGACCCGTACTGCCGCCACCTCCAAAATCTTATGATGTTTTGGATTGAGTCCTGTCATTTCTAAGTCAATGACGCAGTAGTCCTCTAACATCATTTTCCACTTCCCTTACATAAGTCTGACAAAAAACATTCGGTACATTTCGGATTCCGTGCAGTACAGATACTTCTGCCAAGCGTGATGATCTGTATATTGTAGAGGATCCAGTGGTCTTTTGGCAGTACCTTCATCAGATCGTATTCAATCTTAACCGGATCATCCTCTTTGGTAAAGCCCAATTTTTTTGAGATCCGTTTGACGTGGGTATCCACAACCACACTCGGTTCATGGTAGATGTTTCCACGGATGACATTTGCGGTCTTTCTGCCGACTCCCGCTAATGCGGTCAGCTCTTCTAATTCCCTTGGCACTTCTCCGTCGTATTTTTCCACTAAGGTTCTGGCACAGGAAATGATGTTTTTTGCCTTATTGTGATAAAATCCGGTCGAATGGATATCCTGCTCTAACTCTTTTAAATCCGCATTAGCAAAGGCTTCTAACGATGGATATTTCTGAAACAGGTCTTTTGTTACGATATTGACTCTCGCATCGGTACACTGCGCACTTAAGATAACGGCGATCAGAAGCTGCCACGGTGTCTCATGGTTCAGATAACAGACATACTCCGTTCCATATGCTTCATCCAGTCTTTTTAAGATTTCAGCGATTCTCTTTGTCATGGCAATTCTCCCTTCTCTATTACCTGTATTCCTGCCTGATTCGTCAGCGGATTTCTGTGTTCATAGTCAAACAGTACAAAATACTCATTGCAGGACTCCGGCAGTTTTTCAATACTCCGCTCCTGCTCGGTCGGAAATCGATAGGTAAATGGCTCTAAATGGCTCTGTTTGCCTTTTTTGCAGACTTTCCGGCTGATTTCTTTATACGGCTCTAAATCTGTGGCAAATGCCGGACGGCTCTTCATGTTCTCGCGATAATATAGATCAAAGGTCAGGGATTGTTCTAACATTCTCATATCCGTCACATACTCTTTTGCAAACTCTAACAGGATCTCGCAGCGGCGTATCCTTGTATGTTTCAGATGAAAATAACCCTGCATTTCATAAAATTCTCCCATCTTTTGGAACATCTCAAACCCACTGTCAAAAAACTGCTCTAAGATTTTCATTGTAACTTCATACTGGTGGCTGTTATAGTACACCTCTAACATTTCTTCCACCTGTTTGATCTTTAAGACTTCATCAAAGCTCAGCCAGTTCGTTTTCATAACCTCATAAGGTGGCTTGGATTGATAGATCAGACCATATTCTCTGGCATGTTCAAACATATAAGAACCTTTTAGCACCTTTAAAAATCCAAGCTGGAGCTGCTCCGGCTTTAAGTCGTAAATCTCATCAAACGACTTCCGAAAAGTCTGATAATCCTCATACGGCAGTCCCGCAATTAAATCTAAATGCTGATGGATGTTGCCCGGTGCCTGTATCCGTCTCACGACTGCTTTTAGTTTTTCTAAATCCATGGTCCGGTGTATTTCCTGTATTGTGACATCATTCGTGGACTGCACACCGATCTCTAACTGTATGAGCCCCGGACGCATTCCGGCAATATATTCTAATTCTTCCTCCGTCAGCAGATCTGCCGCCACCTCAAAGTGAAAATTCGTCTTTCCCAAATCTTTTTCTTTGATAAATCTCCAGATTTCCATGGCATGTGTATGACTGCAGTTAAAGGTCCGGTCTACGAATTTGACCTGGGGTACTTCCTGTTCGATAAAAAAGCCGAGTTCTTTTTTTACCAGCTCGATATCACGAAACCGCATTTTTTTATCGATCGAAGAAAGACAATAACTACAGGAGAACGGACAGCCTCTGGAGGATTCATAATAAATGATCTTGTTTTTGAACTGTTCCATATCTTCATAACAGAATGGGATCGTGCTCATATCCAGCGGCTCCGCCATTCCGGTAAATGCTATCGTTTTGTCCCGTTTCCGGTAAACAATCCCCGAAACCTGCAAAAGTTCCTCTTCCCACTCACTTTCCTCTGTCTCTATATAACAGCGGCACACTTTTTTAAACGTGTGCTCGCCCTCTCCGATAAACACTCCGTCAATTCCCGGATTTTCTGCTAATAACGTCTCTACCTCATAGGAGACTTCCGGCCCGCCAACCCAGATCGGTGTATTCGGACATAATTTTTTTAATTCTTCTATTAATTCCTTTACATACGCAATATTCCAGATATAGCAGGAAAAACAGATGACATCCGCATGCTCTTTGTAAATACCTTCTAAAATCTCCTCTACTCTGTTGTTGATCGTATATTCTAACAGTCTGATATGCTCCCGATATTCTTTTGCATATGCCCTTAAGCTGTAAACTGCCAGATTGGAATGGATATATTTTGCATTGATTGCATTCAGTAATATTTTCATAGTTTCTATCATAGCACAAGGTGCAAACTTTTGCCACTCCCGGCGACGCTTTTCGGAATGCTGTCTGTGGGAAAATACAGGTCCGGGTGACACGCTGCGTTTTCTGTAGTTCTGTTCTCTATTCAGGAATGTAGATTACAGACTGCACCTATCAAATATGGAAGGTTTCTTTTTGTGCAACGGAGATGAAACTCAGGAAATCGTGAAGCCCTTTGGCGAACACGATTTCCGTTTTCAGAGGTTCATCGGAGTGTTCTGCGCAAGGAAACCTGAAATATTTGATAGGTGCAGTCTGTTCATTCACTTACTTAATAAAATTTTACAGAATTAAAGAAGGCGCCCCTCCACCTTTCGGCTTTGGAACACCTTCTTAATTTCTCATTCCCTATTTATCATCTCATCACAATGTAACGGACGATGACATCGATCCCTGCTGCGATCAGAAGTGCTCCGCCTCCGATGTAGGCTTTTGACTTCTGCTCAAATCCCAGCCGGTAGCCCGTATAGAGCCCGATGATGACCATTGCGATCGTGACGCAGATAATCATGATCAATACTGCTTTTATATCTGCCTCTAAGAATGCAAATGCGATTCCTGTCAAGATCGTGAATATCGTTCCTTTTGCGATCGAAAAGAAGGTTTTTTTAATATCCAGACCATCTTCCCGTTTCTCTACGATCCTTTCATTTCTCCATGCTTTGACAAACATCCGAAGACCCATGCCAAACAGGATCAGAATTGCAAGTATCCTTCCTATAAAGGCTTCTCCACTCAGTTGTGTATCATACTGGTTCAGGAGAGTTACCAAAAAGCTGCCGATGAGAAGTGCGATTGTCTGCCACAAGGCGATCACGGTAACTGCCATGGATAAGCGTTTCTTTTCCAGTTTTGCGACTAATGCACCCTGACACTCTACTGCCGCAAAAGTATCCAGCGACATGCCAATGGTAATCAGCACAATTTCTATCCAGCTCATTCCTCCCTCTCCTTTCCGTTTCTGTTAGTCTTCGTCTGTTCCTACGCCCTCAGTACGGATAATGAATTTCACTTCTCCAAGAGTATCCTCAGAAATATCTGAGAATGACTGATAATCTGAACCAGCCTGCATTACTGCTACAACTTTGTTTAACATACCTTTGACATCGCCATTGTAGGTATCTGCTAACTTCTGTATTCCTTCTTCATCGAATTTTACCATTCCCTCATTCAATGTTACGGAACCGTCTGCTAATTTGCCAACACCATCTGTTAATGCCGGTACCTGATCAGCAAGTGCCTGTGTACCATTCTTTAATGCGTCCATTCCTGTTACTAAGCTGTAACCGTTAGACTGTACTGCTTCAATTCCTGCTGCTACTGTTTTCTTTGCTGACTCAGCTCCTGCGATCGCACCCTGTGCTGCTCCACTCTTAGCTCCTGATAATGCTGCTGTCTGAGCTGCCTCGGTTGCTCCTGTTACGGCACCCTGTGCTGCTCCGCTCTTAGCTCCTGTGATCGCTGCCTGCTGTGCTGCTGCTGTTGCTCCGGATACTGCTCCTGCTGCTGCTCCACTCTTAGCTCCTGTTACAGCTGCCTGCTGCGCTGCTGCTGTTGCTCCGGATACTGCTCCTGCTGCTGCTCCCTGTTTTGCTCCTGTTACGGCTGCCTGCTGTGCTGCTAATGTTGCTCCTGCTACCGCACCCTGGGATGCTCCCTGTTTTGCTCCTGCTACCGCACCTTTTTCTGCTCCCTGCTTAGCTCCTGTTACGGCTGCTTTCTGTGCTGCCTGCGTTGCTGCATTCTCACATGCTGCCGCTACATTTGGAGCGGCTCCTTCTCCGATCTGTGCTGCCATAGCATCGATCAACTGATAAGCCTGTGCTGTTGCATCTTCATCACTGATGCTACCGCCTGCTGCTGCTACATTTGCCTTGATACCTGCTTTTAAGATTGGGAGAAGCTGTGCATTTCCCTTTAATGCTGCAGAAACAGTACTTGTAGTCGTTGCTTTTGCCTGATTTGCAATTGCCTGACGCTGTCCTGCATCAAATTCTGCTTTGACTGCTGCGGCTGCTAATTTCTGGATATTGCCTGCCTCAGCATCTACAAGCTGGTCTGCCTGGCTCTTAATATCTGCTTCCTGTGCTGTTACAAGTGCTTCCGCCTGTTTTGCAATTTCTGCCTGCTGTGCTGCTACGGTATCAGCTGCCTGTTTCTTAATCGCTTCTGCCTGTGCATCTACGGTTGCAGACGCCTGTTTTTCAATGCTTTCTTTCTGAGATGCCACCGTATCGGCTGCCTGTTTCTTAATGGAATCTGCCTGTTTGTCTACGGTATCAGATGCCTGTTTTTCAATGCTCTTCTTCTGGGATGCTACCGTATCGGCTGCCTGCTTCTTAATGGAATCTGCCTGTGCATCTACGGCATCGGATGCTTTCTTCTCGATATCTTTCTTCTGGGATGCTACCGTATCGGCTGCCTGTTTCTTAATGGAATCTGCCTGTGCATCTACAGTCTCTGATGCCTGCTTAGAAGCGGCTGCTTTTTCTTCTTCTGTCATTGCAGTATTTAAGGTTGCATCTAAGGAAGATACACCATTGCGAAGAGATTCTGTGCTGCTGTTTAAGGTGTTTGCACCATCTGCTAATGCAGGAACTTTACTTCTTAACTGCTCTAAACCTTCACGAAGCTCTTTTGTTCCGTCTGCTAACTGTGAAGAAGAATCAGAAAGTGTATCAATTGCATCATCTAAATCGCTTAAGTCTACGAAATCTTCTACATTGTCGCTGCTTGTAATACCGCTTAACATAACGCTCATGGTCATATCCATGGAGAAATCTTTTACGTCAGCAGTTACTTCTACATATTCCGGGATATCAATATCTTCGGAGAAATCAGAAGAAGTTACTTTTAAGCTGTCCTTTAAGCCCGGCATTGCAACGCCGACCACCATGTTCTTGTCACCGTCAGAAATAACTTTACCATTCTTAACCTTAACGTTTGTAAAGCTGTCGTCTAAGATCATTCCTGTCATAATGGTAAATGGTACATAAACGCTATACTTCTTACCGTCTACAGTTGTAGTAGTTTTCTGGTTGTTCTTGTAATCAAAACGGATCGTAACTTTTCCGCTCTTGCCTGCGATCTCATCCGGATCCATCTTCTCACCGTCTAAGTAGTAAGAAATGGTCTGTTTTACAGGAAGCTCTTTATCTGTTTTTCCCTGATAATAGATGTCTTTTCCTTTTGCTTTCCAGGTGATCTTTCCGTCTTTTTCTTCAAACTTCTCTTTACCTTTGACATTCTTGATGTCTTTTAAGTCTGAAACGTCTTCAATTGTCTCATTTCCATCCGGGTTCTTTAACCAGTCACTGACAATGACATCTTTTGCTTTTCCGGAGTTATCTGCAACAACGTAAACAGTCTCTTCTTTTCCGACTTCTTCGTCTGCTGCTTTGCTGATCTTAGAAGAAAGAACTTCTTTTAAGTCTTCTTCATCATCTTTGTTATCTTTTTTGTCTTTCTTATCGGTAGACTCCTGTGTAGTCTCTGCCTTTGTAGATGTCTTTGCTGCATTAACAGTGTATACACCGGCACTTCCGCCTGCAACGGCGATGGTTAATACGCCGGCTGCAATACGGATCACATATTTATTTTTAAATCTTCTTTTTAATTCAGGTAATTTCATCTTGGTTCCTCCTTAATTTTTTTGCACAAATCCTTTACTTGTCTTGCAGATTATCTTATCAAAAATCATAAACATGGACGGCAGTATGAAGATTACTACAAACATACTGATGATCGCACCTCTTGCCATCAGTGAGCAAAGAGAAGCTATCATGTCTACGTTTGAATATAGACCTACACCAAATGTTGCTGCAAAGAAACTCAACGCACTGACAATAACGGACTGCATAGATGCTCCTAAGGCAGATGTAATTGCCTCCTGCTTTTCTACTCCATTGTATCTTGCTTTACGATACTTCGTTGTCATCAGGATTGCATAGTCTACGGTTGCTCCTAACTGGATCGTTCCAATTACGATTCCTGCAATAAACGGAAGTTTCGTTCCCGTAAACGCCGGAATACCCATGTTAATGAAGATAGCAAACTCAATAACCGCTACTAAGATAATTGGTAAGGATATTGATTTGAATACGCATGCAATAATTAAGAAGATCGCACCGATGGATACTGTACTTACGACGTTGAAGTCATGGTTTGTGATCGTGATCAAGTCTTTTGTACAAGGTGCTTCACCGATCAGCATCGCATTTTTATCATACTTCTTCATGATCTTTTCAATCTTATCACACTGATCATTTACTTCATCAGATGCTACTTTGTATTCAGAACTGATCATCAACATCTGATAGTTCTCATCCATAACAACTTCTTTGATGTCTGATGGGATCATCTCTCTTGGTACGGTCGGTCCTACCAGACTGTCTAAACCAAGGGTCGCTTTTACACCATCCACGTCATCAATCTTGCTCATCATCTCGTTCACTTCTTTTGGCTCTAAGGATGAATCACAAAGGATAATGTGTGTAGAGTTCATTGCAAATGTTTCGTCTAACTTGTCGTTTGCGATAACACTGTCCAGATTTCCCGGAAGTGTACCGGCTAAATCATAGTATACTTCATAATGAGTATAACCCCAAAGTGCAGGAATTAATACGATAATAAATGTTACGATAAATGCTTTGTAGTGTTTTACTACCCATCCGGAAATAACACCTAAATCCGGGATGATCGCTTTATGTCTTGTCTTGTCGATCGCTTTATCAAATACAAGGATCATAGACGGTAACACAGTTACACAGCAGATAACTCCGAAGATAACACCTTTTGCCATGGTAACACCAAGGTCAAGACCAAGGGTAAAGCTCATGAAGCAGAGTGCTACGAATCCTGCTACGGTTGTGATGGAACTTCCGATAACGGATGTTAAGGTGTTCGAAATTGCATGAGCCATCGCTCTCTTCTTATCATCCGGGAAACGCTCCTGGTTCTCTTCATAAGAATGCCACAGGAAAATGGAATAGTCCATCGTAACACCGAGCTGTAGTACCGCCGCAAGTGCCTGTGTGACATAGGAGATCTCTCCGAAGAACACATTCGAACCTAAGTTGTATATAATTGCCATTCCGATACTTAATAAGAAGAATACCGGGATCAATGCAGAGTCCATAGTCAGTGAAAGTACGATGACTGCAAGGATTACTGCGATGAGTACATAAATCGGTACCTCTTTGTCTGACAGGTTCTTCGTATCTGTAACGACTGCCGACATACCACTTATGTAACACTGTTTGTCTGCTACGCTTCGCAGCTCTTCGATCGCATCCATTGTTTCATCGGATGACATGGAGCTGTCAAAGAAAATTACCATTAAGGTTGCATCCTTGTCCTCATTGATGAATGCATCCTGTACCTTATCCGGTAACATGGTTTTTGGAATAGATAAATCTGCTAAGGAATCATACCAGAGAATTTTTTTCACATGGTCTACTTTTTCCATGTTCTTTCTCATCTTTGAAATGTCCTGATCTTCCATTCCTTCTACTACGCACATGGAAAATGCTCCTGTGCCAAATTCGTCCAAAAGAA
>OMCH01000594.1_pt1 | contig 17704 bp, 7 predicted proteins | sample 1674341 | NCBI WGS metagenome assembly OMCH01 (sample SAMEA103958164, study PRJEB25191) | human gut metagenome | biome: human-associated habitat [ENVO:00009003]; feature: intestine environment [ENVO:2100002]; material: feces | place: Germany | collected 2013/2015
GGAACGCAGAATGGTATACAAAGCCGTCAATCACTTGTGATGTGTGGCAGTATTCTGAAACCGGCAGAATCAACGGCATATCAACAGCCGTTGACCTTAACTACATATATGACCTTAACATTTTAAATTGATAACAACTTTTTGAGAAGGTGAAATAATTGTCGTTTGGAAAGCAGTTGCTTATTGCTCGAAAAAACAAGCATATGACACAGAAACAAGTTGCAGAAGCCGTGCATATAGAACGGTCAGCCTATACCAAATGGGAAAACGATAATTATGAACCGACTTTTGCATATATCAGAGAATTAGCGAAAACATTGGAAGTTGATTACAACTTTCTGTTTTATGACTCTCATTATTCACTTGACAGCAAGACTTTTTAAGTTTTCATTGTTATTCTTCTTTTGCATCGGGCATTAATTTGTCCGATGCATTCCTACAATCCCCACTAAGGTGGTTAATAATATAAATTTACGGAGGTAAATATGATTCGTGCATCACCCATAAAAGAATACAGTAGTTTTTCTTTTTCAATATTTAGATGAAAGGAGAGAAAAATTTGAATGAAGTTAATTAAAAAAATATTGTCGGTTTTCTTATGCTTGACTGTAATTATCGGCTCATTGTCTGTTGGTTCGTTTTCCGTAAGTGCTGCCTCGGTTAAAGGCAATCGTGGAGCAGACGGCAAAGGTTTTATATACAAGAAAACAGCTGAATATACTTATACAGACGCAAACGGAAAAAAGCACAGTCAGCATTATGAAGGTTGGGAAAATTTCAAGGTGCACTTTTTTGCTCCATCCGGAAAAACCTTGAATTTTTTAGACTACACACAAAGAGCGTACTGTATTGAACCGGATAAAGCATCTGAATTAACAAGTTCTGCTACTGTAAAAAGTACATCTCAATCAGCAGCTTGGAAACAGCTAACTACTGCACAACAGAACGCAGTTAATCTGATCCTAAGTTGGGGGTTCGGAGGTTTTGAATCTCCGTCAAAAAATAAGGTACATTACTATTACGCAACACAGTTGTTAATTTTCGAGATTGTAGCCGGCAAGAGAAATGCTTCAACCTTTGAAGCGGTTACCGGTAAGCCGTTACTTACACCTGCAAATACAATGACGGCTACGAGTTCGGCAGAAACTACGCTTGCGAATGTTACAACAGCATATGACAATATGGTGTCTTGGTGCAAAAGGTCGGTGCGTAATCCGTCATATACAGCATCATCACTCAGTTCTGCGAAGTCGTATCAAATGTCATATAATCAATCAAACGGACAGTATTCAATCACTTTGACTGATAAGAACGGTACCGCTTCAGTAACTAAAGCATCCGATGTAATCGTCAGCAATTCAAATGTTAAGGTCAGCGTAAGCGGTAAAAAGATAACATTTACCTGTTCTAAAAATCCTGGTACGACAGTTAATGTGACAATGAAAAATTCTTTTTTGAAGGAACATGGAATCAAGAGCAAAAACAGTTTGTATTTAATTACAAGTAATGACTATGCATCATATCAGACTTTTGCTCAGGGTTCTAATTATACAGTTAAAGACGGATATGTTAAGTTGACATTTCCGGATGTTGTCAAGCTGCAACTTCACAAATCATCATCAAACAAAGAGCTTACAGCCGGCAACGGTTGTTACAGCTTGTCGGGAGCTGAGTATGGCATATACACAGACAAAGCTTGTACCAAAAAAATCGGCAGTATTACAACAAATGCAAGCGGTTACGGCAGTTACAGTAAATATGTTGACGCATCAGCTTCTTACTATGCCAAAGAAACCAAAGCACCAAAAGGCTATGAGCTTGATGAAACTGTTTATACATTTGTGAATTCAGGCAAAAAAGCCGCAGACGGTACAAAAATTTATAGCTTTAGCTGTACTGATGAGCCCGTAAATGACCCTGTCGGCATTATTCTCCAAAAGAAAAACGCAGTAACAGGCGAAACGACAGGACAAGGACTTGCTGGTGCGGTTTTCAGCATTGAATACTACGCACAAGAGATTGACAAAGATTACAATGTCAAACCCGGTGATACAGCTCCTGCTCTTAACAGCAAAAACCTTAAAAGGACTTGGTATATTCAGACTGACGAAGATGGATATTGTGACCTGAACAAAAAATATCTTGCTTCGGAGTACAGTTCAGATGACTTTTACTATACTTCGGCTGAAAACCCAGTACCTGCTATCCCAATTGGTACAGTTGTCATTCGAGAAGTAAAAGCTCCCGAAGGGTATTCGCTAAGTGATGTTGTATTTTACAGACACATTAGTGAAGAAATTGCAGAGATAGCAAAAGACACCAATACTCCCATAAATGTGCCAATTGATGAAATGCCGGCAAAGGCATATATCGGCATACACAAACTTAATCGGTCAGGTATAGGTGTCGGCGGTGCAGTATATGGCTTGTACTCTGATTCAGCTTGTGCAAGCTTGTATGACAAGCTTACAACAAATGCTGACGGCAAGGGTACTTTTGCAAAATCAGTAGATGTCGGCAAAACATATTACATCAAAGAAATAACCGCTCCGACAGGCTATGAGCTTGACGATACTGTTTATCCCGTCATTACAAATGAGGAAAACTCAACCGTTGAAACAGCCGTTATTCAGACGATTTATGAAGATGCCGTAAAAGCTGACCTCAAAATCAAGAAGTCATCAACAGACGGTATTGTATCAAATCTATGGTTTGCAATTACAGATAATCTTGGCAACGAGTACAACGCAGTTTCAACCGATAAAAACGGCGAAGCGACTGTTAAAGGTTTGAGGGTATATGACGATAAAGGCAACAAGATAACCTATACCGTAAAAGAGCTTGGCTTTAAGACTACTTTGGGTGCTCACAGCTATGGCGGTTACACTTGGACGATAAAGAAAGAAAATGCAATCAGCTACAAAGGCTCATATTATGAAGGTGTTTCAAATGCCGTATTCAGCAATTGTGAGAATGCTTATTCAAGATACTACTATGGCAAATCATCAGAAGCAAAATCCAACGCTAACGGTAAGTCATTAACGCTTGACGAGAGCAAAACGGTTACATTTAATTTTCAGAATACAGTTTCTGAAACAGATTTAACTGTTAAAAAGACCTCATACAACGGTAAAGTGTCTGGAGTTTGGTTTGAGGTACAGGACGAAAACGGCAAATATTATGGTGATATTGTTACAGATTCTACCGGAACAGCTAACTATTACAACCGATACGGTTACAAGCTCACAAGCTGTTTAACCGTTCCAAACTCAGCAATTTGTATTCCTATAAAATATAAGGTTGTTGAAAAAGGTTTTCTCGGCGGAAGCAGTTATTATTTCCCTGACAATTACCTTGAAAAGGCTGAATCAGAGTTTAAGACTGCCAACAAATACGGAACAACATCTACTCTTAATTATTCCGTGTACAACGCTCCTGCAACAGGAAGTATTAACATCAATAAGACTTCCGAGGACGGAGTTATCGAGGGCTTGAGCTTTAAGCTCGAATCTTTTGATGACGAACGAGAGTTCGATGATGACCTTATTCCTACTCCTATGGCTTATGATGCAGACGGAAACGAGATTACAAGTATCGTTTTGACTACTGATGAAAATGGTAAAGCAAGTACAGACAATGAGCAGTTTTTTGATGCCAACGGTAACAAAATTGACGGTATTCTGCCGTATGTAGTTGACCTAAACGGTTTTCAAATTACTTACAGGCTTACAGAAATCGGCATTAAACAGTCAGACGGAACATACAAGTTTCCGAGCCGTTATGAACTGAAAGATGCAGTCGAATTTACAATCTATGATACCGATGAATACAACTATACATATGATTGCGTGAACACCATCAAAACGGGTTCGTTACAGGTACAAAAAACATCTGAAGATGATGTTGTGGACGGTTTGTATTTTGAAATAAGCTGTGCTGACACAGGGTTTAACGAAAAAGTAAGCACAAACCTTGAAGGTTTAAGTCCTGAAATTTCAGACTTACCGATTTATAACAGCAATGACGAATTGCTCAAATATAAAGTAACCGAACTCGGCGAGCTTAACGATGACGGCACTTACTCTTTACCGTATAAGTATAACAAACCTAAAAGTGTAACAGTTACGCTTAATTCAGATACCGTAGTTTTTGCAAATATCAAAAACACGCTGAAAACAGGCTCTGTTAAACTGACAAAAACAGACGGCACAAAGGCTCTTGGCGGATCAGGTTGGCAGCTCTACAAGTCAGATGACACACCCGTCAGATGCATTCAAAACGGCACAGGTAGTTATATGTACCGCTCTGAATCTGAATCTGCAACTGACTGTATGGCAACAAACGGCACTCTGTCAATCCGTAAACTGCCGGTAGGAGATTACTATTTTGTTGAGTCTGTAACTCCGTCAGGCTATATGCCATACGGTAAAAAGGTTGAATTTACAATTTCAGCCGACAATGAAAACACACTTAACATGTCTTTAACCGTTGCCGATAACAAATCCGTGTTATTCCAAACAGGCGGCGGTGGAATTGCTCCGTTTTACTTCGTTGCCGTGGCACTCGGAGCAATGGCTATAATTTTCATCTATGACTACCATAAACACGGTAGCAAGAAATATAAAAAATCACGAAAGGAAAATCAAAAATGAAAAAGAAAATCACACGAATTATGACAGCTATGGTACTTGCCGTTATGATGGTATTTACTGCAATTCCGTTTGCAAGTGCCGCAACAAACAACAACGCTCTTGATGAAACAAAGAAGGTTTCATTCACGCTCAATTGTTCTAAGCCCGGCTATACCTTTACGGTGTACAAGGTAGCGGAACTCAAAACAACTGAAAATCCGTATAAGACAGGCTATGATTCACTCATTCCTTCAATATCTGATGAGATTTTAAGCGGAAAGACATCGAATGTTCTCTCAGCTCTTGACGGTCTTTCTTCAATCCCGTCAACTGCTTCAACCGTTGGCACATTTACTACTTCGGCAACATCTGTAAAAAAGACTTTTTCAAGCCTTGCTCAGGGTTTGTACTACATTAAGGCTACGAACTTTCCTGCCGGTGTAAGAAGTGTTACAAACTCTGTTGTATCGCTCCCATACTACAATAACGGTTGGGTTTACAGTATCAATGATATTGACCTTGCAACAAAGGTAAATGACGGTGATGTTGTAACAGGCAAGACTATCACTAACAGCACAAAGGATAATGTTAATTTTACCGATGTAAGCCTTGGTGACACAGTAAATTTTGAAATCAAGTCATCGACTGCCGGTTCAAGCGAAATGAAACTTAAATCATATACCGTATATGATGAAATGTCAGCAGGACTTACTCTTGATAAAGACAGCGTAAAGGTTGCACTTCTCAACGCACAGGGACAGAAAGTAAACGAAACAGACCTTGCTCCATCTGATTACACTCTCAATGTAACCTCAGAAGTTGATGGTAAAGCTACAACATTTAATGTAGCTCTCACAAACACTTATCTCCAGAAAAATGACTTTTATGCAGAGGGTGTTACTTATACATCTGTAACTTATTCAGCAAAGCTCAATAAGTACGCTGTAACAGGAAAGACAGGCAACCCAAATACAGAAACAAAGCTCGTTTATTCTAACAAGAACGGTGTTGAATCAGAAGTAAACGGTAATACAGTTTATGTTTACTCTTTTGCAGTTACAACTAACAAGACAGATACAGCCGGCAAGGCTCTCGAAGGTGCAGAATTCAGCCTTTTTAAAACAGAAGAGGATGCAACTGCTCTTACAAATGCCATTGCAAGCGGTGTTTCAGACAAGACAGGCAAGGTTACTTACTACAACACAAGTAAAGAAGAAATCAAACTTGCAAGCGGTAAATATTATATTGTCGAAACAAAAGCTCCTACAGGCTACAACATCTACGGTAAGGTTATTCCGGTAACTATTGATGTTACATACGGTGCAACATTTGTTGACGGTTCGTACATCACAAACTGCCCGACAGACGGTACAGCAAGCGTTGATGTTAAGGATACAAAGGTTGTTGTTCCGCAGACAGGCGGTGTAGGAACAGTTATGTTCTACATTCTCGGCACAGCTTTTGCACTCGGCGGTATTGCAACATTGCTCATTCGCAGAAGAGTAAAAGCTACAAACAAGTAATTTCACATTAAACAGAAAGGAGTACAGCACATTGAAAAAATGCAGAAGCAAATGCACCTTGATAATAGGAATAATTTTTATGACTGCATCACTCTGCTTTGTGCTGTACCCTTCTGCATCAAATGCTGTCAATAGTTTTTTCGCCGCAGCCACAATTAACAATTATGCCGCATCTCTTGACAGCATTTCAGCAGCCGACAGGTCACAGTACTTGTCGGCTGCTGCTGAATATAACAACAATTTATCAGAACTTATCAATGGCTTTTCTTACGATACAGACAGCGTGATTGACGGATATGACGATATTCTTAATTTTGGCGATGGACTTATAGGTTACATTGATATACCAAAAATCAATGTTAAACTGCCGATTTACCACGGTGATACAGACAAAGTGTTGGAAAAAGGTGTTGCTCATCTGCCAAATACAGCGTTTCCTATTGGAGGTGTGGGCAATCATTCTGTCTTGTCTGCACATACGGGTTATCCAACGCAAGTGTTTTTTGACAATCTCAACGAGCTTGAAATCGGTGATGAAATCAAGGTATCCGTACTTGATGAAACGCTTACCTATGCTGTAACAGCAAAAAACATTGTTAAGCCCGACAACATATCGTTACTGTCAGTTGACGAAGAAAAAGACTTATTAAGCCTTATAACTTGTTATCCATACGGTGTAAACAGTCACAGACTTATTGTGACTGCTGAAAGAGTAAAGGATACAGCTGCATCTGATACGGCAACAAAAACCGAAAACAACAATAACGGAAGTTTTGATTTTATTATTGCAGTAATTGTTATAACCGCAATTTTGGCAATTTTAGTAATTGCTGTGTCCATAAAAAATAAACGAAGGAGGAAGTAAAATGCCTGATATTACAAATGATTTTGATAATAATCCAAATACCGATGAAAGAAAACAGCGAGATGAAGATGTCAATAATGACAATCTCCAACCCGAACAGGCAGAATCCGAACCTGAATTGCTTGACCAAACGAAAAGCAAAGAATTTTCAATACCGATTTTTGCAAAGTTGTATGACAGGTGCAATCTTAAGATTGATGAGCTTAACCTTAAAAACGATAAGCTCAACGCAAAAATTGAAAAGCTCAACATAAAAAAGGTTCGCAGTGCCGAATTTGTTTCAACGGTTGAATCAATGAGGAATGTTGTACCAATGCCTGTGTATAAGGCATTGTCTGTTCTGTCGGCTGAAAGGCGACAGAAAATAGTAAATATCAATGAGAAAATCCATTCTCATAAGCTGAACATCAAATCGAATGAGCAGAAGATTTTGAAGCAGCAAAGCCGTGCTGATAACTGCAAAAAAATCAATAAATTTCTTGATAATATGAAATTCCCTGACGGCAGGAAAGAAAACTTTGTCAAAGGTATGCAGGAATACAGGACGATGGCAATGAGGACAACCTCTGAAAAATTTGATAATACTCAGAGCAAACTTGATGTTGCACTAAAAGCATACGGTCAAACTCATTATATGTCCGAAAAACTCAAACTACGAAAACAAATCGACAAGCTCACCAACAAGAAAGCTAAGCTGATAAACAAGCTCAAGGCTCTTAATGAGTGGTCAGATAAGTTTGAATCGGTTAAAACTATGCCCGATAAGGAAACTGACAATATTATCAGCAAGAGCTGTCAGAACATTGTTGATGAGTTTACAACCAACCCACAGGCTTTAAAAAAGCAGGCTGATGTAATCGTTTTATCTGCTGCAAAAGCTGTGACCGAAGAAAATTATCTCAAAAATGCCGAAATGTCGATTGAGGACGATTATGACAGCATTGACGGTATTATCAATAACGGCAATAAGCAAGAGGAGTATGACAAAGCGGCAAAAACTCCAAATAAGGAACATAATGCCGAGAAACAACCGAAGCAACCGAAAAAGCCCCTGATTTCTCGCAGTCAGATAAAGCAGAATGCGGACAAGATTGCAAAATCAGAACATCGTGAACAGGGACGGGAAGCAAAACAGGAAAGGTGATCATATGTACAAAAGGAAGTGGCATCCCAGTAAATCCGCAAAGGCAGAGTTTAAAAACAAGATGACTGAAATTGAAGATTTTTGCAACAAAAACGGTATTGACAGAAGTCTTCGCAATGACAGCTATTATTTTATGCTAAACGGTAAGAATTATCGTGTAAGCAATCACACGATTGAAGCAAGTAATGCAAAAGCATACGATGCTGTTACAGGCGAAAAAAAGCGTGATTTATATCATCCTGACGGAAGAGAAGAAGATACCGTGTACATAACAGCAAGTAAGACACGGATAATTGATATTTATAACGACCTTGCCGCAGGATATGAGCTTGACAAAAGAGGCAATCGGGTTGAGAAGATTGAAGAACCCAGGTCGAAAGCTCAGATTAAGCCGTTAATATCTCGCAGTCAGATAAAACAGAATGCGGACAAAATTGCACATACACATAACGAACAGCTTAACAACACTAAATCGAAAGAACAGGAATTATGAATATTATTTAGGGACTGTTGCATTTAGTGTAACGGCTCCTTTTGCTTTAGAGGTGAATGAAATGATTAAATTATATGGAAATGAGATATGGAACAGCAACACTCCGAATCAGTATAAAAAGGTTATTATAGCTTCTGAAAGCCAGTTTGAGAGCATAACCGATGCTCTCGAAAACGCAGGACTTAATTACTGTGGCTATATTAACAAGAACAAATCATATGTTGCGGTTGGCAGAGCTACTGTTCCGAATCTTGAAAAGTTAAATATCAGTTATGATTCAATAGTCGATTCCAACAACAGGAAATATGTAACAAACAATATCATCGGAACAACCAAATACAATGATATTGGTGATAAGATGTATCGCAAATATAATACTGATTTCGCTTACAAGGTTGCTCAAAGACTGTCAGAGCAGGATATTCCGTTTTCGGGCAGAATATTCGGTAAAAATACAACTATTACGGTTGACAATATATACAAAGATGCCATCAACGCAATTGCTCACGAAATTCGTGAGCAAAGAGAGCTTTTGTACAATGATAAAGCAGTCGAAAAAAACGAACCGTCTGCAACGGTTAAAAACAGCGTGACAGTTTCCAAAGAAGATAACACGGAAAATCTTTTTAATGCTCTTTCGGTACTGCACTATAAAGCACATCAGTTGGAGTCTTTGAATTCTACGGTTGAACTGCTCAACAACCAACCGGAGCTGATTGACACATTCAGTACGATGTTTGAAGATACTTCTGACTTTAAGCCTGAACAGTTAAATATGTTATCTATGAATTTTGTCAAGACATACTCAGGTCTTTCGGATTCTGAATTGATTCTTGCGAATACTGCTGATTTCAACGAAATTAAGCAGTCGTTCATCAACACAAATCTTGCCGATAAGCTCATTGAAAATCATGGGTATTCATATGCCCAGTCAGAACTTATAAGAGATATGGTTGATATGGGTATAGATTACGACACAATCAATTTGCTTGATTATACTTTTTCGCTTACGGAAATGCAAACTTTCATAGGTGCATACAGTCGCAGTGATTATGATTCTCTTATAAATCTTGTATCTAAGGTCAAAGGTGTTACACGAAGTGAAGTGGAAGGTATGATTTCTGACGGTACATATACCCCTGCTTTACCCGACTTTAACACTCTTGAGAAAACCCTTTATTTTCAAGAGTCCGAAGCCGAAAGTATTACATATATGTACTATAATCCTGACGCATACTCCGGCGGTCAGTTTGTAATTACCGAGGTATCTTACAAACAGATAGCGGAAGCTAACAAAGAATACGGAGATGATTTTTCAGGATTCTTTGATTTTCTTGATACAACAGGCGAACAAAGGTTAATTGATATCGGCAGCGAAAGTTTCAGAACCGCTGTTAAAAAGTTTTACAGCGGTACGGAGTTTGCCGAAGGTCTTAATGCAGATATTCAGCACAAGCTCGTTGAGCTTGCAGTAGTTCCCGAAATCAAATTACCTGAAGTACGGAAAATAGAACTTATAAAGGTCGGTGATTTTTATGAAGTCAGAGGTGAGAACGCAAAAACCGTTGCAGATATTCTCGACCTTGTTTCTACAACAAGAAACATTAACGGTTCTTCAGTTGATACAGTCGGATTCCCTGATTTTAAACTGAATGATAATACTGAACTTCTTAAAACACAAGGATTTACTGTGAATATCAAATATGAGGGACTTGTAGATCTCTCGAATGAGTTTAACAAACTCATATCTGAACAGAAAAAAATTACGAGCAATGTGTCAGACAAGCATACAATAGTTATCAATGCTTTTGCCGGACCGGGTGCAGGAAAAACAACATCTTGTCTTGAAGTAGCCGAAAAATTGAAAAAGCAAGGATTTGTTACGGAATATGTACAGGAATATGCCAAAGAGCTTGTATATGACAACAATCTTATTATGCTTGACGGACATTATGAACATCAATTTGATATTCTCAAGGAACAAGTGAAGCGTATTAACCGTCTGTATGGTAAAGTCGATTTTATCTTGACGGACTCACCTGTTTTGCTTAATAATACCTACCTTAACGAAGATAAAGGTACAAATGATTATGTTACTTATTGCGAAAATGTTAAGAAAATTTATACTCTATATGATAATTTCAATTATTTTGTTGAACGAGATAAATCAGCCTTTGAAGAAGAAGGCAGAATACACAACTTGGAACAAAGTATAGTAATTGATGATGAACTAAAAAATACACTTCACAACAATCAGATTGATTTTGCTACATACACTCACTCTACGATTGACAATATTGTTCGTGACTCTGTGCTTGCTTATGCAAAGCAGCTTATAAATTTGTATTGTAATGACGAGTTTGATTCAGAAGCGGATTTTTCAGACTTAAAAAAAGTCGGAGTGGCATACACAACAACAGAAGACAGCAAGCATACTGTTGAAGCTGTTGTAAATCTTGTTGACTATAGGCTTGAAACTTATGTTGACGATAAATTGTTTAAAGAGAAAACATATTCAAGTCTTAAAGATATGATTGATAACTGCCTGTACTCTTTATCATTTGATGACCTTGTATACCTATCTGATGATGAGCTTGCACAATTAGAGCCGAAAGAGCATAGGACTGTTCCGCTTGCGGAAAACGACTATTATAATTCTGTTGTTAAACAGGATTTAAAGCGTGCATTATACCATATTGATAATGCAAAATCCGATGCCGAGCGTAATTTTTATCAGAACAATTTTGACATCAAGGTAAGAAACTATGCCGGTGCTCTGAATGTCAGCTCAGAAGAAATCGTTAATCAATTTAATTCAGAAAATGAAATCGTCCCGATAAACGAGCCTGAACAAACTGAGTCTGTACAGGAAATAATTCGTCCGACAATTACTTGTGATTGGAGTGAAAGTCCGGTATTTGAGAACGGCAAAACATACTCTGTTTCTGAATTTGATAAACTTATGAAAAATGCCGATGACGAATGGGTTGAGCAAAGACAGCTTGAAATTGAGGAATACGGCAGTGAAAATGCGGTTACAGAAGCATACAGAAACGGTGAACTTGACAATATTCATCTTGGTTATGAAAAAACGAAATTTATTATTAATATGCCGAACGGTACGAAATACACCGAACGGCAGGACATCGGGGACGGCATTGGCGGTGTGATTGATTTTCTTGAGCAGTATTCACAGTACTCTGCTGTTGTTAAATTGCTTAAAGATGATATTGCATTTGAAAATCGTAGTAATGAGTTATTGAAACCATTACTTGCTTTTGATGAGCAAGTTGCTATAGTCAACGAGTTTTTTGACTATGAAAAGGCGTGGCATAATGTTGATGACGGAATTTCTGAAATTGCTGAAAAATACAGAAACGGTGATAATATTGATGTTGAACTTGCAAAGCATTTCATAAACCATTACACAAATCTTAATAGTGCTGAAATTACAGATGATTATGAAATTCAGATTACAAGTGATGGTGTGTCAATTCAAAACAGTCAGTTTTTTCAAGCTTACAACTGGGATACTTTAGGTACACACTATTTCAAATATCTCTACGATACATTCAACAGTATAAAAGAAGAACAGGCTGCCGAATATCCTGAAAAAGAGAGTGCAGCAGAAGAAATCAACAACAATACAGAGTTGCATAGTGTTGATGAGCTTGCTATGCAGCTTGAAAATGACGAAAAGTCAGCTTCTGAGAAATCTTCTGTAGGTAAAAACAATTTTATTTGGACATCGGCAGACGAACACGCTCCGGTAACTTCTCAACCCACCTTGTTTGACAGTATGCCTGTATCAGATGTTTCATCTGATGAAACCACCTCTCACGAAAACTATGTACTTGAAGACAGAGAATCTGTTACTGGTGCTAAAACTAAGTACCGTAACAATATAACCGCTATCAAAGTTTTAAAACAAATCGAAGCTGAATACAGAACAGCAACACCCGAAGAACAGAAACAGCTTTCCTTATACAGCGGTTGGGGCGGACTCGCTAATGCATTTGAATCAGATAATGACAAGTGGAAAAATGAATATTCCGAACTGAAAGAATTGCTTACTGATGACGAATATACCGCAGCAAGGTCATCTGTACTTGACGCATTTTTTACCGATAGCGTAATCATTGACAGCATTTACAAAGTTATGCAAAATGCAGGTTTTAAAGGCGGAAATATACTTGAGCCGGCTATGGGCATCGGTAATTTCTTCGGCAGACTGCCCTCGGAATTGCGTGAAAACAGCAAGTTATACGGTGTTGAAAAAGACAGTCTGTCGGGCAGAATAGCTCAAAAGCTGTATCCGCAGGCTGACATAACGATTGACGGATTTGAAAATACTCATTTTCAGGATAACAGCTTCGATGTTGCAATCGGTAATATTCCTTTCGGTGATTTTGGAGTAATTGATAAAAAATACAGTTCTCAAAATCTCAAAATTCACGATTACTTCTTTGTGAAATCACTTGATAAAGTGCGTGACGGCGGTGTTGTTGCTTTTGTAACATCCAAAGGTACGCTCGATAAAAAGGACAGCTCATTTCGCCGAGCTTTGGCGGAAAAAGCGGATTTAGTCGGAGCTGTCAGACTGCCGAATAATGCTTTTAAATCAGAAGGAACGGAAGTTACTCCCGATATTATCTTTCTCCAAAAGCGTGCTGCACCACTTGAAAATATCCCATCTTGGGTAAATGTGGGAACAACAGAAAACAGTTTATCAATCAATAATTATTTTATTGAACATCCTGAAATGGTTCTCGGTGATATTGTTCAAGGCAACAAGCTCTACGGACGAACAGATGATACAATGTGTGTACCGTTTGCTGACGGTAGACCATTATCAGAACTGTTACCTGAAGCTGTAAAAAATATTGTATTTACCTATTCACCGGCAAAAGAGGTAATATCGCCTGTTTCTAAAACAGAAGCTGTTATATCAAAACCCGAAGGACTTCGTTCACAGAGCTACTATAAATCAGGCAACGAGATTTATTTTTACGGCAGCAATTCCGCAGGAGAATTAGTTACTGTGTCGGCTAAGGATTTACTTGATAAAAAGTACACAACAAAAAACATTGACAGACTTACTGCGTTTATGGAAATCCGTGATACTTTAAGAGAACTACTTGAGGTGCAACAGCACGATAACAATGATGCGGAAGTCGAACAATTGCAGCATAGGCTTAACACAATCTATGACAACTTTTATGATAAGTACGGTCTTATACATAGCAGATACAACCGTAATATTCTCGGATTTGACGGAGCGTATCAGCTTGTGGCATCTCTTGAGCAGGACTATGATAAAAATACCTTGATTAAAAAATCGGATATTTTCACTCAGCGTGTAAATGTTCCGAAACCGCAGATTGAACATATTGATACTGCATCGGAAGCTCTTGCCGTTTGTATCGCCGAAAAAGGATATATTGACTTTGATTATATGAGTAATCTTACCGATATTGACAAAGCAAGTCTTGAAGAAAGTTTGCGTAATAACGGTGAAATATATCCTATACCTATGAATACGGAAAATAATGAATATACATATCAGACCGCATCAGAATATCTATCAGGCGATATATATGCTAAACTTGATACAGCAGAATCCTATGCTGCTGTTGACAATAATATCTATAGAGCTAATGTTACTGCTCTTAAAGCAGCATTACCTACTCCGCTTAAAGCAGGAGATATTGATGTTAATCTCGGAGCTACTTGGATTGCTCCAGAATACTATGAGCAATTTATGTACAAGTTGTTTGAAACACCTCTTTTCAATCGTTCTGACGGCATTTTTAAGGACAGTAAAATATCTGTAGAATACTCTGAATATTCCGGTAAATGGTTTATTTCACACAAGGCAGCAGATAAATCTGTAACTGTAACAAAAACATACGGAGCTTGCGGTTATTCGGGATATCAAATTCTTGAAGCAGCTCTTAATTTATCAGAGCCAAAGGTATACAAAGATAAGCTTGACGAGTACGGACGGATTATGTTTGATAAAAATAACAAACCAATCCGAGTGATTGATGTGCCGGCAACTCAGGTTGTTCAACAAAAAGCGAATAAGATACGCAGAGAGTTCAAAAACTGGCTGTTTAGCGATCCCGTAAGACGGTCCGATATAGTTGATACATACAATCGTACTTTTAATTGTATTAAACCACGAGAATATGACGGCTCACACCTTACTTTTCCGGGAATGAATTCAAATATTGAACTGCACGAACATCAGAAAAATGCAATAGCTCACGCTATTTACGGTGGTAACACTCTGTTTGCTCATTCAGTCGGAGCCGGCAAAACTTTTGAAATGATAGCAACGGCTATGGAATGTAAACGGCTCGGTTTGTGCCACAAATCCTTGTTTGCTGTACCGAATCATCTGACAGAACAGGTGGGAGCAGACTTTTTGAAGCTCTATCCCAATGCAAACATATTGGTTGCAACAAAAGATGATTTTAAGGCTGAAAATCGTAAAAGACTGATGAGCAAAATTGCGACAGGCAATTATGATGCGGTTATCATCGGTCATACTCAACTTAAAATGCTACCGTTATCACCTGAAAGGCAGGAAAATATTTTCAAAGAGCAGATTGATAATATCGTTGCCGGTATTGCCGAACTAAAATACCAAGAAGGCAATTCTTTTAAGGTCAAGGATATGGAACGAACTAAGCGTAGTCTTGAACAACAACTTGAAAAATTACAATCAAGTAAAAAAGACAACACGGTGTACTTTGAGGAACTCGGTATTGATAAACTCTTTGTCGATGAAGCACACGAATTTAAGAATTTGTTCTGTACAACAAAACTGCAAAATGTTTCGGGTATTTCTTCGAGGGCATCTCAGAGAGCGACAGAGTTATTCGCTAAGTGCCGTTACCTTGACGAAAAAACCGGCGGTAAGGGTGTTGTATTTGCTACAGGAACTCCTCTCTCTAACAGTGTAACAGAACTACATACAATGATGAGATATCTCAACTATGATTTCCTTGCAAGTCATAATAATATGCAAAACTTTGACAACTGGGTATCTACATTTGGCGTACAGAAAAAAGAATATGAGCTTGCTCCTGCCGGCAACAAATTCAAGGAACGCACACGCATTGCAGAATATGCAAATTTACCGGAACTTATGTCAATGTTTAAAACGATTGCAGATGTCCGCACGGCTGATACTCTTAACCTTAAAGTGCCTGACTGTGAATTACACATTGTTGATGTTGAACCTACAGAATTACAGACTGAACTTGTTGAAGAATTATCAGACAGAGCTGATGAGGTCAACAACGGTTCCGTTGATCCGTCACAGGATAATATGCTCAAAATTACCGGTGACGGCAGAAAGCTCGGTCTTGACCCCCGACTTATCAATCCGTCATTTGAAGATGATCCCGGTACAAAACTTAATGTTTGTGTCAATAATGTTTTTGATATTTACGAAAAAACAAGCGACAAAAAGCTGACACAGATTGTATTTTGTGATTTGGGTGTTCCGAGCAAAAACTCATCTGCTGATGGCAATAAAGATGACGATACAAAAAGTGTGGCAGAACTTGACTCGCTTGAAGAGTCAGGAAAGTTTTGTGTGTATGATGATATTAGAGATAAGCTGATTGCAAAAGGTGTATCGGCTGATGAAATAGCTTATATTCACAACGCTAAAAGTGAAACCCAGAAGTCTGAGCTTTTTGCAAAAGTCAGAAGCGGTGAGGTGAGAATTTTACTCGGCTCTACGGGTAAAATGGGAACAGGCACAAATGTACAGGACAGGATCATTGCTCTGCACGATTTAGATGTTCCGTGGCGACCGTCCGACCTTGAACAAAGACGAGGAAGAATGGTTCGACAGGGTAATATCAACGATAAGGTACATCTTTATCGTTATGTTACAAAAGGAACTTTTGATGCCTACAGCTATCAGCTTTTGGAGAAAAAGCAGAAGTTTATAAGTCAGATTATGACCTCGAAAGAGCCCGGCAGAAAATGTGCAGATGTTGACCAAGCTGCATTGACTTACTCTGAAATCAAGGCTCTTTGTACAGGCGATGAGCGTATCCGTGAAAAGCTGACTCTTGAAAACAGAGTAAAAGAATTGCAGGCACTCAAGTCTGAATACAACAGCACACGATACGAACTTGAGGACAAGGTGAACGCTTATCCCGAAGAACGCAAAAAATTACTTCTTGATATAGGCAATATCAGCAAGGATATGGAAACGGTAAAAAACATACCTTTTGATGTCAAAACTGAAAGTTATCGGGTTAAGATTACTATAGGAAAAGATGCTTACTCACTCTTAGATGATGAATCAAGAAAAGTAGCTGCAAAAGCATTAACTAACGCTGTAGCACAGGTCAAAGGGGATGCTAACAAGAATAAGAGAATCGCCATAGGGGGACTCGGCAACTTTGGTGTTGAGATAATCAATGACGGATATTTCCTTGATAAAATAACCGCAACTCTTCGTGGTAATTATACTTATTCAGTTGAACTGGGCGTATCAAGTATTATAAATCTTAAAAAGATTGAGAACTTGCTTTTTAAGGTTGAAAATGTTCTGAATGATAAAAAATCAGAACTCAATAAGCTTGATATTGACTATAAGACTGCACAGAATATGCTTCACAAGCCGTTTGAGTTTGAGGATGAACTTAACAACAGTACAAAAAGGCTTGATGAGTTGACAACTGCCTTAAACATTGATATGTCAGAACACAAAGTAGATAAACCCAAAAAGACTCATTATTTTGGTAAGGATTTTATTCTTGGAAAAAACAAATCATCAAAGCAAATACAGAACAATGAAGTTATGAAATCAGAACCTAAAAGGAGTGAACAAGAGTTGTGATTATAATAGCTTGAAACGGCTTTAAACAGCTCTTTATTCCGATTTTGCGGTAGATAAATATTTTTTATTTAATTTAAAAAGCAGCCGTTCAGATGGCTCTGGACGGCTCTTTTTTGTTGTCCTTAAAACTTGCAAATTTGCCGATTTTGACATATAATAATATGTAAAGAAAATGA
>OMCH01000598.1_pt1 | contig 17622 bp, 8 predicted proteins | sample 1674341 | NCBI WGS metagenome assembly OMCH01 (sample SAMEA103958164, study PRJEB25191) | human gut metagenome | biome: human-associated habitat [ENVO:00009003]; feature: intestine environment [ENVO:2100002]; material: feces | place: Germany | collected 2013/2015
ATTTTTCTTATGTTCGGTTATCTCCACGATTACACCTCAACTTCGCCTTCAAATACTTTTTCCGCATTACCTGTCATATATACCGTTTCATCAGTATAGTTGATAATAAGATCGCCGCCCTTGAGCTTAATCTTGATGTCTTCGCCCTTTTTGCAGAAACCGTTTTCACAAGCGGCAACCGCAACGGCACAAGCACCTGTACCGCAAGCCCATGTTTCGCCTGAGCCACGCTCCCACACTCTCATCTTGATTGTATGGTCATCGAGAACTGTTACAAATTCTGTATTCACTCTTTCAGGGAAGAGCTTATCGTTTTCAAACTCCGGTCCTACGGTTTCAATATCAAGATTATCAATATCGTCCATAAATACCACGCAGTGTGGGTTGCCCATTGATACGCAGGTGATGTTATAGTTCTTGCCTGCAATTTCAACAGGTCTGTCAACAACCTTGTCACCGTCAAGAACAACAGGAATTTCCTTCGGATCAAGAATAGCCTTGCCCATATCAACTCTGAGGCGGTTAACCTTTCCGCCTGAAGTATAAGCCTTGAGTTTCTTGATACCGCTGAGTGTTTCAATTGTAATTTCGTCTTTTTCGTTGATATCAACCATACCATGGTCATAGAGGAACTTACCTACGCAACGGATACCATTACCGCACATCTTACCCTCTGAACCGTCAAGGTTGTACATTTTCATCTTTGCGTCTGCAACCTTTGAAGGGCAAACAAGAATAATACCGTCGCCGCCGATACCGAAATGTCTGTCAGAAAGTCTTACGGCAAGCGCCTCGGGGTTGCTGATTTCCTGATCAAAAGTGCTGCAATAGATATAGTCGTTGCCTATACCCTGCATCTTAGTGAATTTTAACATAAGCTTTTCCTCTCTCATGTGGTTAATGTCGATAAGCTCCGTGCTGTGCTGTGAATAGTGGCTCTTGAGGCAATCTGCAAGTGCATTTGCCGTGTCAAGAGATGTAAGACACGGAATATTTCTTTCAACAGTCTTACGACGAATTTTAACAGAATCTCTTGAAGGAATTCTGCCCTTTGCAGATGTTGAAATAACATACTGAATCTTGCCCGATTCAATGAGTGTAAGAGTATTGTTTGTCTTGGACTCGTGAATCTTCTTTACGCTTACGGCGTCAATACCGTACTTCTTGAGTACATCCGCTGTACCCTCTGTTGCGTAGATTCTGAATCCGAGGTCGTAGTATTTCTTTGCGATTTCACCGATTTCAGCCTTATCAGAATTACGGACTGTGATGAACACACCGCCCTTTTTCTTCATCTTGTAGCCTGCACCGATGAGTCCCTTATAGAGAGCCTCCTCAAGTGTGCCTGCAACACCGAGAACTTCACCTGTTGACTTCATCTCGGGGCCGAGGTGGTTATCAACATTGATAAGCTTTTCAAAACTGAATACGGGAACCTTAACCGCAATGTAAGGACTCTTTCTGTAAAGACCTGTGCCGTAGCCCATATCTTTGAGCTTTTCACCGAGCATTGCTCTTGTTGCAAGGTCAACCATAGGAACGCCTGTTACCTTACTGATGTAAGGGATTGTTCTTGAAGAACGGGGATTTACCTCGATAACATAAAGTTCGTCTTTATAGATAAGGTACTGAATGTTTACAAGTCCCTTTGTACGGAGTTCGATTGCAAGGTTCTTTGAGCTTTCAATAATAATCTGAGTCATTCTGTCTGAGAGATTCCATGCCGGATAAACCGCAATTGAGTCGCCCGAGTGAACACCGGCACGCTCGATATGCTCCATAATACCCGGAATAAGAATATCTTCACCGTCACAAATGGCGTCAACTTCAAGCTCTGTACCCTGAAGGTACTTATCAATAAGAATCGGATTTTCAATATTCTGTGCAAGAATGATTGCCATATACTCTTTGACATCATCTTCGTTGAATGCAATAATCATATTCTGACCGCCGAGAACATATGACGGACGGAGAAGAACAGGATAACCGATTTTGTCTGCAACATCGAGAGCCTCGTCTGTTGTCATAACCGTTACGCCACGGGGACGCTTGATATGATACTTTTCAAGAAGCTCGTCAAAACGCTCTCTGTCCTCTGCCATATCAATGGCATCGTATGATGTGCCGAGAATATTTACACCGTTGTCGCTGAGGAACTTTGTGAGCTTAATTGCTGTCTGTCCGCCGAATGCAACAACTACACCGAACGGATTCTCTGTCTTTATTATGCCCATAACATCTTCGGTTGTGAGCGGTTCAAAATAAAGTCTGTCGGCTGTGTCAAAGTCTGTTGATACTGTTTCAGGGTTGTTGTTTACGATAACAACATCGTAGCCTGCTTTTTTGAGCGCCCATACGCAGTGAACAGATGCATAGTCAAATTCGATACCCTGACCGATTCTGATAGGACCCGAACCGAATACGATAACTGTTTTCTTATCGCTCTTCTGCTCTCTGATGAATTCCTCAGCTTCATTTTCCTTATCAAATGTTGAATAGAAGTAAGGAGTTTCAGCCTCAAATTCTGCGGCGCAGGTATCAACCATTTTATAAACAGGAACAAGCGGATTTTCAACCTTCCTGCCTGTGATTTTTTCAATTGTTCTGTCAAGGAATCCCTTGTTCTTGGCACGAACATAGAGATCCTCCGTAAGCTCGCCGTTCTTGAGTTCGTTTTCAACGGCAATAAGATTTTTGAGCTTTTCAAGGAACCACTCGTCAATGAGAGTGATGTTGTGAATCTGTTCTACTGTAATGCCTCTCTTGAGAGCCTCATATACGCAGAAAATTCTTCTGTCATCGCAAACGCTGAGTCTGTCATAAACCGATGCGTTTGAAAGCTCTGCAAATTCCTTGTCATTGAGAGTATCATGAGAAATCTCGGCACCTCTTACGGCTTTCATAATAGCCTGTTCAAATGTCGGAGCAATAGCCATAACCTCGCCTGTTGCCTTCATCTGAGTACCGAGTGTTCTCTTTGCATATACAAATTTATCGAAAGGCCATTTCGGGAATTTTACAACAACATAGTCAAGCGCCGGCTCAAAGCAAGCGTATGTTGTACCTGTAACGGCATTTTTGATTTCATTAAGTGTGTAACCGATAGCAATTTTAGCGGCAACCTTTGCAATAGGATAACCTGTTGCCTTTGACGCAAGTGCCGATGAACGGGATACACGGGGATTAACCTCGATAACCGCATATTCAAATGTTTCGGGGTTGAGTGCAAACTGGCAGTTACAACCGCCCTCTACCTTAAGTGCAGAGATAATGTTGAGAGCCGCACTTCTGAGCATCTGATATTCCTTGTCGGCAAGTGTTACCGTAGGAGCGATAACGATTGAGTCGCCTGTGTGAACGCCTACAGGATCGAAGTTTTCCATTGAGCAGACAGTAATAACATTTCCGTCGCTGTCACGCATAACCTCAAACTCGATTTCTTTCCAACCTGAGATACATTTTTCAACAAGCACCTGTGTGATAGGAGAAAGCTCAAGACCGTTTGATGTGATTTCACGAAGCTCTTCCTCGTTATCGACAATACCGCCGCCTGTACCGCCGAGTGTGAATGCAGGACGGATAATTACAGGATAACCGATTTCATCGGCAAACTTAACAGCTGATTCAACATCTGTAACAACAAGTGACGGAATAACAGGCTGACCGATTTCAATCATTGTGTCCTTAAAAAGCTGTCTGTCCTCTGCCTTGTCGATTGTTTCGGGGTTTGCACCGAGAAGCTGAACATTGTATTTATCAAGGAAGCCCTCTTTTGCAAGCTGCATTGAAAGGGTAAGACCCGTCTGACCGCCGAGGGTTGAAAGAAGGCTGTCAGGGCGTTCCTTTTTGATGATTCTCTTAACTGTTTCAAGCGTCAACGGCTCAATGTAGATTTTATCAGCCATTGCGTTATCAGTCATAATTGTAGCAGGGTTTGAGTTTACGAGAATAACCTCAAGTCCTTCTTCTTTAAGCGCACGGCAAGCCTGTGTGCCTGCATAGTCAAATTCGGCAGCCTGACCGATTACGATAGGGCCCGAACCGATTACCATAACTCGTTTGATATTCTTTTTGAGTGGCATATAATCATTCCTCGTTCAAGTAATTATTGTATCTGTTCTTATGCTGAATAGTAATCCGAATTTCGGACTCTTATTTTTTGTTGTTCTTCATCAATTCAATAAAACGGTCAAATAAAAATGCTGTATCGTGAGGACCGCCGCAAGCTTCCGGATGGAACTGAACCGAGAAAGCAGGCATATTTGTGTAGTTTACGCCCTCGCAGGTGTTATCATTACCGTTTACAAAGCTTACTTTGCCGTTTTCGGGCATACTGTCGCTTACAACAGCGTAGCCGTGGTTCTGTGATGTAATGTAAACTCTGCCTGTTTCAACCTCTTTTGCAGGCTGGTTTGCACCTCTGTGACCGTACTTGAGCTTTTCTGTTTTTGCACCCTGTGAAAGTGCAAGGAGCTGGTGACCGAGACATATACCGAAGGTCGGGATCCCGAAGTCACAAAGCTTTTTGAGCTCTGCAATAATCTCTGTGTTGTCCGAAGGATCTCCCGGTCCGTTTGAAAGCATTACGCCGTCGGGATTCATAGCCTTAATTTCATCCGCTGTTGTGTGGGCGGGAACGACTGTAAGGTTACAGCCTCTCTTAACAAGCTCTCTGCCGATGTTATGCTTTGCGCCAAAATCCATAAGCACAACATTGAGGTCGCCGTTTTCAGCGTCAAAATGCTCTTTTTCTTTTATAGTAGTGCTTTCAACAGCCTCTGTAATAACATAGTTCTTAATCTCGTCAAGTTCTTCCTTTGTTACATCGGGAGAATAGGAGATTTTGCAGTTCAGAACACCGTATTCACGCACAATTCTTGTGAGCGCACGGGTGTCGATTCCGTAAATGCCGGGAATTCCCGACTCTTTTAAAAAGGTGTCAAGATCACCCTCACAACGGAAGTTTGAAGGAACTTGGCACCATTCTCGTACAATATAACCTTTCAGCGACGGAGAGTCACTCTCAAAATCGGCAGGGATAACACCATAGTTGCCGATTAAAGGGAATGTCTGAATAACCACCTGACCGTAATAGCTGGGGTCGGTGAGTGTTTCAAGATAACCTGTCATTGCTGTAGTAAAAACAAGTTCTCCCGTAGTTTCTTTTTCGGCACCAAACGCCTTGCCCTCAAAAACTGTTCCGTTTTCAAGGATTAAGTATGCCGCACGGCTCATAAAAACACATTCCTTTCAATAAACTAAAAAAATCGCAGTCAGTTCTCATATGTTCTGATAACCTGCTTTGCAACCTCAAGCTTGCTTGTTCTGAGATCCATAGCCTGTTTTTCAAGATAGCGATGCGCCTGATCTTCGGACATATTAAGGCAGGTAATAAGCAGGAACTTTGCTCTGTTTATTATCTTCATATCCGCAACCATATGCTTGAGCTTTTCATTTTCCTCAATCACACGGAACATACGCATCTTAAAACATTCCGTAAACTGCAAAAAGTGGTGAAACAGGTGCTTGTTTACGGGCTTTGCAATAACAAGAACACCGTGCTCCGTGAGCGCGTCATTCACATAATCCGCATTACGCTGCGAAACGATAATCACAACACTTGAACGGGTTGTTCCGGCAAAGTACTTTGAAAGCTCAATGCCGTTTTCCTTTTCAAGCGGTGCATTGACGCAGATGAGGTCAAAAACCTCACCATTTGCAAGCTCCTTAGCCTCCTGTGAGGTTTGGCAGACGGAAATCTCCGTATAGCCTTCGCTTCCGAGCAATTGTGACAAAGAAACGGCACTCTGTTCAGAGTGTGAAATCAACAAAGCATTTTTCAAGAACCTCACCACCGCATATTGTTTCATTCATCTTATTATTTTACAAGATTAACCCCTATTGTTATTTACTTAAAGGAATTATGACAATATTTTTTACAATTTTGTAAAAACATTTTCATTGCAAATTTGTTTTACACTTTTCAACATTTTTCGGGCTTTACAACAAATTGTCTTTTCATTATTATTTATGGTTTTAAGCTGTATAATTCAAATATCCTTCATATTGTAAACTTTGATTTTTGACACTATATATAGTATAGAGCCAAAACGCCCCGAACAGCTATTGCCGTTCGGGGCGTCTCGGTTTATGTGAATTAAAAAGGATAGGGTTAATTAAGCTATTGGGGATTATTCAACATCCTGCATAGCGTCGTAGCCTGTTTCGCCTGTTCTAACCTTAACAACATCTTCAACATCATAGATAAAGATTTTGCCGTCACCGATGTGACCTGTGTAAAGTGCCTTAACAGCCGCATCAACAACTGCCTTTACAGGAACCTTGCAAACTACGATTTCAACCTTCATCTTAGGAAGGAGGTTACTTTCAATAGCAACACCACGGTAATACTCTGCTTTACCCTTCTGAGCACCGCAACCGAGTACCTGAGATACTGTCATACCTGTGATGCCGAGCTTATCCATTTCTTCTTTAAGAGCTTCAAGCTTTGACTGCTTGAGAAGAATGTCAATCTTAGTAATCTTTGTGCCGTCGGTAGCCATATCATACTTGCCTGCAAGCTGAACGGGAACTGCCTGAGTTACAGGAACATTGCTGTCAACATCAAATGTTTCATCAAGTGAAGCTGTACCGACACCGATTGGCATAAAGTCTGCATATGCGCTGATAAGACCGTGCTCGCAGATATCGAGGCCCTTCATTTCTTCGTCCTTTGTAACACGAAGACCTACTGTCTTTTTGATGATTGTGAATACGATAATCATGCAAACAACTGTCCAAGCTACGATTGTAACAATACCGAGAGCCTGCTTACCAAGCTGAGCAAAGCCACCGCCGTAGAAAAGACCTGTGATGCCGTTCTGACCGTTACCTGTTGCGAAAAGACCTACTGCAAGGCCGCCCCACATACCGTTTACGCCGTGTACCGAGAATGCGCCGACAGGATCATCTATTTTAAGCTTGATATCAACAAATTCAACTGCTACTACGATGAGGATACCTGAAACGATACCGATAACTGCTGCGCCGATTGCGTCAACATCTGCACAACCTGCCGTGATTGCTACAAGACCTGCGAGTGATGCGTTAAGACACATTGAAACATCAGGCTTGCCGTTCTTGATCCATGTAAAGAGCATGGTTGTTACTGTTGCAACTGCCGGAGCAATTGTTGTTGTAAGAAGAATCTGACCGAGACGAGCGCCGTCTTCAGCAGCGGCACCGTTAAAGCCGTACCATGCAAACCAAAGAATGAATACACCGAGAGCACCGAGTGTGATGCTGTGACCGGGGATAGCGTTTACCTTGCCGTTCTTGCCGTACTTACCGATACGGGGTCCGAGAATGATTGCGCCGACAAGTGCCGAGATACCGCCGACCATATGAATTACGATTGAACCTGCAAAGTCGATACAGCCGAGCTGTGCAAGCCAACCCTGACCGTTCCAAACCCAACCTGCTTCAATCGGGTAAACAACGAGTGAAATAATTGCGCTGTAAACACAGTATGCCGAGAATTTTGTACGCTCTGCCATAGCACCTGAAACGATAGTAGCTGCTGTAGCACAGAATACAAGCTGGAATACGAATGAGTTCCAATCAAAGTTCATCCAGTCTGTGAACATATTGAGGTTTGGAACACCGATGAATCCTGCAACATAGTCCTCAGACATCATAAGTCCGAAGCCTAACAGGCTGAATACAACCGTACCGATACAAAAGTCCATCAGGTTTTTCATAATGATGTTACCTGCGTTTTTAGCTCTTGTAAAACCGGTTTCAACCATTGCAAATCCGCACTGCATAAAGAACACGAGTAATGCGCCAATCATAAACCAGACGCCTGTGCCTCCGTAAATTAGTTCTGCCATATAAATCTCTCCTTTTATCAAAATAACAAAAACGGCGTGGAGTTGACAGTTTAATTCTGTCAATCACACGCCGTTGTGTTACCAGTTATACAATATAAATAATGTTATTTAGTATAAATAGAGGTTCTATCAATCACACACCGAAAAGAAGTTCGCCGTATGAAGGATAAGGCCAGTATTCCGAAGCTGTTTCTGTTTCCATTGCGTCACCGACAGCTCTGAGTTCCTGCATAAGTGCAAATACTGTTTCTCTGTAGTACTTAGCATACTTGAGGTTGTCATCGCTGTAGTCGCTTGCCTTGATAACAGCCTCTTCAAGCTCTGCAGTTTTCTTTGAGAAACATACAAGTTTGTTTGAAAGGCTTGTAATAAGGTCTTCCTCAACACTTGTAGGAATAGCGTCTGAAAGTGCCTTCTTGGCAAGTGCTGTATCCGTAAGATCTCTTACATATGATGTAACGGCAGGAAGAATGTTCTTCTTAGCCATATCAATCATTGTGAGAGCCTCAATGTTAATCTGCTTAGAATAGCTTTCAAGCTCAATTTCATATCTTGCACGGATTTCGTCTGCCGAACAAATCTTATTCTTAACAAAGAGGTCAATATTCTTCTTGTCAAGGAAGTGTTCCATTGCGTCAGGAAGTGACTTGAGGTTAAGAAGTCCTCTTCTTTCAGCCTCTTCAACCCACTCGGGAGCGTAGTTGTTGCCGTTGAAGATAATGTTCTGATGCTCTGTGAATACTTTCTTAACAAGAGCCTTGATAGCTGCGTCCATATCATCCGCATCTTTAAGCTCATCGTAGAACTCTGAAAGTTCTTCGGCTACCATAGTGTTGAGCATATAGTTAGGACAGGCAATGTTAAGTGAAGAACCAAGTGCTCTGAATTCAAACTTGTTACCTGTGAATGCAAAAGGTGATGTACGGTTACGGTCTGATGTGTCCTTCATAAAGTCAGGAAGAACATCAACGCCTGTTCTCATCTTCTGCTTACCCTTGCTTACATATTCTCTGTCATTGATGATTGAATCAACGAGTTCGCCGAGGTCATCACCGAGATACATTGAAATGATTGCAGGCGGTGCTTCGTTAGCGCCGAGACGGTGGTCGTTACCTGCCGATGCAACCGTGATTCTGAGAAGATCCTGATACTCGTGAACAGCCTTTACAACTGCTGCAAGGAAAAGCTGGAACTGAAGGTTGTTTTCAGGAGTCTTGCCGGGATCAAGAAGGTTTTCGCCTGTGTTGGTTGAAATTGACCAGTTGTTGTGCTTACCGGAACCGTTAACACCTGCAAACGGCTTTTCATGAAGAAGACAAACAAGACCGTGTCTTTCGGCAACTTTCTTCATAACTTCCATTGTAAGCTCATTGTGGTCGGTTGCAATGTTTGTTGTTGTGAAGATAGGAGCAAGCTCGTGCTGTGAAGGAGCAACTTCGTTATGCTTTGTCTTTGCAAGGATACCGAGTTTCCAGAGTTCCTCGTCAAGGTCTTTCATATAAGCAGCAACTCTTGTCTTGATTGCACCGAAGTAATGGTCGTCAAGTTCCTGTCCTTTAGGAGCTTTTGCACCGAAAAGTGTTCTGCCTGTATAAATAAGATCCTCTCTCTGGTCGTAAGCGTCCTTATCAATAAGGAAGTATTCCTGCTCCGGACCTACTGTTGTTGTAACTCTTGTAACATTTTCTTTGCCGAGAAGATGAAGAATCTTTACAGCCTCTGTATTAATTCTCTCCATTGAACGAAGAAGAGGAGTTTTCTTATCGAGAACCTCGCCTGTATAAGAACAGAATGCTGTAGGAATGTAAAGTGTTCCGTCCTTAACGAATGCATATGATGTCGGATCCCATGTTGTATAGCCTCTTGCCTCGAATGTGGCACGAATACCGCCGCTTGGGAAAGAAGAAGCATCAGGCTCGCCCTTTACAAGCTCTTTACCTGAGAACTCCATGATAACCTGACCTTCACCGTTCGGTGCGATAAAGCTGTCATGCTTTTCGGCTGTAATACCTGTCATCGGCTGGAACCAGTGTGTGTAGTGTGTACAGCCCATTTCAACTGCCCAGTCCTTCATAGCAGCCGCAACAACATTTGCAACGCTGAGGTCAAGCGGTTCACCGTTCTGGATTGTCTTTTTCAAAGCCTTGTAAGTTGACTTTGGAAGTCTTTCCTGCATCTTCTGGTCATTAAATACCATGCTGCCAAAAATTTCGGGAACTTTTGCCATTTTAATTCTCTCCTATCCATTTTGAAAATAAATTTTAATGGTCTGATTTTTGCTTTATAAAAACAGAAAAGGACACTGTAAGCCTCAGCTCACAGCGCCCTTGCTGTCTTTGATGTTGTTAGTATATTCCACTTTTGCGAATTTGTCAATACATTTTTTAAAAAAAGTTTTGAAATTGCAAGTTTTATTAAATTTCCTGCAAAATTAAACTGAAACACCAATAAGAGTTGCATATTTTCTACAACAATCACAGTAAAATGAAAGTTTCGCCCTTAAAAGTTGCAATTTTCCTTTATTTTCCCTTGACAAAGCACAATGTATAGTTATATAATCTAAGTGCTGATTTTTCTTGATCAACGATGACAGGGCATTTCAGAACATCAGCCGACCTGCACATTCACCTTTGCAGGATATAGCACAGGCTGAGCATAGCGGTTTTACCGCTGAGAAGAGATTGGGCATTTTACAATTACATATATATGATTGATTATTAACCGGCAGAACATTAATTGCCACTTTGAACCGATAAGTTTACGAAAGCAAACTTCCTTTTACATATATATGTATATAAAAAGTCCGCTGAATAATTTTTGTGATTAACAGGAAAGGGTGATCATTAATGGAACAGACAGTCAGAGAGAACAACAAGACTCTGTATTCTCCGAAGTTTGAACATGATAACTGCGGTATCGGAGCTGTTGTTAATATTAAGGGTATCAAGTCACACGACACCGTGGCAAACGCTCTGACAATTGTTGAAACTCTCGAACACAGAGCAGGTAAGGATGCCGAAGGCAAAACAGGTGACGGCGTAGGTATTCTTCTCCAGATTTCACACAAATTTTTTAAGAAGGCAGCTGCTGAAATCGGCATTAAGCTCGGTTCCGAAAGAGATTACGCTGTAGGTATGTTCTTCTTCCCTCAGAATGAGCTTGCAAGAAATCAGGCAAAGAAGATGTTTGAAATCATTGCAGAAAAAGAAGGTCTTACAGTTCTCGGCTGGAGAAATGTTCCGTCAAAGCCCGAGGTACTCGGTCACAGAGCTGTTGAATGTATGCCTGCAATTATGCAGTGCTTTATCAAAAGACCTCACGGCGTAAAGAGAGGTCTTCCGTTCGACAGAAAGCTCTATGTTGCAAGAAGAGTTTTTGAACAGAGTAATGAAGACACATATGTAGTTTCGCTTTCAAGCAGAACTATTGTATATAAAGGTATGTTCCTTGTCGGCGATCTCCGTAACTTCTTCCTTGATCTTCAGGACGATGATTACGAGTCTGCAATCGCTATGGTTCACTCCCGTTTTTCAACCAACACAAATCCAAGCTGGCAGAGAGCTCATCCTAACAGAATGATTGTTCACAACGGTGAAATCAACACAATCAGAGGCAACGCTGACAAGATGCTTGCCCGTGAGGAAACAATGCGTTCGGAGCATCTCAAGGGCGACCTTGACAAGGTTATTCCTGTTGTAAACACAGAGGGTTCAGACTCTGCAATGCTTGATAACACACTTGAATTTCTCGTAATGAGCGGCATGGAGCTTCCTCTTGCCGTTATGATTACAATTCCGGAGCCGTGGGATAATAACGGCACAATGAGCCAGAAGAAAAAGGACTTCTATCAGTATTATGCAACAATGATGGAGCCGTGGGACGGTCCTGCGTCAATCCTTTTCTCTGACGGTGACATTATGGGTGCGGTTCTTGACCGTAACGGTCTGCGTCCGTCAAGATATTACATCACGGATGACGGCAACCTCATTCTTTCATCGGAAGTCGGTGCACTTCCTATTGATCCTGCAAAGATTGTTACAAAGGAAAGACTTCGCCCGGGCAAAATGCTTCTTGTCGATACGGTTCAGGGCAGACTCATTGATGACGATGAACTTAAAGAGTATTATGCGTCAAAACAGCCTTACGGCGAATGGCTCGACAGTAATCTTGTTTGTCTTAAAGACCTCAAAATTCCTAATATGAAGGTTGAGGAGCATTCATATAAAGAAAGACAAAAACTCCAGAAGGCTTTCGGATATACCTACGAAGATGTTATGACATCAATCCTTCCTATGGCAAAGAACGGCACAGAGTCAATTGCCGCAATGGGTACAGACAGTCCACTTGCAGTTCTTTCAAAAGAACCGCAGCCGCTTTTCAACTACTTCAAACAGCTCTTTGCACAGGTTACAAACCCGCCGATTGACGCAATCCGTGAGGAAGTTGTAACATCAACAACAATTTATATCGGCGAGGACGGCAACATCCTTGAGGAGCGTCCCGAAAACTGCAAGGTTATGAAGATTCACAACCCGATTCTTACATCAACCGATATTCTCAAAATCAAGAATATGCACATTCCGGGCTTTAAGGTTGCGGTTATCCCGATTCTCTACTACAAGAACACAAGACTTTCAAAGGCTGTTAAGCGACTTTTCATTGAAGCTGACAAGGCTTACAATGACGGTGCAAATATTCTTATCCTCTCCGACAGAGGAGTTGACGAAAACCATCTTGCAATTCCGTCACTTCTTGCAGTATCCGCTCTTCATCAGCACCTTGTTGCAACAAAGAAGAGAACTTCACTTGCAATGATACTTGAAAGCGGTGAGCCGAGAGAAGTTCATCATTTTGCAACACTTCTCGGTTACGGTGCAAGTGCAATCAACCCGTATCTTGCTCAGGAAACAATTCACGAGCTTATCGGTGATGACCTTCTTGACAAGGACTACTACGCAGCAGTTGACGATTACAACAGCGCAGTTCTCCACGGCATCGTAAAGATTGCGTCAAAAATGGGTATTTCAACAATCCAGTCATATCAGGGCTCACAGATTTTTGAGGCTATCGGTATCGGCAAGGATGTTATTGACGAATACTTCACAGGCACAGTCAGCAGAATCGGCGGTATCACAATCAAGGATATCGAAAAGAATGTTGACAAACTTCACACAGCGGCATTTGATCCGCTTGACCTCGGTGTAAGCGATGAGCTTGAATCCCGTGGTTCACACAAGTTCAGAAGCGGCAAAGAGGAACACCTCTACAATCCGCAGACTATATATATGCTCCAGCAGGCAACAAGGACAGGCGACTATGAGCTTTACAAAAAGTATTCTCATATGATTTCCGAAGAAATGGATCCTGTAAATATCAGAGGCCTTTTCGACTTCAACTTTGCGGAAACTCCTGTTCCGCTTGATGAGGTTGAAAGCGTTGATTCAATCGTAAAGCGTTTCAAGACAGGCGCTATGTCCTACGGTTCAATCTCACAGGAGGCTCACGAAACACTTGCGATTGCAATGAATCAGCTTCACGGCAAGTCAAACTCGGGTGAGGGCGGCGAAAGCCTTGAACGACTTCTCACAAAAGGACAAAAGGTTGACAGATGTTCTGCAATCAAGCAGGTTGCGTCAGGTCGTTTCGGTGTTACATCAAGATACCTCACATCCGCAAACGAAATTCAGATTAAAATGGCTCAGGGTGCAAAGCCGGGCGAAGGCGGACATCTTCCGGGCAAAAAGGTTTATCCCTGGATTGCAAAAACCCGTCATTCAACACCCGGTGTATCGCTCATCTCTCCCCCACCGCACCACGACATTTACTCAATCGAGGACCTTGCACAGCTTATCTACGACCTCAAAAATTCTAACAAAGACGCAAGAATCTCTGTTAAGCTCGTTTCGGAATGCGGTGTAGGTACGGTTGCCGCAGGCGTTGCAAAAGCAGGTGCAGGCGTAATCCTTATTTCAGGTTATGACGGCGGTACAGGCGCTGCTCCGAGAAACTCAATCTACAATGCAGGTCTGCCGTGGGAACTCGGTCTTGCCGAGGCTCATCAGACGCTCATTATGAACGACCTTCGTAACAAGGTTGTTATTGAAACCGACGGTAAGCTTATGAACGGCCGTGATGTTGCAATTGCAGCAATGCTCGGTGCAGAGGAATTTGGTTTTGCAACTGCTCCGCTTGTAACTCTCGGTTGTGCAATGATGAGAGTATGTAACCTTGATACCTGCCCGTTCGGTGTTGCAACACAGAACCCCGAGCTCAGAAAAAGATTCTGCGGCAAGCCCGAATATGTAATAAACTTTATGAAGTTTGTAGCAAGCGAACTTCGTGAATATATGTCAAAGCTCGGTGTAAAAACCGTTGATGAGCTTGTCGGAAGAATTGACCTCATCAAGAGAAAAGAAGGCATCACAGGACAGGCTGCCGAGGTTGACCTTTCTAACATTCTTGATACAAACTTTGTTTCGGAAAAGGTTGAATACAACAAAAAGAGCCTTTATGATTTCAAGCTTGAATCAACGCTTGACGAGAGAATCCTCTGCAAAGAATTTGCAAAGGTTCTTGCAAAAGGCACAAAGAAAAAGGTTGAAGTCAATGTTAAGAACACTGACCGTTCATTCGGTACAATCTTCGGTTCTGAGGTTACAAGAAAGCATTACAACAACCTTGATGACGATACATTTACAGTAGTCTGCAACGGTTCGGGCGGTCAGAGCTTTGGCGCATTCATTCCAAAGGGACTCACACTTGAACTTGTGGGCGACTCAAACGACTACTTCGGCAAGGGACTTTCAGGCGGTAAGCTGGTAGTTTATCCTCCGAAGAACTCAACATTTGACGCAGGTAACAACATCATCATCGGTAATGTTGCACTTTACGGTGCAACAAGCGGCAAGGCATTCATCAACGGTGTTGCAGGCGAGCGTTTCTGCGTAAGAAACTCAGGCGCAACGGCAGTTATTGAGGGTGTCGGCGACCACGGTTGTGAATATATGACAGGCGGTCGGGTTGTTGTTATCGGCAAAACAGGCAAAAACTTTGCCGCAGGTATGTCCGGCGGTGTTGCCTATGTTCTTGATGAAGAAAGAGACCTTTACACAAAGCTTAACAAGGAAATGGTTCACTTCTCGGAAGTATCCGAAAAGTACGATATAATCGAACTCAAGACACTTATTGAAGAACATGTTGCAGCAACAGGTTCACAGAGAGGCAAGAAAATCCTTGATAACTTTGACGAGTATCTTCCGAAATTCAAGAAGATTATTCCGCACGACTACAAGAGAATGATGGCTGCAATTGCCGCTTATGAAGAAAAAGGTCTTACAAACGAGCAGGCACAGATTGAAGCTTTCTACGAAATTGTGAATAATAAATAAGGAGGGGATATTTATGGGAAAGCCAACAGGATTTATGGAATATAAGCGTGAGGATGCCCCGGCATACTCCGTAAAAGAAAGAATCAAAAATTTTGACGAATTTCACGATCCCCTCAGCAAAGAGGATCAGCAAAAACAGGGTGCAAGATGCATGGACTGCGGCGTGCCTTTCTGTCAGGCAGGAATGCAGATTGGTTCTGCATTCTCAGGCTGTCCGCTTAACAACCTCATTCCCGAATGGAATGACCTCATCTACAAGGGCAACTGGGAACAGGCTTACAACCGTCTTAAAGTTACAAACAACTTCCCCGAATTCACATCCCGTGTATGTCCCGCTCTCTGTGAAAAGGCATGCACCTGCGGTGCAAACGGTGACGCTGTCAGCGTAAAAGCCAACGAATACGGAATCATTGAAAATGCCTATGAAGAAGGTCTTGCAGACGCAAAAATTCCAAAGGTAAGAACAGGCAAGAAAATTGCAATCATCGGTTCGGGTCCATCGGGACTTGCCGCTGCCGACCAGCTCAATCAGCGCGGTCACTCTGTAACGGTATTTGAACGCAATGACAGAGTAGGCGGTCTGCTTATGTACGGCATTCCGAATATGAAGCTTGAAAAAGATGTTATCGAACGCAAGATTAACATTATGGAAGAAGAAGGCGTAACCTTTGAAACCTGCTCAAATGTCGGCAAAGACATCAAGGCAAGCGAAATTCTCAAGGACTTTGACCGTGTAATCCTTGCTTGCGGTGCATCAAATCCGAGAGATATCAAAGTTCCCGGCAGAGAGGCTAACGGCATTCACTTTGCCGTTGACTTCCTCAAATCAACAACAAAGTCACTTCTTGACTGCAACCTCAGAGAGGGTACATTCATCAGCGCAAAAGGCAAGAATGTAATGGTAATCGGCGGTGGCGACACAGGTAACGACTGCGTCGGCACAAGCATCAGACACGGTGCAAAATCCGTTCTCCAGCTTGAAATGATGCCTAAACTTCCCGACACAAGAAGTGCTGATAACCCATGGCCGCAATGGCCGAGAGTCTGCAAAACAGACTACGGTCAGGAAGAGGCTATTGAAGTTTACGGTCACGATCCACGAGTTTATCAGACAACCGTTAAGCAGTTCATTGCTGACAAGAACGGTAATCTTGTAGGTGCGGAGCTTGTTAAGCTCAAACCCGAAAAGGATGCTAAAACAGGCAGACTTATGATGAAAGAGGTTGAAGGCTCAGAATACAAGGTTGATGTTGAACTCGTACTCATTGCGGCAGGATTCCTCGGCAGTGAAAACTATGTAACCAAGGCATTCGGTGTTGAAACAAACGCAAGAACCAATGTTGCAACGGCAGAAGGCTCACACAAGACAAATGTTGAAAATGTATTTGTTACTGGCGATATGCACAGAGGACAGTCACTTGTTGTCTGGGCGATTCGTGAGGGCAGAGATGTTGCCAAAGAGGTTGACGAAAGCCTTATGGGATACACAAATCTTTAATTGATTACAAATAACCTGATAATCCTCAATTTTTCGATATACCGGTTAATAATCAGAAAGCGCAGGAGCGGATTTCCCTCCTGCGTTTTTCTTTGTCATTTAGGGTTTGTTTCTGTTGCATATCAATATGATTGATGATAAAATAAAGGATATATACAATGCAATAAAATGTGAGGAAATATTATGAGTAACAGACCTGAAACCAATAAACAAAGCTGTCCCGTTTACAAAAAATGCGGCGGTTGTCAACTGCAAAATCTGTCATATCCACGCCACAGCTTCCCAAAAATGCCCGGTCAAAGCTGTACTGCTTGATCACCTCAATGGCCGCAGCTCCCATAAATCCATTCACCGAACGGTACATAGTTCCCCCTGTGCCTATGGCCGTGATGGACGGATTCGCAGCAAGGATCTGCAGGATATCGATCATATTGCTGACAACCACAACATGCATACCCGACGAAGCGATAAGCCTTGCCAGCTCTATATTTGTAGTGGAAACATCCAGAAAGATCGTTTCGTTATTTTTGATCAGCTTGAAGGCTTTCGCAGCAATCACTTTCTTCTTATCAAGATTGTACATACGCCTGTCTACTACGTTTCTCTCCAGAGGATACTCCTGTGACAGGATCGCTCCGCCGTAAGTCCTCTTTAATCTGCCTGCATTTTCAAGGATCTTGAGATCCTTGCGGATACAGTCCTCCGTAACCTGAAACATCTCGCTTAATTCTTTGACCCTGACTTTTCCTTTTTCGCGGAGACATTTCTCTATTGCATTCTGTCGTTCTTCTGTAAACATGGTCCTATCTCCTCATTCCTGATTTTTCTGTGATAAAAGTTCCAG
>OMCH01000601.1_pt1 | contig 17603 bp, 14 predicted proteins | sample 1674341 | NCBI WGS metagenome assembly OMCH01 (sample SAMEA103958164, study PRJEB25191) | human gut metagenome | biome: human-associated habitat [ENVO:00009003]; feature: intestine environment [ENVO:2100002]; material: feces | place: Germany | collected 2013/2015
AAGATATTTTATGTTCAGAAATAGAGCGCATAGTAAACAAAAATAATGCAAAAATAATGAAAAGCAGAAGTTGACAAGAGCTTGCATGAGAAATATAATTATTTATGTATTGATAAAGAACTTGTATGCATTAATATGTAATGAATTTGCATACATGGAAGAGGAAGAGAAGATGACATTAAAAGATTGCTACATGCAGATGGGAGCAGATTACGAGGAAACCGTTCAGCGGCTTCGCAGTGAATCTCTGATTCAGCGGATCATTTTAAAATTTCCGCAGGATCCGAGCTATCAGGAGCTTTGCCAGGCACTGGCGGACGGAAATATTGAGGTTGCATTCCGTGCAGCTCATACATTAAAAGGCGTGTGCCAGAATCTTGGTTTTAAAAATCTGTACGAGCCAAGCGCCGAGCTGACCGAGCGGTTAAGACCGCTGCAGGAGACCGAGACGGATGATCTGATGCAGAAGGTGACGGAAGAATATAACCGCACCGTAAAAGCGATTGAGGATTTCCAGAACGCTTAAATTGAAGGAAGAAAACAAGGAGACATTGATCTATGAGATGAGGAACACAGACCGGTGTCTCCTTTTTTATGGAATTCTGTACAAGATGCGGGTTGACGGGAAAAAAGAAACATGATAATCTTTTTACATAAAAGCACAGCTTATGAAGAAGGCTTGTTTAAAAAGAAAAACTTATGAGTATCTATAAGAAAAAACAAGGACGCTTTGCCGGAAAAATTCCGGCTGTGCAGGGCATATTCCATACCGAAAGGCAAGGCAGCCCAAATCTACAAAAGCAGGAGAAAAGCAATGAAAAAAGAAAAAAGTTCAGCTATGGGAACCCCGTACACCTTTGAAGGACGGATTCCGCTGAAGCAGGCGATTCCGCTTGGATTGCAGCATGTAATGGCGATGTTCGTAGGAAACCTCACCCCGCTTCTGATCATCATGGGAGCGTGCGGTCTGACGGCGGATGCGGGCTACGGTGCACTTCGTACGGCTCTTTTGCAGAATGCAATGACAGTAGCCGGTATTGTAACACTGGTACAGATGTTTTCGATTGGACCGATCGGCGGTAAAGTGCCGATTGTTATGGGTACATCTTCTGGATTCCTCGGCGTATTCAAGAGCGTGACAGCCGTGCTGGGACAGGGCGCGCTGACGTACGGCGCTATCCTTGGTGCGACAATTGTCGGCGGTCTGTTTGAGGGCGTGCTTGGCGTCTGTTTAAAGCCGCTTCGTAAATTTTTCCCGTCGGTTGTTACCGGCTGCGTCGTTATGGCGATCGGTCTTTCGCTGATTCCGGTTGGAATCAATTATCTCTGCGGCGGTTCCGGAACGAACGATTACGGTTCCATACAGAACCTGTTCCTTGGCATGGTCGTTCTGATTGTAACGCTGGCACTGAAGCACTTTACAAATCCGAAGGGAATCTTAAGCACGGCTTCCATTCTGATCGGTATTTTAGTCGGCTACGCGGTAGCTATTATTATGACCATGGTTCTGCCGCATACCGGAACGGCGGTTCTTGAGGATGGAAGCACTGTTTCCTATACATATTCCTGGGTTGTCAATTTCCAGCAGGTAAAAGATGCGTCCTGGTTCGCACTCCCTGGTATTGCAGGCTTTGGAAAACTGGCTGAGGTAAAACCAGTCTTCCGTGTGGAGGCAATTCTCCCGGTAGCGATCATGTTCATCGTAACAACCGTTGAGACGGTCGGCGATATCTGCGCCTGCGTAGAGAGCGGTATGGACCGCGAGGCAACCGATTCCGAACTTTCCGGCGGTATCATCTGCGACGGTCTCGGATCCAGCTTTGCAGCAGCACTCGGCGTTCTCCCGAATACTTCTTTTGCACAGAACGTCGGCATTATTTCGATGACAAAAGTCGTAAACCGTATGGCACTTTCCTGCGGAGCCATTTTCCTGATCCTCTGCGGACTCTGCCCGAAGATTGCAGCATTTGTATCCATTATGCCGCAGTCCGTACTCGGCGGTGCAGCCGTTATGATGTTTGCGTCAATTCTGGTTTCCGGTATCCAGCTCATCACAAAAGAGCCGATTACGAGCCGTGAGATCACGATCGTTTCTGTTGCACTGGGTCTTGGCTACGGCCTTGGTTCCACAGCAGGAGCAACTTCCGAGCTTCCTTATTATATCCAGCTGATCTTCGGCGGTTCCGGTATCGTTCCGGCAGCGGTTGCAGCGATTGTGCTGAATATTATTATTCCAAAAGAGAAGAAAAAAGCAGAATAAAGAAGAGATAATTAAAAAAGAACCTCTTAGTTTTCCTGGAAGGAGCCTTCTGGAGAAAAATTAAGAGGTTCTTTTTCTGTACCAAACGTTCGAACAAGTGTAAAATATACAAAATGACGGAAAAACGAATGAAAAATTAGTTGAGATTAAAAGAAATACCGATATCAAAAAAGTCAAGATTGACTATAAATTTAAAAATAGTGTATAAAATCGACAATATGAAGTAAAAAAATGAAATAAATTGTGAAAAATATATAAAAAATGCTTGCAAAAACGTGTGGAAGAGAGGTATAATCGTTGCATAAAAAGTGTGACGAAAATGTGAAAGTTTTAGGCAAAACGTATGATTGTAAAAGAGAGATGATTCGTCAGCCTGGACAAAAACAACAACGGAACACACCAAAAAGAACGTAAAACACAAGGAGGACACCAAATGAAAAAGAAAGTAATTTCTGCATTATTGGCAAGCACCATGATCGTAAGCCTGGTTGCATGCGGCAGCACAGGCGGCGACAGTTCTGACGCAAGCAGCAAAGGAAGCGGCACAACAGCAACAAGCACCGCAGGCGGCGACGATGCAGCAACTGCTGAATCAGGCAGCGGCTCCGGAGATTCCGCAGCTTCCGCTGACTGGATCGAATCTTCTACACTGGAAGATGACGCTGTACCTGGAGAAAATGACGACAGAGCATTCGAGAAATTCGATCATGTCGTAGAAGTACATTATGGATATCAGATCGACCCGAAGGATACCACACTTCCAGACGGCGACTCCGTAGATAACAACCAGTACACCAGATACCTTCTGGACAACTACAACATCAAAGTTGTCTGCGACTGGACAGCAGGTAATACTGCAGACTTCCAGCAGAAAGTTTCTCTGGCAATCGCATCTGCTTCCCTTCCGGATGCAGTCATCGCACCGACCCGTAACTACCTGGTACAGGCCGCAAGAGCAGATCTTCTTGCAGACCTCTGGCCGGAGTTCAACCAGTACGCGTCCAAACAGGTAAAAGAGATCATCGAGACCACCGAAGGACGTGCAATCAACAACGCAACGGTTGACGGAACCTTCTGTGCACTGCCGAACGTATCCGTAGATACCGACGGTGTTTACCTGTATTTCATCCGTCAGGACTGGCTGGACAAGTTAGGACTGGAAGTTCCGAAGACAGTTGACGAACTTGGCGAAGTAGCTCAGAAATTTAAAGATGCAGGTCTCAGCCCGGATTACTCTATTGCAGGTATCGATAACGGCGGAAGAACCTACTCCAACTTCCTGAACTCCTCCAACAATGGATACGGTTTCGATGCTGTATATCAGGCATTCAACGCAACACCGGGATACTTCCTGAAAGACGATTCCGGCGAGCTGTATTGGGGAACTACAACAGATGAGATGAAAGAAGCCCTTACCACTCTGCATGACTGGTATGAAAAAGGCCTCATCAACCCGGAGGTTGGTACCACAACCAACGGTGACAATGCAAACAACGTTAAGAACGGAACCTGCGGTATCTTCATGGGACCATGGTGGAGCCTTGGATACGGCAACCCGGATTCCTTCCGTAACGACAACAACGCAAACTGGCAGGCATATCCGCTGTACACCAACGATGGTGAGTGGAATGTCCATATGAAAGACGTTGGAACCACTTACACAATGGTAAACAAAAACGCATCTGATGATGTGAAGAAAGCCATTGTTATCATGAACAACGTACTCGTTCGTGATGAGTCTACCTTCGATACTTCTGTAGCAATCGGCTGGTATCCGCTGCGTAACACCATGGCAGCTACTGATGAGTGCGAGTATGAGTATGATGCACTGATGGGCATCCTCAAAGGCGAATCGTCTGCAGATGATTATCAGCAGGGCGGAAGCAAATTCAACGGTCTGTACAAGAACCTTGCAAACGATGCTGCAACCTTAAGCGAAGTTATTTCTTCTGATTATGATGGATCCAGAGACCTGGCTGTAACCGATATGGATGTTAATACCAACAACGGACAGTTCAACAGATTCTATGCACTGCTGATCGGTGACCGTCCATATGCAACACTTGAGCCGGATCACAAGATCTACTCTGAGCTGTACTACACCATCGATGGAATGGATACCTACTGGACCCAGATTTCTGACCTGGAAGACAAGAGCGTCCTTCAGTTCATCACAGGTGCTAAGAGCCTTGACGAGTGGGATCAGTTCTGCACTGACTGGCATGTACAGGGCGGTGATCAGATCCTTGAACTGGTAAAAGATTACCTGGCTGAGTAACTTATGTAAATATATGATGTGGAGGGTGGGGTACAGGAAAACCTGTACCCCATCACTTTAAAAAAATGACATCAAAGGAGGATCTTGCCGTGAAGAAGAAAAAAGGCCATCTTGGGCTGTCAAATTCCTTTCACTATACGTTAATGGTTCTGCCGGGTTATATCTGGCTGTTCATGTTTTCCATCGTCCCGATGGTCGGTATTGTAATGGCATTCCAGGATTACAATCCGAGTAAAGGATGGTTCGGCTCTCCGTGGGTAGGCATGAAATGGTTTAAATACCTGACGGTTATCCCGGATGCAAAACGGGCACTTGTCAACACACTGATCATTGCAATTGCAAAGGTTATCCTGAATATCATCATTCCGCTGGTGTTCGCACTGCTGCTGAATGAGGTAAAGAATATGAAGTTCAAAAAGACGGTTCAGACGATCGTATATCTGCCGCACTTCGTATCCTGGGTTATCCTGGCAAACATCATCACCAATATCCTTGGTGCAAACGGAATCTTCAATACCGTCCGCAGTGCATTCGGTGCAACGGATACGGTTCTTCCAATGACGATTCCTGGCATCTTCCGTCAGTTACTGATCGGAACCGATGTATGGAAAGAGTTCGGTTACAACGCAGTTATTTATCTGGCAGCCCTGACCGGCATCAGCCCGAGTCTTTATGAGGCAGCTGCTATCGACGGTGCAAGCCGCTGGAAACGAGTATGGCACATCACCATCCCGGGTCTGGTTCCGACCATCGTCCTTCTGACCACACTGGCAATGGGCAACGTTCTGAATGCTGGTTTCGACCAGGTATTCAACATGTACAACCAGCTGGTTATTGAAACTGGTGATATCATTGATACATATGTATACCGTGTTGGTATTACAAACATGCAGTTCTCGCTGGCTACTGCAGCAGGTCTCTTCAAATCTGTTGTCAGCTTCGTGCTGGTTGTTACTTCTTATGTTTGTGCTTACAAGTTTGCTGATTACAAGATTTTCTAAGGAGGGCAGAAATTATGATAGAAAGCAAGAGTTTTGGCAGCAAAGCGTTTAAAGTCATAAATGCCATCATCCTGATTCTCCTGGCATTCAGCTGTTTTTATCCGTTATGGTATACGTTCTGCGTATCCATTTCTTCGAAGGCAGCTGCTGAGGGCGGTCTTGTAACTGTTTACCCGATCGGACCGAACGTAAAATCCTACAGCCTGATCATGGGTGATTCCGCATTCTGGAATTCCTTCTGGATTTCCATCAAACGAGTTGTCATCGGAACCGTATGGACCATGGTTGTCCTGATCATGATGTCCTATCCGCTGGCAAAGAGCAAAACAGAGTACAAACCGAGAAACGTCCTGATGTGGATCCTGGTATTCTGTATGCTGTTCAATGGTGGTACCATTCCGTGGTTCATCACCGTTAAAAACTATGGTATGATCGATACCATGGCAGCGCTGGTTCTGGCTGGTTCTGTTCCGGTATTCAACGTACTCCTTATGATGAACTTCTTCCGCGGTATCCCAGGAGACCTTGAGGAGGCAGCCCGTGTAGACGGTGCCGGCCCGTGGCGTATCCTGTGGCAGATCGTAGTTCCGTGTTCCAAACCGGTTATCGCAACCATCGTCCTCTTCACATCTGTTGGTTACTGGAACGAGTATTTCCAGGGCCTGGTATTAATGAACAAGGAGACGAACTATCCGTTACAGACCTACATCCGTCAGATCTCCGTTCAGATCCCGGTAGGCGTAACCCTGACCGCAGAGCAGTATCAGCAGTTAGCACAGAACTCCAACAAATCTCTGGAGGCAGCAAAGGTATTCATCGCCCTTGTTCCTATGCTGATTGTATATCCGTTCCTGCAGAAATACTTCGTAACCGGTATTACACTGGGAGCAGTAAAAGAATAATGAAATACACGAAAAGCGGCTTTCTGAAGCGAAACAGAAAGCCGCTTTTTTTGTGCTTTTCTGCGATGGAAAACGGGGGTGGTTTCCGCAGGTTTTTCTTGCGTCCGTGGGGAAAACAGCGTAAGATAAAGAGGTATTGAGACAAAAAAGCAAATTGCTTTTGGAGGGGATTTTAGTATGAAGGTACTTACTTTTGGAGAAGTGATGCTGCGTCTGAAAACACCGGAGCATCTGAAAATTTTACAGGCAGATACATTTGAAGCCAATTACGGCGGCGCGGAGGCGAATGTTGCGGTTTCCCTGGCGACACTCGGGGACGATGTTTCGTACGTGACAAAAGTGCCGGAGCACCAGGTGGGACAGGCAGCCGTCAATGAGATCCGCCGGTTCGGCGTCGATACATCCCGTGTGCTGCGGGGCGGCGGACGCGTCGGTATTTACTATTTTGAAAAGGGAACGAATATCCGCCCGACGAGCGTGATTTATGACCGCGCTTACAGCGCAATTGCAATGGCAAAGGCAGAGGAATTTGACTGGGAAAAACTGCTTGATGGCGTAGATCTCTTTTATTTTTCCGGTATCACGCCTGCCATCAGCACAGAGATTGAAAAAGCGCTGGAGAACGCTCTGGCGCTCTGCAGAGAGAAAAAAATCCAGGTGGTATGTGATCTGAACTACCGCGGAAAAATGTGGTCCACGAAGGACGCACAGCGCGTTATGCGCCGTCTGATGGCGTATGTGGGTGTCTGCATTGCAAACGATGAGGATTTTGAATCATCACTTGGCATTCCGGCGTACGACGGAGATATGTCGCGCGGCATTGAGCAGATCAAGTCTTACAAAGAGGGCATGCTGGAAATCCAGAAGCAGTTCCCGAACTGCAAAGCGGTTGCGAGTGTGCTGCGCAATCTCTACACCGTGGAGGACGGCGACTGGATGGGAATTTACCTGAAAGACGGAAAATTCTACGAGAGCCCGGTTCATAAAGTACACAGCTTTGAGGCAGTCGGAGCCGGCGATGCATTTGGCGCGGGACTGATCCATGCGATGCTTCATGATTTTGAGCCGCAGAAAGCCATCGACTTTGCGATTTCCGCAAGTGTCTTAAAGCTGATGATCCAGCACGATGCCAATGTGGCGAGCGAAACAGAGATCGAACAGATCATGAAGCAGGGCGGAACGAATCTGCAGAGATAGGATAGAGAAAAATTTACGAGACAGCAGGAGGAATAAATCTTGAATAAACGGAATATTATCTTAATAGGAATGCCGGGAGCCGGCAAAAGCAGCGTTGGTGTTATTCTTGCAAAGGTGTTGGGATATGAGTTTATTGATACGGATCTTGTGATCCAGCATCGGGAGAAACGTCTTCTGCGCGAGATCATTGCGGATGAAGGAAATGAAGGCTTTCTTGCGATTGAGAATGAAGTCAATGCGACACTGGAAGCCGACAAAAGCGTCATCGCGCCGGGCGGCAGTGCCATTTACGGAAAAGAGGCGATGGAGCATTTTAAAGAAATTGGAACCATCGTTTACCTGAAGCTGTCGTATGAGGATCTGGCGAAACGTCTCGGAAACCTGAAGGGACGCGGCGTCGTGCTGAAAGAGGGCCAGACGCTGAAGGATCTCTACGATGAGAGAAGTAAATTATATGAGCAGTATGCCGAGATTACGGTTGACGAGAGCGGAAGGGATATCAAGGGCACGATCCTGGCGCTCCGCGAGCAGATCGGCATGTAAAACAGAATTGGTGGAATATTCAGGGAAATTTTGAAAACATACGATTATATCATAATAAGGGAAATGTTCTGATAGTTAGAAATTACATATAATGTTTCTCTGAATATTCCTGACCGGAAACGATGGAAAAAGACGGAAATAGCACAGAATGTATTAAAATTGATTTACAAAGTATTAGATTTGAGTTAAGATAAGGGGAGACTGAAAAATAACTGCGGGGAGCAGTGCGTTTCAGCGTATCTGGAGTGTGTAAAAAAACAGGAAAAAGACTTTGATTCGTTAGATATTGGATAAAACACACTCGTTAAGTATGAGAAAGAAAATTTGAGGTGAATATATGGAACAGTATGTCATCAGAGGTGGAAATCCTCTTGTGGGCGAAGTGGAAATCGGGGGAGCAAAAAACGCGGCGCTTGCAATTCTTACGGCAGCAACGATGACCGATGAGACGGTCCTGATCGAAAACCTGCCGGATGTCAGTGATATTAATGTACTTCTGGAAGCAATCGCAGAGATCGGAGCCACCGTGGACCGCATCGACCGCCATACCGTGCGGATCAATGCATCGACCATCGGGGATCTGAGCGTTGATTATGAATATATCAAAAAAATCCGTGCGTCCTACTATCTCCTGGGCGCTCTTCTTGGCAAATACAAAAAAGCGGAAGTTCCGCTGCCGGGCGGATGCAACATCGGAAGCCGTCCGATCGACCAGCATTTAAAAGGATTCCGCGCACTCGGTGCAGAAGTCAATATCCGTCACGGTGCAATTATGGCGAGCGCATCGGATCTGCACGGCAGCCACATTTTCATGGATATGGTTTCCGTCGGAGCAACCATCAATGTGATGATGGCAGCGTCTATGGCAAGAGGAAACACAACGATTGAGAATGCCGCAAAAGAGCCGCATGTTGTCGATGTGGCAAACTTCCTGAACAGCATGGGAGCCAACATCAAAGGGGCCGGAACCGATGTCATCCGTATTAAAGGTGTCGATACCCTGCACGGAACGAGCTATGCGGTTGTACCGGATATGATTGAGGCTGGTACGTACATGTTTGCAGCAGCAGCTACCAAAGGTGATGTGCTGGTAAAAAATGTTATTCCGAAGCATCTGGAGGCGACAACGGCGAAGCTTGAGGAGATCGGCTGCGACGTGGAAGAGTTTGACGATGCGATTCGTGTGAGCGCAAGCAGACGCCTGGGCAGAACACACGTAAAGACACAGCCGTACCCGGGTTACCCGACCGACATGCAGCCGCAGATTGCGGTTACACTGGCGCTGGCAAACGGTACGAGTATTGTAACAGAGAGCATTTTTGAAAACAGATTTAAATACGCTGACGAGCTGGCCCGCATGGGTGCCTGCATTAAAGTTGAGGGCAACACAGCTATCATCAACGGCGTGGAGAAATTTACCGGAGCAGAGGTTTCCGCACCGGACCTTCGTGCAGGCGCAGCACTTGTCATTGCAGGTCTTGCAGCAGAGGGTGTTACCGTGGTGGATGATATTGTATACATTCTGCGCGGATACGAGGATTTCGACGGAAAGCTCCGCGGACTGGGCGCTGAGATTGAGCGTGTGAACAATGCGAAGGATATTCGGAAATTCCGGCTGAGAGCGTAAAAACAGCATAAAAGTAATTTTATTAAAAAAGAACGGTGCAATAAAAGGTATCGTTCTTTTATTTTACTTTATTGCGAAGAAATTGGCTTAAATTTTACTACTATTATTGTGAATTATTATTACCTTTCAAAGCTGAGGCGGTCAGTATTGGTAAAAAAAGATATTTAAAAATATAAAAATTTATGATATATTGAATACAAAAACGTTACCGATTATACATTTTGACTAAAAATAATAAAAACCAGAGGGGGACAATATATGTCTAATGAAGCAGAAACACAATATAATCCGCAATGTGGGGTGCGAAGAACAATTTTTTCAGATGAGTATGATTTTCTCACAAAAATTGAATCAGTGTGTGCCAAAGAAGATGGAATACATTTTTTGGTACGTACATGGAAAGACCGTATAGCCACAGTTCGTATTACATTTTTGACACCATCGGTATTCAGATTTGTGATGGTGCCGGAGATGACTGCAAAAAGCCACAGACAGACGGTAGTCGAAGATGTACCTGAATCGGAGTTTGAAACAAAAAATGCAGAATTTACAGAAAATGAAGATCTGTATATATATGAAACAAATCAGTTAAGTCTTCATTTTTCAAAAAACTACTGGGAAATGTCCATATATCAGAATGGAAAATTATTGACGAAAGAACAGGCTTTTGATACTAATGTCGATAACCGTTGGAAACAGCTTCCAACAGGATTTAGAGTAGATGCATCTGGAAAAAGTATAGCCTCATTTGAACAGTTTGTATTATTCTCCGATGAGCAATTTTGGGGATTTGGAGAGAAGTTTACACATTTTAATAAACGTGGACAAAGAATAGAGTGTTGGCAAAAAGATGCATTGTCTACTAATACGGAAGATTCATATAAAAGTCATCCGTATTTTACAAGCAGCCGGGGATATTCAGTATTGTTAAATACATTTACGCGTTCATCATTTGATATGGGTGCTTCATCATGGATCAGTTATCAGATGGGCAGTGACGATCCTATTCTGGATTATATTTTCCTGGCAGAAGAAAGCAAAGACTATAAGAAGCTATTGCAGCAGTATTTGCAGATTACAGGGCAGATACCTATGATTCCAAAGTGGGCTTTTGGTTTCTGGATGTCAAAATGCTCTTATATGAGCCGTAAAGAAGTCGAGGATGTTGTTGCTGATGCTGAAAAATTTGGAATAGGTATCGATGTAATTCATATCGACGGCTGGCAGAGGCAGGATATGTCTGGTGTATGGGAATGGGATACAGAACGTTTCCCTGAACCGGAAGAAATGATTAAAGAATTAAATAAAAAGAACATACATTTAAGCCTTTGGAATTATCCGTACTTGCAGGAAGATTCGCCGGCATTTAAGGAACTGGCAGAACGTGGATTTTTTATAAAAAATAAAGAAGGGCATCCTGCAATGTTTAAAGCGACTGCAGATTCAGAGTTTTTGTGTGCCTGCTTTGATTTCACAAATCCGGAATTTCTGGCATGGTATGAGGAACGTGTGAAAAAAATCGTCAGAATGGGTGTATCAGTGATAAAAACAGATTTCTCTGAAGCAGTACCTGAAGATGTTGTATTTTACAATGGCATGAGCGGGCGAGAAGGACATAATCTTCTGACGTATCTGTATGCAAAAAATATTTACACATGGATGAAAGAAATTTGCGACGAACGTGGGGAATTGCCAATGCTTTGGGGACGCAGTGGGTATGTGGGTTCTCATACGATTCCGGCAGCATGGGCAGGAGATTCTTCCAGTGATAAAGCAAGTCACAGTGCAATTCTTCAGGCCGGACTTGGGATGGCTATGTCTGGCGTATCTTTCTGGGGTTATGATCTTGGCGGATTTTATAACACAGGTTATATCGGAAATGAGGAACGTCCGAATATAGAAGATTACCTTTCCTCTGTGCAGATGGGATTGTGGATGCCATTATCCAGAGCGCACGGTAAAACACCGCGGGAACCATGGCAGTATGGAGATATGGCATTAAAAGAAGTAAAAAAATGGATTAACTTCAGACATCGACTTGTGCCATATCTTTATCACACAGCCTGCCAGACTCATCAGTCTGGTATTCCAATGATTCGTCCGCTTGTGATGGAATATCCGAAAGATCCAATCGCAAAGACACAGAATCTGTCTTATATGCTTGGTGATGCATTGCTTATTTCACCCGGATTTGACAGAGATGAATATGAACTGTATCTTCCGGAAGGCCGGTGGCAGGATATTGAAAGTAAAGAAGTATATGAGGGAATGACATTTGTTCATATAGAAAACAAAGCTTTTGCTGATGGTGGTACATCTCTTCGGGTTTTCCAGAAAGAAGGAACAAGTATACCATTGTTTGCTCAAAAAGAAGTATTGCATGTGCCTGCACAACTATGGAAACAGGAAGATCTTGAATTTATGACATTTCAGAAAAAAGATGTTGATTAGCTATTGTGCACAAAATAGATGCATAAAAATATGAAAAATGGGTAAAAATAAAAAGCTGAAATAATAAGAACTGACTTGACAAAAGAAATTTATCTGTGCTATATTCAACTACAGTTGTAGTGTGTAACTCGATTTTTGGAGGCATTAACTATACATAACAGGAATTGTTTATGTGGGTTAGTGTCTCTTTTTTGTACTCTGTTTCAGAAAAAAGGGTACAGACCGGCTAAAAAGATGCAAAACCGCAGAAACTCTTCTTGTAAAAAGTATAAACTACACAAGGAGTAAAAAAATGAAGGACAAAATTTTTAGTGTTCTGCAGCGAGTGGGAAGAAGCTTTATGCTCCCGATCGCAATCCTTCCGGTAGCCGGACTTTTGCTGGGAATCGGAAGTTCATTTACCAATGCAACCACGATTGAAACGTACGGGCTGACAAGCTTGCTCGGCAACGGCACAATTCTTCATGCACTGCTGGTGATCATGAACAAAGTAGGAAGTGCAGTGTTTGATAACCTGCCTCTGATTTTTGCGGTAGGTGTTGCAATTGGTATGGCAAAGAAGGAAAAAGAGGTTTCTGCCCTGTCAGCCGTTATTGCATATTTCGTTATGAATACAGCAATCAACGCAATGCTGACCATTACAGGTCAGATTCTGGAAAACGGAGAAATTGCAGAATCCGTTCTGGAAGGAACCATCACTTCTGTCTGCGGTATTCAGTCACTGCAGATGGGTGTGTTTGGCGGTATTATTGTCGGTCTTGGAGTCGCTGCACTTCATAATCGTTTTTACCGGATCCAGCTTCCGAATGCACTTTCTTTCTTTGGAGGTACTCGTTTTGTACCGATTATTTCTACGATCGTCTATATGTTTGTGGGAATTTTAATGTATTTTGTATGGCCGGTTGTACAGAACGGCATTTATGCGCTGGGTGGCCTGGTAACCGGCTCCGGTTATGTCGGAACGCTGATTTTCGGTCTGATTAAACGGGCACTGATTCCATTTGGTCTGCATCACGTATTTTATATGCCGTTCTGGCAGACGGCAGTCGGAGGTACCATGGAAGTGGCAGGACAGATGGTGCAGGGCGGACAGAATATTTTCTTCGCACAGCTTGCGGATTCTGCGAATGTCGCACATTTCAGTGCAGACGCAACGAGATATTTCTCCGGAGAATTTATTTTTATGATTTTCGGACTTCCGGGAGCAGCACTTGCCATGTACCATTGTGCGAAACCGGAGAAGAAAAAAGCAGCAGGCGGTTTGCTTCTTTCCGCAGCACTTGCGTGTATGGCAACCGGTATCACAGAACCGTTGGAATTCTCTTTCCTGTTTGTTGCACCGGCGTTGTTTGTCGTGCAGGTTATTCTTGCGGGAACAGCTTATATGATCGCACACATCCTGAATATCGCAGTAGGTCTTACCTTTTCCGGCGGACTTCTGGACTTCTTCCTGTTCGGTATTTTGCAGGGAAATGAAAAGACAAGCTGGATGAGGGTGATTCCGGTCGGCATTCTTTATTTCTTCCTGTACTATTTTATCTTCAAATTCATGATTAAAAAGTTTGATTTTAAGACACCGGGTCGTGAGGATGATGATGTAGAAACCAAGCTTTATACGAAAGCAGATGTAAATGCAAGAAAAGAGGCGCAAAACGATGGGGTGGCATCGGAAGATGCCATGAGTGAAGCGATCACAAAAGGTCTTGGCGGAAAGAAAAATATTTCGGATGTGGACTGCTGTGCAACAAGACTGCGTTGTACTGTTCATGATGCAGCGAGAGTCAGTGATGGTATTTTAAAGGCGACAGGGGCATCTGGCGTTGTGCATAAAGGAAATGGTGTACAGGTTATTTACGGACCGAATGTAACTGTGATAAAATCAAATTTAGAGGATTATCTGGAAAAAGCTCCGAATACGTATGCGGAAGCAGAAAATGCAGAAGCAGAAAATGCACCAGCCCAAAAAGAGGCGGAGCCAGCGCAGGAAACAAAAGAACAGAAGGTTGTGGATACGATTACTGTCTGCAGTCCGATGAGCGGACTGGCTGCCGATCTTTCTACTGCGCCGGACGAAGCATTTGCGGAAAAGATGATGGGAGACGGCGCTGTTGTAACACCGGAAGATCCTTATGTGCGTGCTCCGGAGGACGGAGAAGTTGCGTTTGTTTTTGACACAAAACATGCAATTGGATTTGTAACCGATTCCGGGGTCAGCCTTCTGATTCATGTCGGAATTGATACAGTAAAACTGAACGGAGAGGGATTTGAGGCACTGGTAGAAAGCGGTCAGACCGTGAAAAAAGGTGATCCGATGCTGAAGCTGGATCTGGAATATCTGAAAACACATGCGCCATCGGTTACGTCACCGGTTCTTTGCACAGAGCTGGAGGAGAACCAGAGAATCCGTCTTTTGACAGACGGACCGGTAAAAGCAGGAGATCCTTTATTTGCGATTGAGATTCTCGCGTAAGCTGTGCCTTAAAAACGGGTGAGAAGAATGTACAGGATAGCAAAAACACTGAACCACAATTCATTTATTGGAGTGGAAGAAGAAAATAACCGGGAATATCTGGTCATGGGGAAAGGAATTGCGTTTGGGAAAAAAACGGGACAGCGTGTGCAGCCGGGAGACGATGCCCGCATTTATTCCCTGACGGAGATGACGGAGAGAGGAAATGCCAGAACCATTGTACAGGGCGTTTCTCCGCTCAGCCTGGAGCTGGCGAGTGCCGTGCTTGACGAGGCAGAAAAGGAATTTGGAAAAATTGACCGTTCCATCGTCTTTCCAATGGCAGATCACCTGGATTTTGCTGTCCGGCGGATTCAGAACGGTGAGCAGATCAGCAATCCGCTCACCGACGATATCCGTGTGATGTTTTACAAAGAGTATAAAGTTGCTTCCTGTATCGGGGAGCTTTTAAAAGAACGGCTTCAGATCGAGATTGATGAACATGAAATCGGCTATCTTGCACTTCACGTTCATTCGGCAATTGTGGAGGAAAATGTTTCACAGGCCATGGAAGTGGCAAGAGCAGTCCGGGAGAGCATTTCTTTGGTGGAGCATATCACCGGGCATACCATTGATGTGATGTCGTTGTCGTATAACCGTATGATGAACCATATCCGCTATATGGTTGCAAGAGCGGTCAGTGGGGAAAAACTGAAAGTAAATATGAATGACTACATGTCCGTAAAGTTTCCGGAAGCCTTTCGGGCGGCGAAACGAATCTGTGAGGAGATGGAAAAGAGGCTGAAACTTCCGATGGAGGAGATCGAAATTGGATATCTCGCTATGCACATAGAACGGATTATGGACAGAGAAGAAGGAGAATAAAAGCATGAAATCATTTGAATATACCATTAAAGATGAACTGGGAATCCACGCAAGACCGGCAGGAATGCTGGTAAAGGAAGCAAAAAAATTTGCATCGGAATGCACCATCACAAAAGATGGAAAAACGAAAAAACTGACTCAGCTGATGATGCTGATGTCACTTGGTGTAAAGCAGGGAGATACCGTAACCGTTGCAGCAAACGGAGAGGACGAAGATGCAGCGATTGAGACGCTGAAAGCGTTTTTCGAAGCAAACCTGTAAAAAGTACGCTCGGAGGATAAAAAATGCAGTATTTTCAGGGGAAATCCGTATATAAAGGAATTGTTATGGGACCGGTTGCGGTTCTGAAGAAAAATGATTACCAGGTTAAAAGAGCCCGGATTGAAGATTCGGAAGCAGAAGTAAAACGTGTGAAAGAAGCCGTGGAGGTTTCGAAAAAACAGCTTGGCAGACTGTATGACAAGGCAGTCCGGGAAGTTGGAGAGGCAAGTGCGGCGATCTTTGAAGTCCATCAGATGATGCTGGAGGATGAGGACTATCTGGAATCAATGGAGAACATGATCCGGATAGAGCTGGTAAATGCAGAATATGCAGCGGCAGCAACCGGCGATAATTTTGCAGAGATGTTTGCAGCTATGGATGATGAATATATGAAGGCACGTTCCGCAGATGTAAAAGATATTTCCGAACGTCTGGTCCGCAATTTAAGCGGAGAGGGAGATAACGACCTGAGCTCTATGGAACCATCTATTATAGTGGCAGACGATTTAAGTCCGAGTGAAACTGTACAGATGGACAAAGAAAAAATACTTGCGTTTGTGACTGTGCATGGATCTACCAATTCTCATACTGCGATTCTTGCGCGAATGATGAATATTCCGGCATTAATCGGCGTCCCGATGGATTTAAACAGTCTGAAAACAGGCATGATGGCCGTTGTAGACGGTTTTTCAGGTCAGGTTATCTTTGAGCCGGAGGAGGATGTGCAGAAGGAAACCGAAAAAAGAATGCAGGAAGAAGCAGAAAAACAGAAGCTTCTTGAGGAGTTGAAAGGAAAAGAAAATATTACACCGGATGGCCGTAAGATCAACATCTATGCAAATATCGGCAGTGTTGGTGACCTTGGCTACGTGATGGAAAATGATGCCGGTGGAATCGGACTTTTCCGAAGTGAATTCCTCTATCTTGGAAGAAATGATTTCCCAACGGAGGAAGAACAGTTTCAGGCCTATAAACAGGCCGTGCAGACCATGGCAGGCAAAAAAGTGATTATCCGTACGCTGGATATCGGGGCAGATAAGCAGGTAGAATACTTTAATCTTGGAAAAGAAGAAAATCCGGCGCTTGGGTACCGTGCAATCCGGATTTGTCTGAAACAGCCGGAAATTTTTAAAGCGCAGCTTCGCGCATTGTTCCGCGCAGCCGTTTACGGAAACCTTTCTGTCATGTATCCGATGATCACATCAACAGAAGAGGTAGAAAAAATCTACGCAATTGTTGCAGAAGTAGAGGAAGAGCTGAAAAAACAGGAAGTGCAGTATAAAATTCCGGAGCAGGGCATTATGATCGAGACACCGGCTGCCGTGATGATCAGCGACCGTCTGGCGGAAATGGTGGATTTCTTCAGCATCGGAACGAACGACCTGACCCAGTATACCCTGGCGATTGACCGTCAGAATGAGCAGCTGGATGATTTTTACAACCCACACCATGAAGCAGTTCTTCGGATGATTCGCATGGTGGTGGAAAATGCACACAAATGCGGAAAATGGGCAGGAATCTGCGGGGAGCTCGGTGCAGACCTGACATTGACGGAGCAGTTTGTACGAATGGGAGTGGATGAGCTTTCTGTTGCTCCGTCCATGATTCTGAAGCTGCGGAAGATTGTCCGCGAGATGAAAGCAGAAGAGTAGAAAAAACGATACAGCAGATAAGAAAACTCTCTGTTTTGGAGAGTTTTCTTATCTGTTCACAAATAACAGAAGATACAGCCGAAAAATCAGAAAAAA
>OMCH01000607.1_pt1 | contig 17540 bp, 10 predicted proteins | sample 1674341 | NCBI WGS metagenome assembly OMCH01 (sample SAMEA103958164, study PRJEB25191) | human gut metagenome | biome: human-associated habitat [ENVO:00009003]; feature: intestine environment [ENVO:2100002]; material: feces | place: Germany | collected 2013/2015
TATTGCAATATTACTCTCATTTTCCCAGTGAAATTCTCCGGTAATCTGTACTTCTAAAGATATTTTATTCTTCTTGCAAAGAGCTGCCTTTTGATTAATGACTGCATTAACCATTCTACTTTCCATATAAAAGACATTTTCCGCTTCCAGTTCTGTCTCTAAAATACTCTGCATCTCTTGGATAACAACCTCTGTTTCACCATCCCTTAGTAATTGCAAATATGTTGTAAAATAGTGCTTCATATCATGACGCATTTTCCTTGTATTCTGATACAATAATTCTGTATTGTGAATCTGACTTTCCTGCTGTTCTAACTGCACCTTTAAAACTTCATTCTCCAATTCACATCTATTCTGATAGTTCATTTTCCTGATCAGCCAGAACATAAAGCTATTAATCACTAACAATAACATTGTTAATATGAAGAAAATCATCTGCTCTCTAAAAGTCATTTCAACCGTTCCGACTATTTTAACGGTAAGCACCGCAACAATGAAAAATGTAATATATAAGACCGCTCCAAAAATATACTCTTCTTTTTTGAAATAATGCTTTTTACTAAATCCTCTTTCCACTATTACAAAAGTCAGAATTACCGTTACCTTACTGATACACAATACAAGAATTCTAAGAATATCATTACCTGAAATGAGTACCTCCATAGGACTTTTGCTTAACACAGATATTACTTGTATCACCATAATATTTACAAATGCCAACATGATATACAGAATCAGGGATACGATTAACTTTTCAATACTGTTTCCCTGCAAATAAATCATTGAGAAGCTGGTAACAATCAGGATTACTATAATACTTTGTAAATTAAACATTTCTCCCATAAAATGACTTGGAATAAATAAAATTACAAACCATACTGCATACTTCCACCATTCTATTGTTTTCTTTTTTCCAAAGTGACTTGTCAAAAACCATAATACTAACACACAGTCAATAGCACTTGCTACAATTTCAGCAATCTCACTAACTATTTGCATATGCAAAACTCCTCAGATATATCATTTGTTTCTTTTTCACTTCCTGTGCTTTATCTCTGCTGACAGAAAGGATTTCTCCATTGTCCAGTTCTACCTCATTTGCACGAACCATTTTCATATAGCGAACATTGACTAGATAGCTTCTATGTGTCTGTACAAAACCATAGTTACTCATCCATTTTTCTAAATTTGAGATTTTCCCCCGCATCTCACACTCGCCATTAATATGCTTAATCCGTAAATAATGTTTGCAGCTTTCTATATATAAAATATTTTTCAACGCAAGAATTTCTGTTCCATTCTTTGTCTGAACTTCCCACATTTTCTCATCTTTTTCTAATTTATTAATCAAATGACAAATTGCCTCATCTAATTCCTGATCCAGCTTTTCCTTCCGTATAAAACGAAATGGCTGGTAATGTATTGCCTGAAATACCAGATCATCTCTGTTTGTCACAAAGATCACATTGGTATTCATATTACTGCTAAAAATCTGTTCCGCCAGTTTCATTCCTGAGATTTCCGGCATATCAATATCCAGCAACAATATTTCCGGTGCTTTTTTCTGCATTGCCTGAAACATTTCTATTCCATTATAGAATATCTGTATCTCATAACTTTGGCCCTGTTCCTTCAAACATGTTTCTACACGTTTTTCTAATACTTCTGTAAACCTTTTTTCATCATCACAAATAAATATATGATACATTTCTCAAACCTTTTCCTCACTTATATGTTCCCTCTGTTTTTCTCCACATAAAGACAGGGATAACACAACTCATGTCATCCCTGTTTCTCTCTATCTCTATTGACGCCAAAATCGTAAATATAAACACTCTTTGCTCTGGCAGTAATAACTAAATAAAATCATCTGCTCCCCCTCCTCTCTTCTAGCCGTCTATATTCTTGCATATTGACAACTATTTTTCAACAAGATTTACATAAAAGCAGTTGATTTTGACACAAAAGCAACCGTTCCGTGTTTTTCTTTAGTGATTTCTCCGATTTCTACGGTATTCGCAGTAGATATCCCGAAATTGTGCATATTTCTTACAACTGATTTTCACTTTCTCTCCATTGGTCAGAATTGCTTCCTGTTTATTGAACTCCTTGATATAACGCATGTTAACATAATAAGACTGGTGTGGAGATATAAAATCCGTTCCATTCAGATTTTCGGCAAACTGCGTAATCCCCATTTTCACGTAATAATCCTCTTCCACGGTCCGTACAATGACGTTTCTTCCACTTGTCTCCACATAAATAATATCTTTGGGTCTGACAATATGCAGTCCTTTCTCATCCCAGAGTTCAATCTCGTATTCTTTTTCTAACTTAGATACTGCACTCAGCAATGCCTCCCGCAATTTTTCCTGTTCCATTGGTTTCTTCAGATAACGAAATGCATTGACTTTATAACCTTCAAAAACATAATCTTCATAAGATGTCAGAAAAATAATGATCGTATCTTCATACCACTCCCGATATTTCTCTGCCGTCCGGATTCCATTGATTTTAGGCATTCTAATATCCAAAAACAAAATATCATATCTGTTTTGTTCCCGTAACAGTTCCTGACCGCTGCAATAACTGCTGATCTCAGCCTGCAGGTTATTTTCCTGCAGTAAATATTCCAGACTTTCCTGCAACAATCCCCTGCCAATGGAATCATCATCACAAATTGCTATCCTTATTCTTTTCATAACCACCCTCGCATTCCTTTGCTAAAAAAATAACATAATTTTGTCCAGTTCCCGAAATCCCTGCTCTATTTCTTTTTCTGTCAGCCCCCCATATCCTAAAAGGATTGCCGGGTATTCCGGTACTTTGTTTTTATCTATATAGTATTCTGAAATCGGATAGATACGGATTCCGATCCCCTGTGCTAACTTTGTCAGTTCCTCATCCGAAAAATGCGACTCAATCTCTGCTATCACATGCAGCCCCGCATTATCTCCGTAAACCTTCCGTATCCACTTCCTTTTTTTAATCTCTTCCATTAAAAAGTCATGCTTCTTTTTATAACTACTCCGCATACGGTTCAGGTGACGCTCAAAATAACCTTCCTTCATAAAGTTACAAATGGTCATCTGCTGGATCTTTGGAACAGTTGATGCATAAAAACCGCATTTTTCAGTATAGACTTTTAATAATTTTTTCGGCAGCACTAAATAGCTGACACGCACTGCCGGAGCAATGCTCTTTGAAAATGTTCCAAGATAGATGACTTTTTCATTCTGATCGGAACCCTGCAAAGAAGGAATCGGTTTTCCTTTATAACGGAATTCACTGTCATGGTCATCTTCGATCAGATATCGGTCCTCATCCTCTGCTGCCCATTTTAACAGCTCCATACGCCGTTTCATCGGCATGACGGTTCCCATTGGGAACTGATGTGACGGCATCACATATGCAATATCCGCCTGTTCACTGCGAAGCTGCTCCATACGGATACCCTGTGCATCCATATCTACCGCACAGACCTGATATCCTAAATTCAAAAAAGTCTCATATGCCTGTACATAGGTCGGACTCTCCATTGCCACGCGTCTGTCTGCACCTAAAATCTGGGATAACAGCATCAGCAGGTATTCGTTTCCTGCACCCACGATAATCTGGGAAGGCTCACAGATAACACCACGAGACTGATAGAGATAGTTACAGATTTCCTCACGAAATTCCGGCTCGCCTGCACCATCTCCTGCGGTCAGCAAATCGGCATTATCCGTGCTGAGCAGATTCTTATTGACCTTTCTCCATGCATTAAATGCAAAATGCTCTAAGTCCACGGCAAAAGGTGAAAAGTCAATGTGTGTTTCCAACATCCGGTTCTTAGCACGTTTTGGCTCTTCTTCCTTTGGCTGCTGGCTGTTTTCTTTTAAGTCTAATAAATCACTGACATCACTGACGTAATATCCGCGGTATGGCTGTGCCTCTATGTAACCTTCCGATACAAGCTGCTCATAAGCAAGTTCTACAGTACTTCTGCTCACCTGCAAATGGGAAGATAAAAAACGAGTAGACGGCAGTTTCTCTCCTTGGGGAATCTTACCGTCCATGATCTCGATCCTGATATGGTCATATATCTGTTGATACAGCGGAATTTTTTCATCGTGTGACAGTGGAATCATCATTTCATTCACTGTCTGTTTAACCTCTCCCCTTTTTTAATTCTGCAACTACTTCTTCTTTCAGATTCAGTGCTTTGTCCTTCATCTGTCTTCCTGCCGTATTGGATGCTAAGATACCTGCAAGGAGTTTTGATGCAACATCATATTTTTTATAATGGATTGACATCGTTGCTAACAGATAATCTACTGTTCCCTGATCCATTCCGCAGATTGGAAACATCTCTGTGCTGACTGCCTTAAGCATACCGTCATATGCCTGTTTGTAAAAGGCTTCCTCTTCCTTCTTACATTCTGCAATCGCTGCCTTTCCTTCCTCTGTTGCAGCATCCATGGTCTCAGCTTTTCCTCGATAGAGCCATGCAATTTTCAGACAGGTATATGCTTTTTCACTGGTCTTGCCTTTTTTTACAATGGTATTAAACAGTGACAGCTTATATCTTTCCAATGCACGGTCGTAATCATAAACTGCCGGTTCCGGCTCAATCTGTGCATGAAACTTTGAGCAGATGTTTTCTTTGATTAATTTACTCTGCACATTGGTAATATGCGGAAAGAAACGGGTCATTGCCGTATAACCGCAATGCGGGCAGGAACATATATCATACTTTAAAGTATCAATATACTGATGACGCGGTCTTAAGTCCTTATCAGACTCTAAACGCTTTACCCTTCCGTTCTTAATCATCTTTGTCTTAAACACTTTATCACAGACCGGACAACGGATTCCCTTTTCTAATAAGAACATATCCTCGGTTGGGATATCCGATTTTTCCTCGACTGCCTCTGTTCCTGTGCCTGTCTTTGGCTTATCTTCCTCAAAGATATCCATATCTTCTGAAACATCCAGTCCAAATTTTTCTAATCCTGATAATAAATTCATATAATAACCCCCAGATCCGGCTATGACTGAGCCGGTAATTTAAATGAACTCTTTAATGAAACAATACGGTTGAATACCGGATGCTCCGGTGTGGAATCTTTTGCGTCTGCACAGAAATATCCCTGTCGTACAAACTGGAAACTGTCATATGGCTCTGCTTTTGCAAGCTCCGGCTCTACATAACAATCTTTTAACACCTTTAAGGAATCCGGATTCAGATTCAGACTTCCGTCCTCTTTATTATAAACGCCCTTTTCTTCATCTACAAGATTCTCATAAAGGCGTACTTCACATTTCTTTGCAAATGGTGCAGGAACCCAGTGGATCGTGCCCTTTACCTTACGTCCGGTAAATCCTGTTCCCTGTTTTGTCTCAGGATCATAGGTACAATGTACCTCGATCACTTTTCCGTTTTCATCTTTTGCAAAGCTTTCGCATTTCACAAAATATGCATGCATTAAGCGCACTTCATTTCCCGGAAACAGACGGAAATATTTCTTTGGAGGTTCTTCCATAAAATCATCTCTGTCGATGTAAAGTTCCCGGCAGAACGGTACTTTTCTGCTGCCAAGTTCTTCATTCTCTAAATTGTTAGCAACATCTAAATACTCCACTTCGCCTTCCGGATAATTGTCAATCACCAATTTAATCGGATCTAAGACTGCCATCATTCTTGGCTTTTTCATCTTTAAATCCTCACGGATACAATACTCTAACATGGCATAGTCTACAGAACTGTTGCTCTTTGAGATTCCGCACAGCTCCACAAAACGCTTGATGGATTCCGGTGTAAAACCTCTTCTTCTGAGTGCTGCGATAGATACCAGTCTCGGATCATCCCAACCGTCTACAATTCCATCTTCTACCAGTTTTTTAATATAACGCTTTCCTGTTACCACATTGGTCAGGTAGAGCTTGGCAAACTCAATCTGTTTTGGTGGTTTCTCATATTCTAACTCACGCACTACCCAGTCATAGAGTGGTCTGTGATCCTCAAATTCCAAGGTACAGATCGAATGGCTGACTCCTTCAATGGCATCCTCAATCGGATGTGCAAAATCATACATCGGGTAGATGCACCAGGTGTCACCTGTTCTGTGATGCGTCATATGTGCCACACGGTAGATGACCGGGTCACGCATATTGATATTCGGAGATGCCATATCAATTTTCGCACGCAAAACCTTTTCTCCATCCTTAAATTTTCCGTTCTTCATATCCTCAAAGAGTGCTAAATTCTCTTCCACACTCCGATTGCAGGACGGATCATCTTTGCCCGGCTCTGTCAGTGTTCCACGGTACTCACGAATCTCCTCTGCCGATAAATCAGAGACATATGCTTTTCCTTTTTTAATTAATTTAACTGCTGCTTCGTACATCTGCTCAAAATAGTCAGATGCAAAGAAAAGGCTGTCACCCCAGTCTGCTCCTAACCACTGGATGTCCGCCTTGATAGACTCGACGAATTCCACCTTTTCCTTTGTCGGATTGGTATCGTCAAAACGCATATGAAATTTGCCATGATATTCTTCTGCAAGTCCGTAATTCAATAAGATGGACTTGGCATGTCCGATATGCAGATAACCGTTTGGCTCCGGAGGGAAACGTGTAACGACTTCTTCACATCTTCCTTCCTCTATATCTTTATCAATAATCTGTTCAATAAAATTCTTGGAAACTGTACCGCCTTCCATAAACTAAATCCTCCTGAAATCTCTTCTCAATCGCTTTTATTATATGATTTCAAGAGAATTTTGTCAATGTAAGCCCTCTATTTGATGATGCTTAAATAATCTCTAACTCCGCTTAATATGCTCATGGGTAAACAAATGATCCTGACAGTATTCATAATTTCCGTCACATTTTGAACAGAAACGGAATTCCAAAGTCGGATCATCCTTCTCTGTTCTTCCGCAAACTGCGCATTTATGCTTGGTTACACCGCCGGAATGTCTCATCTCTGCATCCCGCATCTGTGTCTTAAATACATACTTTCTATGCACTTCTTTTGGCGATACCCTCTGATAATTTCTGGTAGACAGATAGAAAATCAGGAAGTTCAAAAGTGCTGCCGCAATGGAGATTCTTCCCACTGCTCCGGTTGTAACAAAATCATAAATGGTCAAAGCCGCGTAGACATATGCCATCCACTTCATTCTTACCGGAATAATGAACCACAACAGAATCTGCATATTCGGAAAGCAGACCGCAAATGCTAAAAAGATTGCCATGTTGATGTAATAGGTTGTTACATAATAACCGATTCCAATGGTCAGACCACCTGTGATACTTAAAAATCCATATGCCACAAATGCTCCGATCACCGTAAATATCATGCCTCCGAAGATATAGACATTAAAACGGAAGGTTCCCCAGGTACGCTCTAATGCCGTTCCTAAGGAATAATACAGCATGATCATAATAATATAGAAAAAGATGTTGCCGGTAGACGGTGGGATCAACACCCATGTAACCAGTCGCCACACCTGACCACGCAGCACCATGGCCGGTTCTAACATCAGATAACTGATGATCCCCGGTGTCATATACATCATCAGATAACCGAGTGCATATGTTACTACAAGCCAGAGGCTTAAGTTGGGAATTGCATATTTTCCAATCTTTCGTTCTAATTTATTCAGATAATTCATCTTGCACCTCATTTGTCTGGAATTTTTAACCTTATATTTAACACATTATAATTTTAAGCATTTTGTTTGTCAATCTATGCAGAAATTCTTCACAAAATCTTTAGAATTATAACTTTATAAAGAAAATATAAAATAGGTAAAAAAGGGTTGTTTTTTGTAATTTCCTGTCGTAGAATGGGGTGTACTGAAAAATCAGCAGTTTTCATACATTTAATAGGAAATAAATAAGTTATACAGGTGGTATTATGGAAAATCAGAATTTATACAAGTTAGGAATTGATATCGGTTCTACAACCGTAAAGATCGCTATTTTAGATGAGAATGACGACCTTGTCTTCTCTGATTACGAAAGACATTTTGCAAATATCCAGGACACACTTGCTGCCCTTTTAGAAAAAGCATACCGAAAAGAAGGAGATATGAACTTAGCACCGATGATCACAGGTTCCGGTGGTCTGACCCTGGCAAAGCACCTTGGTGTACCTTTTGTTCAGGAGGTTATTTCTGTATCCACTGCCCTGCAGCACTATGCACCGCAGACAGATGTTGCCATTGAATTAGGCGGCGAGGATGCAAAGATCATCTATTTTGAAGGCGGCAATGTTGAGCAGAGAATGAATGGAATCTGTGCCGGAGGGACCGGTTCTTTTATCGACCAGATGGCATCTTTGATCCAGACCGATGCTCCGGGATTAAATGAATATGCAAAAAATTATAAGGCAATCTATCCGATTGCCGCCCGCTGTGGTGTTTTCGCAAAGACGGACATCCAGCCGCTCATCAATGAAGGAGCTACAAGAGAAGACCTTGCCGCTTCTATTTTTCAGGCTGTTGTAAATCAGACGATCAGTGGACTTGCCTGTGGAAAACCGATCCGCGGACATGTTGCTTTTTTAGGCGGTCCTTTGCATTTTTTATCAGAATTAAAGGTAGCTTTTATCCGTACTTTACATTTAGACGATGAACATGCCATTACACCGCCGAATTCCCATCTGTTTGCAGCTATTGGCTCTGCTTTGAATTATAAAGAAGATACTACGACCACTTTAAGAAGTCTTTTACAGACTCTTTCCGGAAAAATACATATGGAATTTGAGGTAGAGCGTATGGAACCGCTTTTTGCCGATCAGGAAGAGTACGATGCCTTTTTAGCACGCCACAACAGCAATCATGTGGTTACCGGGGATTTATCTTCCTATGAGGGCAACTGCTATCTTGGCATTGATGCCGGTTCTACCACGACAAAAGTTGCTTTAGTCGGCGAGGACGGCTCTTTGCTCTATTCTTTCTATGACAACAACAACGGAAGTCCGTTAGCAACAACGATCCGTGCCATGGAAGAGATTCATGAGCGTCTTCCGAAAAATGCTCACATTGTCTATTCCTGTTCTACCGGCTACGGAGAAGCATTGATCAAATCTGCACTACAGTTAGATGAAGGCGAAGTAGAGACAGTCTCTCATTACTATGCTGCTGCATTTTTCAATCCTGAAGTAGACTGTATTTTAGATATCGGCGGTCAGGATATGAAGTGCATCAAGATCAAGAATCAGACCGTAGACAGTGTTCAGTTGAACGAGGCCTGTTCTTCCGGCTGTGGTTCTTTTATTGAGACCTTTGCAAAATCTTTAAATTTCAGTGTCCGTGACTTTGCAAAGGAAGCTCTTTTTGCAAAAAATCCGATCGACCTTGGAACACGTTGTACGGTATTTATGAACTCCAAAGTAAAACAGGCGCAAAAAGAGGGAGCAACCGTTGCAGACATTTCTGCCGGACTTGCTTACTCCGTTATCAAGAATGCACTCTTTAAGGTTATCAAACTTTCCGATGCCTCCGACCTTGGAAAAAATGTCGTTGTGCAGGGTGGAACTTTTTATAATGATGCCGTATTACGCAGTTTTGAAAAAATCTCCGGCTGTGAAGCGATCCGTCCTGATATTGCCGGAATCATGGGTGCGTTTGGCGCTGCATTGATCGCAAGGGAACGCTACGAAGAAGGACATGTGTCTTCTATGCTCTCCATTAAGGACATCTGCAACCTGACCTATGATACAAAACTGACACGCTGCAAAGGCTGTACCAACCACTGCCTTTTAACTATCAACCGTTTCAGCGGCAACCGTTCCTATATTACCGGTAACCGCTGTGAGAAAGGTCTTGGAAAAGAAAAGAACAAGGAAAATATCCCTAATCTTTTTGACTATAAATATCATCGTATTTTTGACTATGAACCGCTTTCTGAAGCAGAGGCTGTGCGTGGTACGGTCGGTATTCCAAGGGTACTGAATTTTTATGAGAATTACCCGTACTGGGCAGTATTCTTCAAAAAGTTAGGATTCCGTACCGTTCTCTCACCGGATTCTACACGAAAGATTTATGAACTTGGGATTGAATCCATTCCAAGTGAGTCCGAGTGTTATCCTGCAAAATTAGCACACGGTCATGTGAAATGGCTGATCGATCAGAAGGTCGATTTTATTTTCTATCCTTGTATCCCTTATGAGCGTCAGGAAATCAAGGATGCCAACAACCACTACAACTGTCCGATCGTAACTTCTTATGCGGAAAATATTAAGAACAATGTCGATGAGATCACAAGTGGCAGTGTACGCTTTTTAAATCCGTTTATGTCTTTTGGAAGCAAAGAGGCTTTAACAAAACGTCTGGTAGAAGAATTTCAGGCAGAGTTCCAGATCCCGGCAGCGGAAATCCGTGCTGCCGCAGATGCAGCATGGGAAGAGCTTGCAAATGCCCGTGACGATATGCGGAAAAAAGGTGAAGAAACCCTGCAATATCTGAAAGAAACCGGAAAACGCGGCATTGTCCTTGCCGGCCGTCCTTACCACTTAGATGCAGAGATCAATCACGGTATCCCGGAGCTTATCAACTCCTATGGAATTGCCGTACTGACCGAAGATTCTGTCTCTCATTTAAATCCGGTAGAGCGTCCGTTAATCGTATTAGATCAATGGATGTACCACTCCAGACTCTATGCAGCGGCAAATTATGTCAAGACTCAGGAAAATCTGGATCTGATCCAGCTCAACTCCTTTGGCTGTGGTCTGGATGCCGTAACCACGGACTGCGTCAGTGATATTCTGACAAATTCCGGCAAGATCTATACTTGCTTAAAGATTGACGAAGTCAACAACTTAGGTGCTGCCAGGATCCGTATCCGCTCTCTCTTAGCTGCGATCCGCGTCAGAGAGAAGAATCCGAAGGAACGCACGATCCGTCCTGCTAACTACAACCGCACCGTATTTACCGAGGAGATGCGTAAAAACTACACGATCATCTGCCCACAGATGTCTAAGATTCACTTTGACATCATTGAACCGGCATTCCGCTCCTCCGGTTACAATCTGGTGGTTTTAGAGAACGATAACCGTGATGCGATCAACACCGGACTTCGTTTTGTAAACAACGATGCCTGCTATCCGTCCCTGATGGTAGTCGGACAGATCATGGATGCCGTACTTTCCGGCAAATATGATATGACAAAGACGGCTGTTCTGATGTCGCAGACCGGTGGCGGATGTCGTGCATCGAACTATATGGGCTTTATCCGACGTGCACTTGCAAAAGCAGGATATCCGGATGTTCCGGTCATTTCGATCAACCTTGCATCGTTAGAGAAGAATCCGGGCTTTAAATTCACGCCTGCTTTAGTGCAAAAAGGTATGTACGGACTTGTTTTCGGCGACATTTTCTTACGCTGTCTTTACCATGTCCGCCCATACGAGGCAGAGCCGGGTTCAGCCAATGCACTGCATGAAAAATGGAAAGAAAAATGTATTGCTTTCCTTTCACAGGATAAACTCCTTTCCCACCGCACCTATAAAAAGATGTGCCGTGAGATGATCCGTGACTTTGACAAACTTCCGATCCTCGATATCCAAAAACCAAGAGTCGGTATCGTCGGCGAGATCTTAGTCAAATTTGCACCTGCCGCAAATAACCATTTAGTAGAATTATTAGAATCAGAGGGAGCCGAAGCGGTCGTTCCTGACTTATTAGACTTCTTCCTCTACTGCTTCTATAATGCGAACTTTAAGGCAGAAAAATTAGGTATGAGCAAGTCCTCTGCAAGAAAATGCAACCTTGGCATCAAAGCGTTAGAATGGCTTCGCTCTGCTGCAAGGGATGAATTTGAAAAGAGCAGCCGTTTCACACCGCCTGCCCACATTGAAGAACTTGCCCGCTATGCCCGTCCGATCGTTTCCGAAGGAAACCAGACCGGAGAAGGCTGGTTCTTAACCGGAGAAATGTTAGAACTGATCCACACCGGAACTCCGAATATTGTCTGCACACAGCCATTTGCCTGTCTGCCAAACCATATCGTTGGAAAGGGTGTTATCAAAGAGCTGCGCCACCAGCATCCGGAAGCAAATATCGTTGCGATCGACTACGATCCGGGTGCATCCGAGGTAAACCAGCTCAACCGTATTAAACTGATGCTGTCTACCGCACAGAAAAATCTTAAGAATGCTTAAAATGAGGAACTGCCATGGATTTTCAGGAACTGTTAAATGACTATATTGAATTATTTTCCTGCACGGCAAAAGAACTTGCCGATGCTTCCGGCTTAACAGCTGTGGATATCAGCCGTTACCGTACCGGAAAGCGTACTCCTGACCTTTCCAGTCCCCAGCTGAAAAAACTGGCTTTCGGACTTGCGAAACTTGCACAGGAGCATGGAAAAGAATCCATTACAGAAGGAGAAATTTATAACGCTCTGACCAATGCACTCGGAAAGGAATCCCTTTCCTATGCCATTACCATTGAGCGTTTCAATCAGATCATCTCTCTTTTGGATATCAATATTTCACAGATGGCGCGTGTTTTGAATTACGATGCTTCTTATATCTCCCGTATCCGTTCAAAACAACGCCGTCCGTCTGATATGCACTCTTTTTTCCACAGTGTTTCTGTATTCATTGTGCGCAGTTATTCAGACACTGCTTCAAAAGAGTTGATCGCTAACGTTTTAGACTGTGACATTCAACATCTTGAGGACAATTCCTCTTACCTTTATTTATTAGAGAGCTGGTTCTTTTCCGATTCTGAGAATATGGAGCTTTCCGGTTCTTCTGCAAATGATTTTTTGAGAAAATTAGACGAGTTCAATTTAGATGAATATATCCGAAGTATCCATTTTAACGATATCAAGGTTCCATCCGTACCGTTTCAGTTTGCCACCTCAAAAAATTATTTTGGACTGGAGGCTATGAAAAACGGAGAACTGGACTTCTTGAAATCCACGGTTTTATCTAAGTCTACAGAATCCGTCTATATGTGCAGCGATATGCCAATGGAGGATATGGCACAGGATTTAGAGTTTGGAAAAAAATGGATGTTCGGGCTTGCTGTCATGCTGAAAAAAGGACTGCACTTAAATATCATCCACAACATAGACCGTCCTTTTGAGGAAATGATGTTAGGTCTCGAAAGCTGGATTCCGCTCTATATGACCGGACAGATCTCTCCTTATTATCTGAAAAGTCCGCAGAATGACGTTTACTGTCATTTCCACTATGTATCCGGCGAAGCTGCCCTGTTTGGAGAATGTATCGCCGGATACCATGATAAGGGACGTTATTACCTGACCAGACACAAGGACGAAGTCGCTCATTATAAGACAATCACCAAATGTCTGTTCCAGAAAGCAATTCCTCTGATGGACATTTACTGCAAAGAGAGAAAGTCAGAATATGAGAAGTTTCTTTTTGAGAATGCAAAACTTCCGGGCAAAAGACATCATATCCTCTCTTCCCTTCCTCTGTGTACCATGTCCGAGGAACTTTTGAAAGAAATCCTGCAACAGAACAAGATTTCGACAGAAGATGCTGCAAATATTTTCCATTTTGTGACGATGCAAAAAGAGATTTATGAGCAGATGCTCTATTCCGGCCCTTTACAGAATGATGTCCCGGAACTGACAAGGGAGGAATTTGAACAGTATCCGATGGTGCTCTCTCTTTCCGGTCTCTTCTTTGAATCCGATATTTTTTATACCTATGAACAGTATCTGCAGCATTTATCGCAGACAAAAGACTATGCAAAAGAACACGAAAATTATAGCGTAACGGTCACGCATCAGCTTCCGTTCCGCAATATCCAGATTATCATTCTAGAGGGTGAATGGGTCATGGTGTCTAAGAATAAGTTCCCTGCGATCCATTTTGTCATCCATCATCCGAAGATGTGTCATGCTTTAGAAAATATGATCGTACCGGTAATGGAAGAGGAGTAAAACCACAATGGCTTTACTCCTCTACTGTTATCACATCTTTTAATACATAGTGAAATGTCGGTGCGGAACTGTTCTCGTTCTCGATATAGCCTTTCTTCAAATTACAGGTGTCCTTTGGATCTTCCGGATCCACTCCGATGTAATCCCCCTGGAATACCTGAATTTTTCCTTTTTTGAATCCGTTTATGACTTCCTGCATTTTTGCTTTGGTTCCCTTTGCCGCCACTAACTCATTCAACTCTAACATCTCGACCCAGCCTTCTTCAAAGCCCGCGCCCATGTCATTGCCGACTACATTTCCTTTGACATTTTCTTCGATTTTTTTATCTTTTAATACTGATTCTACGGCTCCTGTCACATATGGTTCCCAATTGATCTTACATCCGGTCAGATAGGTGGTCGGCGCTACATTTGCCATACTCTCATTGTAGCTGACAATGTAAACCGGTGTGTCGGAATCCGTTGCCTCACAGGCAGTTGCCGGTCCGGTGGTATCGGAGTGCTGTGAGATGATGACACAGCCTTCGTCTATAAATTCTTTCGCATATTTTTTCTCTGTCAGATAGTCATTCCAGTTGTTCGTATAACGTACGGACATTACCGCATCCGGTACAATCGAGCGCACCCCTAACAAAAATGCCGTATAACCGGAAATAACTTCCGCATAGGGATAGGCTGCAACATAGCCAATCTTTGCCTGCTCTTTTGTGATCGTGCCGTTGTCGATCAGTTCCTGCAGTTTCATCCCCGCCGCAACACCTGCGGTATATCTGCCCTGATAAATTGCTCCCATAAAGGTATGATAATTTTCCAGACGCGGTTCTTCATTCGCGTTAGAACAGGTTGCCATACAGAACTCGATATCAGGATATTTTTCCGCTAACTTTTTCATCGTCACTCCATAATTATAACTTGTGGCAATGATCAGTTCACAGCCGGAGTCTATCAGTCTCTCTAAATACTCCTCTTCGGTTCCCTCGGCAACATTACACATGGCAATGGTCTTGACCTGTTTTCCGTATTTGTCTGTTATCGCATTCTGCACTTCTATAAAATTATTCGTATAAGAAGTGCTGGCATCCCCGACATAGATAAATCCGACTTTGAGGGTCTTGCTCTCACTCTTATGAAAGGAAAGAACCGCTGCTAACACCACTGCAATGACAACAGCACAGGTAAAAAAGGTCACTGTATATGTCTTTTTCATACTATTCTTCCTCCTCTTTCACATTTGCATTGTCATATAGGCGCTGCATATCGATCTGTCCGGTTTCGATCAAATGGAGCATGATATCGGTAAGCTGTGGATCGAACTGTGTTCCCCTGCCTTTTTTCAGCTCGCCTAGCACAAAATCCATATCTAACTTCTTTCGATACACTCTGTTTGCAGTCATTGCATCAAATGCATCTGCAATTCCAATAATTCTGGCATTTAATGGAATTTCTTCTCCCTTTAAGCCATGCACATAGCCTTTTCCGTCATACCGCTCATGATGGTACAACGCTCCCTCTTCGATATTGTCTATCAGCGTAAAACTCTTTAAAATTTCTCCACCTTTGACAACGTGGGATTTCATCTCCTTATACTCTTCGTCTGTCAGTCGCTCCGGCTTATTTAAGATCCGGTCCGGGATTCCGATCTTTCCAATATCATGAAGCAGTGCTGCTCGTTTCAGTTCGCTGCATTTTTGTTCATCAAAACCTAATTCTTTTCCGATCAGAACGGAATACTCCGCTACCCTCGCAGAATGCTGGCTGGTGTTGACATCCTTTGCATCCACGGTACGCGCGATGGTCAGAACCGTTTCATTTCCCATCTCTAACTGTTTTTTCACCAGTTCTAATTCCCGCTTCTGTATATTCAGCGTTCTCTGTACCTGTGTATGGAATACCAGCCAGGTCAGATAAGTGACTGCGATCGCAAAAACTGCTACCATATACAGCATAAACCACCAATTATCGTATATCTCTGCTTTTTTGATGATCTGATAGGTACTTTCTACCTGTACGCTCTGATCTTTGCTGTCTAACACGGCTAAATGGAAGGTATAACTGCCTACCGGAAGATTCGTATAGATCACACTGGACAGTTCGCCCTGCTGCATGACTTTTGGTGCTTTATCATAGCCTTCTAAATATACACTGACATACGGCTTATATACGGAATAGTTGATGATCTCCGGAAAAATCTCAATGGTCTCTGCTCCACGCTCTACATAGAGTGGTTCACCTCTTTTTACCGAATGGCGGGCACCGTCGATCTCTACGGATTTCATCTGCATACGGTAAGAACGTGTTGACGCATTATAGTGGTTCAGGTTCATGCAGGTCACTCCGTTGTCTGTGGAAAAATAGAGATTTTCGTCCTGATCCACATAATTCCATGCATTCGGTGTCAATGCGTTTTCAAGTCCCGATTTACTGTTTAAAAGCTGGTACTCTACTTCTTTTCCATCTAACAGGTCTTTTTTATCAACCACATAGATTCCGGCAGAACCCGGTACGAACAACATTCCGTTTTTATTTTCTACCAGATCATAGTTATTAAAATATGGAAAATTATCTAATATCCTGATAGACCGGTCGGATTCCATATAACAGATACTGTTACTGGTTACGATAAAGACGCCTCCTCCATCTTCATCGGCAACCATACGAAGGATGACCTCCGAACTTAATCCTTCTGCCTTTCCATATTTTGCTGACACTTTACCGTCTTTGATGACTTCAATCCCGTTTCCATCCGTACCCGCTAAAATCGTTCCGTCCTCAAGTTCTAAGGTACAGAGCATCTTCGGATTTAACAATCCATCTTTTTCCCCGATATTTTGCAGAACTTTTCCGTCTTTGATATAGGTAAGTCCGGCATCCCCTGCCGCTAAAATATCCCCATTCTTTAATTCGATAGTTGTACGGATCTTGTCGCTGCTCACACCATTTTCCGAATTATAGATCGTATATTGACCGTTTTTTTCAATCTCGATAGCACCTTTTCCGGTTGTACACGCCCAAAGATTTCCCTTACGGTCAACCATAAAGCTTCGTATTCTGGCATCGCTTAGTAGTTCTGTCCATTCATTCGTAACACCTGCTCCGGTTTTGGTATCGACAATCTTCAGTCCTTTGTCCGTTCCGATGTAAAGCTGTCCCTGCCATTCCGTCACTGCATTTACGATCTTTTCATCCGCTGCTGCTTCATAATGGATATCCTGAAATATGGATTTACTCATCCGCATGACTCCTAAACGCGAGGAAGTAAACCACAGATTTCCCTGATAATCCACTAACATATGGTCAATGGAACTGTTAAATTGTTTCATTTCCACTGCCTGAAACTCTTTCTTTTTTTCTATATACCCTACTCCGTTATCGGCGCAGACAAATATAGTATCTTCGTATGGATACAGGGAATTGATATTTGAAAGTTCTCCGCAGGTAATACTTTTTTGATATTCTAATGTTTCTCCCTGCACGGAATACACATCAATCTGATTTTTTGAAGTTCCGACATACAGCAGTTCATCCTGAAAAAGACAACAGACATATGCCGACTCATCCAACGGCTGATAGGATGCTGTTACTTTTCCACCCTGTATCAAAAACAGCTTTCCCTCATCTGCTACTAC
>OMCH01000612.1_pt1 | contig 17503 bp, 16 predicted proteins | sample 1674341 | NCBI WGS metagenome assembly OMCH01 (sample SAMEA103958164, study PRJEB25191) | human gut metagenome | biome: human-associated habitat [ENVO:00009003]; feature: intestine environment [ENVO:2100002]; material: feces | place: Germany | collected 2013/2015
TTTCAGTATCTTCTTCCGGGTGTTGATTATTTTCTAAGGCATTTGCTGTAATAATGCTGTTCGCTTGCTCCTGTTCAACTAAATCCAGTATGTAACTCTGCTCAGGCGTGACCTCATAGCCCTCTCGATAAATCGAATTGACTGCTGCATAATGTGTCTGCATAGTCCTTACCGTCATACTATATGAACTATGAGAGGACGAATTAAGCTTATTTAATTCGCGGCTAATAATTTGCTTATTTCTTCTAACATTGGAGTTGTACTCGCGCACAAAGCGATTGTAACTATCTACGGCCTTTTTGACATCTGAGTTGTACTTACGAACAGCATTATTATAGTTGTTTATTGCCCTTCGTTGCTGTTGTTCAATCTGCCGTAGCTTTGATTTAAGCTGAGACGTGTTTATATGCTTTGCCATTAGAAAACCCCTTTCATATAGGTCAGAAACAACATTAGTTTGTTATGCCGAAATACCGTAGTGCATCCATGATCGCTTTTTCCTTTTCCGGTGGGCACTGGGGTACATGAGCATCCTCGGATTTCGGCTTATTGTAGCTGTCACCAACATCCAGCCCGCATTTGCGTTTGATCTGCGAGATATACAACGAAGACACCTTCAATCCTGTCTGTTCCAATACATATTCCTTGATCTGCGGGTATGTCGCCTGCCCGCGCTTGTCCCGCACCAGTTCTTCCACATCCACATCAATGTTGATATGTGTAACAGGGTTTCTCAGAACTAAGAGACATACCGTCTCCACATGCCTTGGGACAATGGGGTTGATAAAAAGGCACATATTAACGATGTTGCCGCAACTATCATCAAAAAGCCTATGCCGTTGACCACTTGCGATGGAGCGGCTGTGATAATTCTATGGTCTCGGCAGACCAGAGTTTAGAACATATTTTTTATGATTGTCGATGCAATATTTTTGCCCTCTCTGTGGTCACTTGCCGTTTTAGAAACCGTGGTTTTGTATCTGCCATCTCCGTAGTAAGTAAGCCGATAATGTTTGCCATCTTCAGTAATGGTAAATCCCAGATCCATTAACGCTTGTCGTAAAGTTCCGCTCATCGTCCTATAGTCTTTAAGAAGAATCTTTACTGAATTTGCTCGTTTTTCAGCTGTTCCTTCAAACCCATTTTTTTGGATGATGTCCGACAGCACATCATGCCTCCTCGATTTAGGCGCTGTGTTTTTCAGCTTTTCGTCAACAGCTTCTAAGATCATTTCCTTGATTTCTCCCGGGAAAAACTCGTCCTCAACACCGAGATAGATAACTGCAACATCTTCTGTCGAGTCAAGCTTTGCTTTTAACCCTTGATTTTCATATGATAAGGCATCATTCGCTTTTGTTAGTTGCTCCACCTGCTGTTGAAGTTTTTTAATATCGTCATCGAAATATGCGATTAGTTCATCCGCGTCATTAAGCGCCTTTGCTTTCTCCAACTCTGCAGCAAGCCGTTCCTCTTTTTGACTGCTATATCTGTCACGTAATAATGCGTTACTTACGCCCGTCCAGGTGTAGAGAGTATCTACCATTTGAGAGTTACTATACTGTATCACGCTTCGTATAACCCTCTCCATCAATATATCGTCACTGCCCTCATAAGCACGATAGAGGAACTTCTTGTGTCCTACTGCTTGATTAGGGTAATAGATACCGATTGCGCCATAGTATTCATTCTTATCATCGCACTCACGCCTTAATCGGTTGTTAAGCCAGCCTTCTTTTTGAACAAGAACATGGGCGACGCCTTTGAGACGGCTGGCAATCCACTTCACATCAACAGGATCTTCTCCGAAAAATGTTTTAGAAATATACACTACGGGCAAACGATAATGGCTGACTCCGTTAATGACATCCACCAGAATATCTAAATTATCCTTATCGATAATGACCGGTCTGTTGGATACAGGCAAATTGCCATCATCCCTTATATAGCCTTTTTCAACCAGAAGTGAAATAAAGTGCGGAGTTGAGAACCCGGATTCTACGGTAAGCGCAGATTCAAGATAACTTCTATCCAGCCGAACGGACATTTTCATGTCATTAAAGTTCATGACATAGTCTGTATCCCAAACAACACCGTCAGATTCGGTTTTCTCATAGCGAACAGCAATAATATTCTGATTGCGATATTCTTCTATGGCGAGCCATAGGGAATCATCCCCGTATCGAATGTTTCTTTCTCCATTCCACACTATGCCTGGGATGACATTTTCTTTATGAGGGCTGCCTTGATTCCATTCAATGGAAAGCCGAATGAAATCATCTTTGCTCATAGACTCGTTGATATTGAGGACAGTAGAAAACAACAGCATTTTTTAGTTCTCCTCTTCTTTGTGCTTTGTCATCATTGGTTCGACATACGATTTGAGTATGGTGCTTGTATCAGGAGCAGATAATTGCTTTCCTTTTTCCGAAAGGGCCTTACTCTTTTGCAGGTCTTTTTTTACACCAAAGCCATGTTCATAACACTGAGACAGAATCATTGTAGCATTAAGGTCACCAAGCCTATCTCCCTCAACTAAGTAATGAATAGCCATTTTGTCATTTTCTTCAACACCTTCTCCTGTTAAAAACATGTATCCCAACTGACCAGCTACAAACCCTTGGGGAAGAATGGAATAGCTTCTTTCAAAGCATTCATACGCTTTTTTCAAATCTTTACCGTAGTTTTTTTCGCCAATGCCGTTATAATACAAGGCTCCAAGTTGATAGTGAGTGAAGGCATTATCCGATTTCAATCCAGCATTGTAATACATGGGAATGATATCCCTTGAAAAACCATCTGCCAAAGAATCCGGAACAAGTCCAGTATTTAAAACAAAGGCCAGGTATCCAGCCGGCTCTACCACGTCATCTCTAAGCCATAAAGATTTTTGAAAATGCCTTGCACTATCTACATAATCATCTTTATAAAACAGTTCGGTACAGCCAATCAGCGCATGAGTCTCATAGTGTTCAACATCTTGTATTAGGGCGGTATAATCCTGGAGATTTGTCCCTGTTCTTCGCAAGTCCTCCGTAAACTGATAAAACATTTTGGCGCCAGGCCAGTAGCCGTTGTCAGCAGCTTTTTTGAAGTAGCCAAGAGAATCAACTAATGTGCCAATATCCTTGGGATTTTTTGATAAAATATACCAGCCAAATTCAACTATGGCTGCAGAGTCATTCTCTTTTACCAGTTGGAGAACAGCATGGATATGTTCCTTTACCCATTTGTTAAGCAGGGGTTCGCTATCCTCATATTTCAATAAGCCGTATTGATATGTTGATAGGATATCTCCAAGTGACATGCCTTTTCGCCAATATTCAAGCGCTTCTGACTTATTGCCGACAATATGACCATATCCCTCGGCATAATATTCTCCAAGATAGTAGTATGCCCTTGCGCAGTTATTATCAGCGGCTTTTTTGAAAAGCGGATAAGCATCTATGAGCTTGCCTTTCACAAATAAACTCTCAGCTTCAGCATATGTTTGCTGGGATTTTTCATCTACAATCTGCTTTACAGATGTGATCTGCGGAGAAGTCGGTGTTCTATAGATCAGCGCATTAGTGATAGCGTCAACCCGTGATTCAAGAGTGTCGACTTTTCCGCTTAGTGAGATATAACCTTTGTTGAGAGCCAAAATTTCTTGACCATAAATCAGTGAAATTTTCTCGCTAACACAATGACGTTCATAAAGGATGCCTACGGCCTTTGATACATACACCCCCAACTTTTCATGGTTACGTTTCAAATCCTCTTTTGTTGCTTTATTGATACCCGTAACCGTTTTTGCCATTCTCTGAAACCAGTTCTGGCTCTGAAGTATTTCGAATTTAGAATCGGTATCCTTCATCAGTTCAACCATTCCTGCCAGAACTGAATCTGCCTCATCCATTGGCAAAGAAGCGTAGTATTCAAAATCATTTAATGCCTGTTCCGTAAGAACGCCTACGGCCAGTTCATTCATTTTATGCTGCTGTGAAATGAAACCGTTTATAAAAATACTATATTGGTTTGTTGCAGAATCCATTTTATAAGCAAGGGAGCCACAGAATTCTGTCAAATCACGATAATAAGTCGCTTCATGTAATATCTTGAGATAATCACCACGCGCGAACGCTGGTGCGACTACCTTATCCACTGCAGCAGTAATCACAAAAGAAACAGGAATGGTTACAAGACTTGAAATTCCAGCTTTGGTAACAGCGGCGGTAACGGGAATCATCATGCCAGATGAAAAAACGGCAGTAGTTCCGGAATTTCCACCACTTTTCATGATTTCTTTTATATACTGTTGACCACTAATTTTCCCTTCCTTATACCTTCTGTACGAAACAATAGTCTCTACACTGGCATTCACAACAAATCCAAGTATTCCGGATTTAGCTACAGTGATTCCGACATTCTTAACTGTATAATTAGGATTGGCTTTCCCGGATGTCATTTCTTCCAAACGAGAATCACGCGCTGCCTGTATCGAATCATTATCCCCGAATGAAATAACTTTATCATATCCAAGGTCTGAAACTTGTTCTACTTTTTCCGCATTAGTAACAACAGCCATATCTTTAGGTGTGTTTTTTAGATGCGGAGTGTTCTTGCTTGTATAAGCCTTTAACTGATATTCTGTATCAGTTCCAGAGATGAGGTCGTGTGCGGTTATATCACTTCCTGGGCGATTTGCCACATCACCGGCATCAAATGTTTTGAAAAGGTTCTTGAAAGATCTCCGTTGCGCAGACATCCAATCCCATTCATATCCTTTTCCTTGAACAACCTTTTTGGCCCAGTTCTGCTGTCCTATAGTTCCAGACATATATGCCTGCATTGCATCAGGTGAAGAGAAATGCCCACTTTTAGCATAATTACGATTCATCCAGTCCCAGAATTCCACGGAATTTACTAACGCGCCACTTTCTCCAGCCGAAGGACCCATTGATGCCAACCGAGTAAAATTTTCCTGTGCTAATAGTTGGCTTGTTTCGTCCATCATGGATAATACTTCATCTGCAGTATAGATAATGGCCTGTGAATTAGTGTTGTTTTTAGTGTTCTTGCCCTTATTCTTCTTTTTCTTGTTCCCGCTACTCATGACACACTTAACCCTCCCGTCTCACATACGTGATCTGGATATCGTATCCCAGCTTTTCAAGCATATCCACGAACACCTTGTTTACGATGCCGCCCTTCTTGTTTATAAGCCTACTGATGTACGGAGCGGAAGTACCGACCATCTCCGCAAGCTGCGCCTGGGTGACGCGTTCTTCCAGGCATTTGACCTTTACGTCTATATCAAAATCATTCTTTACCATAACGCGCCTCGCTTCCAGTGAAATATGATTGCACTTACAAGATAATTTATTATACCACAAGTTTATGTATTTTTCAAGGTGCACAGGCAAAATAGTCAAGAGGCACGTGCAAAATAGTCAAAAGGCGCGGAACATTAAACTGTTACCGGAACAATGCGGCCGCGATTAGCGGAACAATAGAAAAAGACGCCCAGACAGTTCCGAGCGCCTGCTTTTCCAAGATTGCAACTCTGGACGCTATTTAACATTGCAGTTTGCGGGCCGTTTGCAGCTTTGAAGGAGCGGCAAAACCTTTATTCAAGCCGTTTCTGCGATTCTCTTATAACGGACATTGCTCAAAACCTGCACACCCAGATTGCAATGTTATTCTTGCAGCCTTGCTTGATCTCATGCATCCACGTCTATTGCAAGACCCGATTTGAATTCTACTGTGATCCTGTCATCATGAATGGCGACCTTTCCGATCATACTGCGGACGAGAGCGTCGCTGTATTCCGCCTCGCCGGTCTGTTCCTCGATGAATCGAATCATAGCCTTTATTCTCTCGATCTTGTCTTTTTTCAAAGCCGCCTGCGTGAGAACGTCCTGCCGCCTTTCGCGCAGAGAAACAATCCTTTCTCCGATCTCCTGTATACGGACTTCATCCTTGCCGGCATCGAGAAGATCCATCTGACTCTTGCGAATCATATTGTCAATGACCTCGATCTCTTCATCGACGTCGCAGCCGACAACCGACTCGATATTCTCCTTCAGCACCGGAATGATGTCGTCCCTGTTGGCATAGGTCATGTTCACGGCTGAGGCAATGGCGGCATGCAGTTCCTCCTCCGGCACGCTTCTTCCGACGCATTCCTCTCCGGGGGTCAGTCTGCTGACGCACCGCCATACCACGGGCTTCGTGTCGCCGACGTACCAGGTGACACGCCTGTAGATGTTGCCGCAGTGACCGCAGGCCACATTGCCGGAAAGTGCGTATTTTGAACTGTACATACGCTTTTTGCCGCCCTTGTACAGAGCGGAGCGCCTTGCCAGCTCTTCCTGCACCAGAAGGAATGTCTCCTTGTCGATGATGGCTTCGTGACAGCCCTCCACATAGTATTTCGGCATCGCACCGTCGTTCATGCTGCGCTTTTTGTCGAGAACGCTGACCGTATAGGTCTTCTGAAGAAGCGCGTCGCCGATGTATTTTTCGTTTGTTAAGATCTGCCGGATGTTCGTCTCATGCCAGCGGGCGTGCTTCGCGCCGTTGAGGATGCCGTCGGCTTCAAGCCCTCGCCGTATTTTTACAAAACTCGCGCCTTCCAGGTATTCGCGGTAAATGCGCCTGACCACCTCGGCCTCCTCCGGTACGATGATGAGCTTTCCGTTTTCATCCTTCGTGTAGCCGAGAAACCAGTTGTGGTTGACCTGAACTTTCCCTTGCTGATTGCGGAACTGGATGCCGAGACGGACGTTCGCCGACAGGGACTCTGATTCCTGCTGCGCAAGCGCTGCCATGATGGTCATAAGCACCTCACCCTTGGCGTCGAGCGTGTTGATGTTCTCCTTCTCGAAGAATACGGCTATATTCATTCCCTTCAGCTTCCGCGTGTACTTGAGGCAGTCCACCGTGTTGCGGGAGAATCGGCTGATCGACTTCGTGATAATCATGTCGATGCGACCCGCCTCGCAGTCGGCTATCATACGGTTGAAAGCCTCGCGCTTCGCCGTGCGGGTGCCGGAGATGCCGTTGTCCGCGTACACCTCGACCATTTCCCATTCCGGATTTCCGTTGATGTAGGAGGTGTAGTGCGCCACCTGCGTTTCGTAACTGGATTCCTGTTCCTCGAACTCCGTGGAAACGCGGCAGTAGGCGGCGACGCGCACCTTCTGTTTTTCCTCCGCCGGCTTCTGCGTTCCCACAGTTTTTACCGCCGGAATGAATGTGATGTTCTGAGCCATTGCCATTTATTCGTTCACCTTGCCTTCTATCCGACCGTATGCGTACTCAGCCTGCGCGATAGGGTCGGTAAATTTCTGTGCTGCCTTTTTTGTTCTGAACTCCGTGAATATAACGGGAACGGGCTTTTCCTTTGGCGGAATGTTGTCTCTGCCGAGCTTTTTCTCCCGCTTCAGCCGTTCCGCCTCCACGGCGTTGAACGTATCGTCATCGATGATCCGGGGGTAAATGTCGTCCCCAAGATACCGTTTATTGTGAAGCAGACGCTTGATCATGCTGTGAGTCGCTTTGATGCCTGCCACCTCGGCGGCATTTTCGTATGACATTCCGAGAAGGTATGCCGAGTAGAGCGCGGCAAGCCTCGCGGCCTCCATATCGTGTACTTTCGGTCTGCCGTCAACGATCACATATCCGAACGGTGTGTGTTCCATAGCCTCATATCCTTTCCTGGAAGAAGGGGCCGCACTTCATGGCGAATCCGACTTCCTTTCTGCTGAAAATAATGACGCGGTCAACATGCTTTGTGAAAACCTCATCGGGAAATGCCGTCAGCAGTTCCGCCTTTGCAGTGTACCGCAGCAGCTCGTTCAGCGCTCTCTGACGGTCGGAATCAAGATTGGGGTCTCCCTCAATACCTGCCTGAACCGTGTGCAGTTCCTTTTCCTTCCGCGCCAGTTCATCCAGTTCTTCGCGATAGACGGCTGCGTCAAGCAGTCCCTTGGCAAAGAACTTGTCCGCCGCCTGCCTGCGTTCCGCAACAGCGTCCAGTTCCGTGTTTATTTCCGCAAGGCGGTCAATAATCTCTTTGTCCCCGCCGCCGAGCAGTCTGCCGGACATAGGAAGAAGCACGGCATCCCGTCCGTAGATCAGCTTGTTCATCATATTCACGAACGCAGCTTCGACCATATCAGCCCGGACCGGAAGTTGCCTGCACTTTTTGCTTTCTCTGGCATGCGTTTCGCATCCGTACCAGATGTCCCCGTAGATCTTCTTCCGTTTACATTTCCCGCCGCATTCGCCGCAGAATATCTTTCCGGAAAGAGCGTATCTTACAGAGTATTTTCCGCTGTTTCTCACCACGCCTTTTTCCTTCGCATTGTTGTCCACGGCGGTATTCGCCGCCAGAAAAACCTCCTCGCTGACGATGGGGTCGTGATGACCCTCGATGCGGTACATGCCGCGTTCTCCGTGGTTTACATGAGAATTGAACTGATCGTCCTTGTATGTCTTTTGAAAAACTGCAACGCCGGTATAGGTTTCGTTTCAGATCATTGCCGTGATAACAGAACCGCGCCATTGCACTCCGCGCGCCGTCGGAATGCCTTTAGCGTTCAGCTCCTTCGCTATCGTACCGCCGGACTTGCCTTCCAGCACCGAATCGAATATGCGTCTTACCACTTCGGCTTTTTCCTCGTCTATGACCATTTTCCCCTCCGCGTTCTTATATCCGTAGGCGGGAGTGCCGATCACATAGGTGCCGTTCTGGAAACGCTTCTGGATGCTCCATTTGTTGTTTTCCGAAAGGGAGCGGGATTCGTCTTCCGCAAGGCTCGACATGATGGAAAGCATCAGTTCGCCCTCCATCTTGCCTGTATCGATGTTTTCCTTCTCGAAGAAAATGTAAATTCCCATCGCGCTGAGCCTGCGGACGGTCTCCACGCTCTCCACCGTGTTGCGGGAGAAGCGGCTGATGGACTTTACAAGGATGTAGTCGATAAGACCTCGTTCGCAGTCGGCAAGCATACGGAGCAGGCCGTCGCGCTTGGCCATCTTTGTGCCGGAGACCCCTTCGTCGTAATAGAGTCCGGCGAACTCCCAGTTGGGGCAGTTTTTGATGACCTGTTCGTAATGCTCCTTCTGTGCGTCAAGACTGACGAGCTGGTCGGCGGAGTCCGTGGAGACCCTGGCATAGGCCGCCACGCGCAGCTTTTTCGTTTCCTTCGCCGCCGCGTCGATCTTTGTTATCCGTTTCATTGTCTCGCCTCCTGTCCTTAAAGGGGTATAGTATATATCACTCTGAAAGCCCGGAATAGCAAGTCATTCAGGGCATAATCTTTGCGATTGCCGGCGAGAATTTTTCGCGGTTTTTCGCCATGATCTTGTCGAATTCGCCGGGGGTGATAAGCCCTTTGTCGAGCAGTTTCTGAGTGATCTGACCGGCAGCGATGTAGTAGAATTCACGGCGCATATCGTCGTCGGTGCGTTCGACTTTCTGTTCCGGATGGAACACGCCCTGTATCTCTGTTACGTTCATAAAAAAAACACCTCCTACCGGGTAGCCTTGGCAGGAGGTGAAAACTGACGGTTTGAGGGAAAATATCAGTCTTTTTTATAAAACTCACAGACATACCCATCGGCGTGGAGCAGAAGCCCCTCCGCCCAGAGCGGAACGCGTCCCATCTGCTCACAGAGGACATCAAGACTCATTCGCGGGTCGGCTTCGATGATGATCTCATCGTGGACGTGCGCGACGATCTCATAGCAACGCAGCGTTTTCATGGCGTACATCAGAATGTCCCTGGCGGTCGCCTGGACGATGTTCTCCACGAACTTGGGACCGTAGGATTCGATGCGTTCCCATTTCTTCGTGCCGCCGACCCCTTCATAGGTGACGGACTCGCCGCCGAAACGGTTCTCGCCGATACGGGGCTTGACGTAGACAAGGTTTCTCCCGGACGGAAGCGTTATAAACAGCATCCCGCTCTGATAAAACATTCTGACGCCGCCCACAGTCTGCGGTCTCCGTTCCTTTACCACCTTTTTCACAGCGGAGTCCACGTCCCACCAGAAGCGGACAATGTTCGGATTGGACTGCCGCCACGCGTTCACAAGGGGCTGAAGCTCTTTTTCCGAAAGACCCATCTCAAGAGCGCCCATTGCCTTGAGTGCGCCGACCGATCCGCCGTAGCCGAGCGCCAGTTCAGCTATCTTGCCTTTCTGGCGCAGATGACCGTTCACACCGTGTTTCTCCACAGGGACTTTGAACATTTGCGACGCCGACGCACAGTAAATGTCGCCGCCGCTGCGAAACACATCCGTGCGCCATGCCTCGCCGGCGAACCAGGCAATTACCCTCGCCTCGATAGCCGAGAAGTCCGCTACATAGAATCTGCATCCGTCCTTTGGAATAAAAGCCGTTCGGATCAGCTGTGAAAGCGTGTCCGGGATATCGTCATAGAGCATTGACCGGGCTTCGGCGTCACCGCTCCGTACAAGTGCCCTCGCCGCGTCAAGATCCGGCATATGGTTCTGCGGAAGGTTCTGCAGTTGAACGAGCCTGCCGGCAAAGCGCCCGGTTCTGTTTGCACCGTAGAACTGGAACATCCCTCTGCACCTGCCGTCGGCACAGGCGGCATTCTCCATTGCCTGATACTTTTTGACGGATGATTTCGCAAGCTGCTGCCGGAGCAGGAGCGCCTCGGAGACGTCGCCGTCCGTTTCACCGATCAGCGCCGCCACAGCCTTTTTGCCGAGTGTGTCGGTCTCCACGCCGTTGTCCGACAGCCAGGTCTTCATCTGCGCCACGGAGTTGGGGTTGTCGAGTTCGGTCAGTTCCCGCATCGAGGTAGTAAGGCTGTCCCTTGTTTCTGCGTCAAGGTCAATGCACTGTTTTACGAACGGCATATCCACGCGGATGCCGCGGTCGTTTATTTCCTGGTCGAGATGATATTCATCCCACACTGCATCCGGCACAGGGAACTTCGACAGCTTTGCCTGAATCTGTATCTCGGTCTCCACGTCGCGGAGGTTGTAAGCCTTGTATCTGTCCCACTTTTCCGGGTCATGCTCCGGCAGATTCCTTGTCCGTCCGCCGTTTGCCTTCGTAGGAGCGCACGGCATGGAAAAATACCGTATCAGATCACGTCCCTCGGTCAGCTTCTGCTTCTCAAGTCCCAGCACCACGCCGACACCCTCCAGGGACAGCGGCAGACCCATATATGCAGACCACACCATCGAGCAGCGCCACGCCTCCGGGTTCAGGAAACGGGCGCATTCCGTGGAAAGCGGATGCCGGTCATGGAACGGGTCGAGACAGATTCCCATATCCGACAGATACCGTGAAAGGCAGACGCGCTCGAACTGCGCGTTGAATGCCCACTTGGTCACGGAATCATCGGTCAGTGCCGACAGGATGTCCTCCGGTAGCGTCTCCCCGGAAGCGAGGTCTATGACGCGCACCTCATCGCCGTCCGCGCTATATCCGAACAAAAGGATTTCAAAGTCCGGGCTTTCCGCGTATTTGTACACGCCGCACTTCTGAAGGCTGACCGAAGAATACGTCTCAATGTCGATTTCAAGATTTCTCATACCGCTTCTCCATAAAGGAAAACGGGCGGCAGAAGCTGCCCCCACCGCCCGCGGTTCCTTACTCCTTCGTTTTCGTTAAGGGTTCCCGTTCCTGTTCCTTATTCCTGCGCTTCTTCTCTTTACGATCCTCGATGGTGAAGCGGATCGCTGTGATGAGCATGCCGATCATAAAACCGACCGTCGAGCCGAAGCACACAGAGAGCATCATGGACTGCCAAGTAGTCATCGTCACGCCCTCCTTAAGCCAGGAAGTCATCATCGGCGAGGGTGGCGAAATCGTCAGCCGCCGTGGACTTGCCGCCGAGAGGCTCACCGTCTCTGACCTTCTGAATGTTGCCCAGACCGCAGGCAATGCCCTTGTTGCCGTTGGAGTTGAAGGCGAAGAAGTTCAGCGAGACGCGGGCGTAACACCCGGAGTAGACCTCGCTCCTGTCGAGGATGGGCTTGACCTGTCTGTCCACGATCTGCGGAGCCGTGGTGGAATTGGCGTTGATGAACCAGTGTCCCTTGTACGCTTCATCGTCGCGCTCGACATCGCCGTCGCGCAGGGGCAGCTTGATGGCCGCCTTGTTGGGCTTCTTTCCGCCGAACTTTGCCACGCCTTCCTCGATGGCGGCGTCGATTGCCGCGTTGATGGCACTGACGGTCTCGGTGTCGGACTTGGGGATGAGGACGGATACGGAGTATTTCTCCGCGCCGCCGTTAATGGATACGGGCTCCCAGCCGTGGAAGTAAGAGAGGCGGGTGCCGGTGCCGGTGATAACCTTGGTTCTGCCTGAATTGTTAGCCATTTTAAATATCCTCCTTGATTTCGTAAAATTCGTTAATGGCGTTTGAAACATTCATGGCCGGACGCCTGTCCGATTTCGGAACGAGAGTCGGCCTGCCCGGCGCTTTGGTGATGAGGCCGCCGAGAATTTCCTCAAACTTGTCTTTGCCCATCAGTCTCTGCATTTCGGTCAGCGGGATAAGGGACTGACGGTAGATATCCTTATAACCCGCTTCTTTTGCCGCTTCCGCGACGGCTGCCTCATCACGGTACTTGCGGACGGAGCGTCCTTGGACCACCTTGAAGCCGTTCCACTCCTTGCCGTGGTTCAGCGCGGTGTCAAGAGCGTAGGCGGCGATCTCGTTCGCCCATTTGGTCAGATCCGGCAGCACGGCGAGGATGTCCTCGATCTCCGCGTCTGTGAGCAGAGGCGGCATCCGGAACTCCGTCTGCGCCAGCTTCAGCTTTTCTTCGGCTCTCGCACGGCAGCGGACGGCGGCGCGGCAGAAGGTACACCACTCTCCGGGGAGGTACTCGCCCTCGCCGTCGTAGGCCATCTTCGCCCTGGGCTTCAGCTCGTTTTCCGCCCAGACTTTCAACTCTTCAACGGGGATGGTCCATGTGCTCACGTTCTCGCGGCGCGGCTGGAAGATGGTCATCGACACCTCCCGGATATCGTAGAGAGCGTCGTACACCGCTAGAGCGCCGAGCGCGTACAGCTTCATCTGGGGATTGTCCTCAGCTTCGACGAGAACGCCCATACCGTACTTGAAGTCGATGATGTGGAGCCTGTCATCGGAGATGATGAGGCAGTCCCCGGTGCCGAAGCCGTCCGGCACGTAGCAGGAGAAGTCCAGTTTCTGCTCGATGAGGATCACGGGATCTTTACAGACCTGCTTCGCCGCCTCATACTGCTCCATGACGAACTCGGCGTAGGCGTCGGTGCATTCCTCCATCTCGTCGGAGCCGTAATCCGAGACCGGACGCCTGCTCCTCATACGGAGAGCGCGCTTCAGCTTGTGTTCGCACAGGGCGTGAGCCGCGGTGCCTTCTCTGGCGGCTTCTGAGCCTGTGTTCTCGAACTCAAGCTCCAGCCTCGCCGACGGTGTACAGTTGAGCCACCTGTGGGAGCCGGACGCGGACAGTACAGCGTGATCAGCCATTGCCCAGCGCCTCCGCTTTCTTCAGCACCGCCTCAAAGTTGGCGGGATCGATCTCGCTGAGCCTCTCCGCGCCGAAGCTCTGAATGATGGCTCTGACCTCCGCCGTGTAGCCGTCGCGGCTCTTTTCGGCGAGAATGCCTCTGATCTTTTCGAGCGGTACGGTCTGCTTCTTCTTTACCGGTTGTGACTTCGGTTCTTCCTGCGGACTGTCAGCAAGGAATGCGCACAGCACCCTCATGCTGTCCGCAAGCGCGGTCAGATTGTCCGCCGTCTTCAGAAGCAGCTTCGTTACATCAGCCTTCGTTTTCTGTTCGCTCATCGTCTTTCACCTCCTCACTGATGGCAATCTCATCGACTCTGTCTCCGGGGATGAGTACGATCACCCTGCGTGTTTCGCCGAGAAGCAGACGCAGAAGACGCTCACGGACGGAGACTTTACGGACGGCAGCTATACCGCCCGTCTTCGGTTCTTTTGAAACACTGACTTTGAGTTTGTGTCTCATGGCTTTACCCCTTTCCGAGGACTTTTTTCTGCCGTCCTCTACCTGGTAGCCTTGGGAGGAGGTCAAAACTGACGGTCGGACGAAAAAATTGAGAAAATAAAAAAGACCCGCCGGGGACTTAAAAAATCCTCGACGGGTCAATGTGTATATGCGGTTATCTGAGCAGTTCGTTCACGCGGCGCTGAACAGCTCTGTAGTCGTACCCGGCTTCGGTGAGACGGTTTTTCCTCTCGGTGCCGTTGCCCCACAGACCGCGAATAACTTCACGTGCAAGCTCGTCCACTGTTTTTCCGGGCTTCGCGTTCACAAGTTGAAGGTCGGCGGCGTTGACGGGGCTGCAGATGGCGTTTTTACCGTCCTCACTCTTATCGATGACGACTCTCGCGCCGTCAGTCTGGAGAACGTACCAGTTTTTCTCTTTCACCCACTTGGGGATGCTCTTGCCGTTGTAATAGGTGCTGCCCGTGATAGTCACAAGGTCACCGACTTTGATTGTCGCAGATGGCTTGACGGGCTTTGCAGGGTTCGTGTTTCCGCCGAGAGCCGCCGTTACCTTTTTTGCAAGGTCGCCCATGCGGGCATACATCCAGTTGCCCGGACAGGATTTATTGGCAAACCACCTGTGGACGGTAAGCACCATCTCGTCCGGCTTTGGATTGTAATTGAGAGTCTTTGCCTTATCACCGAGCCAGAGCAGCTTCGTTTTGCCGTTGCGTTTACAGATGTCAACGCAGAGTTTGATGAGCGTCTGATACACAACATCACGAAATGCATACGGTTCCGTGGTATCGGAAGCGCATTCGATGGTTACGGCTCTCTGGTCGTTTGCGTTGGAAGAGGAACACCAGGAGCGGTTCTTCTCCTCTACATACATACCGACACGGCCGTCCGGTCCGATACCGTAGTTTGAACTTGCCTGACGGGATACGGGTAAAAAGATGTTGCCGAGAGTTTCCACCGAGCACTGACCTACCACGCAGTGGGGCGTGATGCGGTCAATGTCGTGGGTGCGCTGTCCGGAATGGTTCGGGCTGAGTTTTGTGTATGATACCATAGGACTGTTCGTATAAGCCATATTATTCATCCTCCTTTTCACTGCGGTCATGAAGCTGTTCAAGTACGGATTTCAGCTTCTGCGGAATGGGAAGTCCCAAGTATGCTGCATTCTCAAGCAGGGACACACCCTCATTTGAGAGATAGAAGAAAATGACGGCGGTTCGCAGCATTGAACCTGCACCGATAATGCGTGTATCAAGAATATGTCCCACTCCTACGAGAGCAAAGATGAGCACCTTCTTGAAAATGCCCTTAAAGCCGACTTCGCTTGACAGTTTCTTGTCTACCACGGCACACATGATGCCGGTGATGTAGTCGATGACTACGAAAGCCAAAAGCGCATAAAGCAAGCCGTCACATCCTCCCAGGAACCATCCGAGCCAGCCGCCGATACCGGCAATAACCACCTGAATGGTCGTCCAAAATTCTTTCATGTTGTTTGTCCTCCTTTAAAAGTTGAATTTGTGTATAAAAAAAGTGATGCCGATTAAGCATCACACTTTCCCTATAACATAGAAGTTGACCTCAAAATTGTTAGCACTGCTCAGAGAGGTTGCTCTTCCTATTTCATATACGCCCGTTGATTTTGTCGAAGGACCCGGAGAACTGCCCGGAACCATAAGAAAAGCACCGACACCGTTGCAGGAAAGGTTTGCCGTAATTGTCGGAACGGCAGAAAAGGTAAAAGGAAAAGCAATATTCAATGCGGTCAGTGAGCCGGAAGTGTAAAGAGGTCCCCAGTTGTTATTGAGTGTTGCCGATACGGTTTTTCTGCACCAGCACTCCGCAATGCCGCTTTCCCACTTTCGGAAAGTCCATATACCGTTTGTTCCGTGCTGAACGACAAAATCGGAAAGCGCAGAATTATTGACACGCACACTTCCCGCAACATCGAGTGTTGCCTGCGGGTTCGGAGTGTTGATGCCGACCTTCTTTTTTCGCAGCGCAATGAGCGGTGTGCCCTGCGGAACAGTGAAATACAGATCCAAGCTGCTTGCGGAATAGAGCTTGTCTTGAACCTGTAAATGAAAGTCGTATGAACTGTTTGCATCCAGATTGCACAGTTCAAGGTTTGAATAGCTGAATGAAGTTCCGCTTCGGGTTGTGCCACCAAGGATGCTTGTAAAAGCACCGTAGCTCGATTCATTCGTTTTCTTGTACCGGTAACGCACATAGACTACGCTGTTTTTCTGTACTCCGTTCACCAATACGGCGGAAATCGAACCGCTGAATATGAGCTGCATTTCCGCCTCGATATCATTGGTTCGCCGAAGAGTTATCGAGGACACCTTCGGTTTGGAATACGGAATGACAGTGACGGCCTTGGAGACACCGGTGGTATAACCACGGGAATCAGTGATTGTGAGCGTGACCATAACATTGCCGGACTTGGTGATCTTACCAACGGATAAGGCAGCCCCGGTCGAATTGGAGACTGATAAACCGTTGCAGGATGCCGTGTAGTTCGTTATAGTCGCACCGTTTTTCGCAGTCGCCGTTCCGGGTGTTACTTTCACCACAGAATGGTTTTGAATGAACAACCGGTTATCTTCCGTGATATTTTTCGTAGCCGTGTTGCTATCCTCATAAGTAAAATCGCCGAGTGTCGGTGCGGAGTTTGCGGCCGTTGTCTGTACGGTGGCGGTTCTGCTCGATGTACTTCCTATCTGGGCAGAACCGCTGAAAGAAGAAAGTGCAAAGGTTCCCGTAAATGATTTAACGGTCGCCATTGCATTTAAAAGTGCCGTTCTCTGCGCCGATGTCAGTGTTACCGTTCTGTTTGCCGTACCTTTCGACCAGGAAAGTCCCGTAACGGTCAATATGGTCGTACCGCCGTTTTTGATTGCCAGAGAGTTGGAATATGACGCTTCATACACGGTCGCATTCAGAGAAACCGTAACCGTGGCATTGTCCGCCGTCACCGTGCTGACGCTGTTTAATACGGCACCTCCAAGCGTTTTTACGGTGGCACTGCCTGATGTGCCGTAGACATGGTTGTACTGCCGCCTTGCCCTGACCTTCACCGTGTAGCTTGTGTTCGGCGAGAGCGAAGACAGCGCAGCGCTTGCGCTTGTTGACACATTTGAGGAAAAGGTCGTCCAGCTCGCACCGCCGTTTAAGCTGTACTGCCAAAGGTCTGCCGCAGCCGAGGACGATGCCGAAATTTTGAACCCGTTTGCCGTGATATTCGATGTGCTGAAGCTCACGGTCGGGGCGTTGCGGTCGATTGTGTTAAGGTCAACTGTTGCTGATGCGGTTATCGTTCCGATGGATACACCGGAATAGGTGCCGGAAAACCGCCATGACGCCGACAAAGCCACACCTGTTTTTGTGCCGTTGCTGTTATGATAAACCCGGACTGTTTTGCTTTTGAGGTGTACCATGTGCCAGCTTGTCGAGCTTGTATCGTTGATAGCCGGTGCGGTATAGGTTTCGCTCTCGCCGTTGATTGA
>OMCH01000659.1_pt1 | contig 16417 bp, 10 predicted proteins | sample 1674341 | NCBI WGS metagenome assembly OMCH01 (sample SAMEA103958164, study PRJEB25191) | human gut metagenome | biome: human-associated habitat [ENVO:00009003]; feature: intestine environment [ENVO:2100002]; material: feces | place: Germany | collected 2013/2015
CTCGGCTGGAAATTGATTATTTTCGCATTTTTACTGGGATGTATCATTGGTTCCGTGATTCATCTGATCCGTATGAAAGTAAGCGGCGAAGGGCATGTCCTCGCCATGGGACCGTATCTCTCCGCAGGGGTGGCAGTCGCTGTCCTGTGGGGCAATGAATTCTTACAGTGGTATCTGGGTCTGTATCATTAGAGCCGGGTACTTACATCTGATATGAGATTAGAAAGTTCTTGGGACACTTTTTCTGTCCCAAATACGATAAAGAACCGATAAGAGGAAGGGTAGAAGCATGGCAATGAACAATCGCGTATTGAGTATTGAGATCGGCAACTCCTTTACGAAGATCTGCGAGATCGATTATAAGGTGAAGAAACCGAAGGTCTATAAGGTATTGACCGTCGAGACCCCCGAAGGCGTCGTGGTGGACGGTATGCTGCAGCCGACGCAGGAGTATGCGGATCACCTGGTGAACGCACTGGGTACGAACGGCATCCACACGAGGAGAGTGATCTTCACCATTTCTTCTACCAGAGTGGCGAGTCGTGAGGTACAGATCCCGAACGTAAAGGCGAACAAGATCGAGGCACTGGTGAAGACCAACGCGAACGATTATTTCCCCGTGGATCTGACCCAGTATGAGATCGGACATTATCTGGCAGGCGGACTGACCGAGGAAGGGAAGCTGCGTGTCATGGCACTGGCAGTGCCCAAGGCGCTGTTAGACAGCTATTACCAGCTGGCGCAGATGTGCGGCTGGGAGGTTGAGTGCTTTGATTACAGCAGCAACAGCTTATACCAGATCCTGCGTGATGAGAAGTCCGAAAAAGTTACCATGATGATCAAGATCGATGAGAACAGCACCATCGTGACCGTGCTTTCCGCCGGCAAGGTGCTGCTGCAGAGAACCGTGGCATACGGCGTGCAGGATGCCATCGAGACCATGATCGCTTCCGGTGCCTATGCCGTGAGCGATCCCATGAGCGCGGTAGAGCGTTTCCAGAAGAAGACCTGCCTGAACAGAGTACTCCATCAGGGAGATAAGCTCTGGGAGGAAAATGCCGGACGCTGGGAAGACGAAGATGCCGGCAATGCGGAAGTCACAGCAGCAAGACAGAAGATCACCTCTTCTCTGGAGCCCCTGATCGTCGGCGTCAGCCGTGTCATTGATTTCTATGATTCCAGAAACAGTAATACACCTATTGAGAGAACTTACGTCACCGGTCTCGGCGGCAGCTTCAGCGGCATGAGCAAGCTGTTCACTAACTGCCTGGAGCGCAAGGTACATACCCTGTCCGATATGGAAGACAAGATCGGCATGAGCAAGGCTATCCGTTCCACCAGACCCGCAGCCTATATTTCCTGCCTGGGCGCAGTACTCGCCCCCGTGGGACTGATCGATAAGAGTACCCAGAAGGCGAAGGGACTGACGGTAGTCAGCGGCACGAACTACACCTTCGTCAGTGTGGCGGTCCTGGTACTGGGCGTGATCCTGTCTATCGCCATGGCAGTTACTTCCATGACCAGATACTTCGGCACCGTGGCAGAGAATGTGGCTCTGCAGGCGAGGGTTGAGGAATTACAGCCCGCGCAGACGGTATATAATGAATATCTCTCAACGGCAGCACAGTATGATAAATACAAATATCTGTATGAGTATACCGAGAATCCCAATGAGAATCTCGTAGAGTTCATCAATGAGCTGGAGCAGATATTACCGGACAGCTTTTACACTGACAGCTTTTCTTCTGATCAGACCGGCATCAGCATGACCGTCAATGTAGAGGGAAAAGCAGCGGCAGCACGTACAATCCTCAATATCCGCAATATGGAAAGTATCGAGGATGTACAGATCAGTAATATTACAGATAACCAGGACGAGATGGGTGGCTCCTGGGTAATGTTTTCCATGACAGGCACATACAGAGAACTGAGTGATGAGACAGAAGAGACCGGGGAGACCGTAGAGTCCACCCAGTCCGTACAGTAGGAGGCAAATAAAATGAAGGTGAAAAAGAGTGAAATTCAACTTTTGATCGCAGTACTCGGAATCCTCCTTGCTGTGGTTACTTATTTTTTGGTATATGCAAAATTTAATGATCTGGCAGATTCTATGGAAAGCCAGAATATGTCCTTAAGATCCCAGGTGTCTACACTGGAGGTATTGGATCAGCGCAAGGCGGATTATCTGGCTGCTACTGAGAAAATGCAGTCATACATCACTAATTTTGAGAGCCGTTTTCCGGTAGATATATTACCGGAAGACAGTATTATGATGGTAAAGAACATGGAGGATGCTACCAGAACCAAGGTGGCGAATATCTCCTTTGGAACGGAGGCAGAGGTTCCATATACTCCGCAGGCGGAAAGTAGCTCTGCTTTGGATAATGCAACAGCAGATGCACCGGCAGATACCGCCGCAGCGGAAGCGGATGCCGCAGTGTCCGGGACGGATACGACCACAATTGTAACCAATAGTCCCGTTTCCACCGAGGGAACGGCTTATGCGGATACACATATGTATGAATTACCTCTCGGTATCAGTATTTCCTGCACTTATAATGATTTCAAGGGACTGGTAAGATATATCTATAATCAGCAGGAGAGACAGAGTATTCAGAGTGTCAGCATCAGTTACAATTCAGAAGAAGGGATGTTGTCCGGCAACATGACGCTGAATACGTATTATCTGATGGGAACGGATAAGGAATACAGCGAACCGTATATCCCTGCCATGGAGATGGGTGTGGATACTATTTTCGGAAACATGAACTAATAGATTTTTTAATTGGGAGTTGTCACAATGCAGAAGCATACAAAGGAAGGACAATTGAATAATGCAGGTTTTTCCCTTGTGGAGCTTTTGATCGCAATGGTAGTTCTGGCGATCATCGTGGTGCCGCTATTGCATAGCTTTGTCACCAGTGCCAGAACGAATGCCAAATCCCGCAGCACTATGCATGCCACAGCGATCGCGGAAGATGTGATGGAAATGTTTGAAGCACATTCGCTGGAGGAAATGGCAGAAATCTATGAGGGGGAAACACCGGAAGGGTTTACCAATACGGTAAACAGAGATGTGAATGGCGACGGAACCGGCATATGGAAATATACCGTGAGGGATCACAGTACCACGTCATCAACGTATGATGTGGTGATCACCATGGATCCTACGCGTACGGAATATGATATGTTCAACGATAAGGATATTGTGGAGCTGGAGAATCTGTCGGGAGGAAGAAATGCTGTCTATGCTGAAGCGGAGGATTCTGCTACAGATGCCTATTTGTATTATAAAACGGGTACGGATAAAGATATTCCGACGATTGCCAGATATACGACCAAGACAATTCAGATCAATATCATGACAGGGAAGATCAGCCTGGATCTTGGACTAGGCGAGATAACCGAGGCAGATACGTATCTGGTGACAGCATCTACGGTATATCATTGCAATACCGGCATTGTGGATCTGGGTGGAAAATCCGGAGATTATCCGCAGAACGGACAGGATTATGTGATTTTTTCCAATGAGAATTCATTGCGGGAACAGGCAGACCGGATCCGTGCGAAGAAGGCGGACGGGACATATACGACAGAAGACAAGATACAGAATGGACTGGCGAATATTATTGTATGTCTGCAGCCTCGCGTGGAATGTGCCCAAAGCGAAATTCCGGCAGAACCGGTAGACCGTGTTATTGTAAATAATCCGGGGAATGTGCCGGTGAATGTGTTCCTGGCAATTCAGGAACCGTCCGATGAATGGGTCAATAGTTTCGGGAGCAGGACTTATTATGATACGTTGCTGATGTCTTATAAAGCTTCGTTTGAACTGCGGGAGACATATCCTGCCTGGAATCCGGCAGATGGCGACAAATTAGGAGGATCTGATTTCCGTTCTGCATGCAGATTACGGACAAATCTGATCACAAACGGAAATACCGTATATACTTTCCGAAATCTGAGTATGACCGGAACGAATAACAAGGTGGATGGAAATACTGCCAAAAGTATTATGGATGTAGATAGTCTGACACCAAAGGAGAAGAAGAACCGCATATATGATATGCGGGTTGAGGTATATGCAAAGGGAGACAGTAGTACCGGAAGACCGATTGTAACTATGACAGGTACTGCGATCGAGTAAGAGGACGTTAGATTAGGAACCGGAAGGAAGTAGAACCATGGAAATACGTGGCAGAAGAAAAACAGATAATAAAGGCTCGGCTTTGGTCGTTGTGATCATAGCTATGGCCTTTATTGGCATTTTAGCCAGTGTTTTGATGTATATGTCGCTGTTAAACTATCAGATGAAGGTCAACAATCTGAAGGCAAAAGACAACTTTTATTCTGCTGAGACTGTATTGGATGAGATACGGTCTTATATGGGAACACAGATTTCGGAATCAGTGGGAAATGCGTACGAAAATGTATTACAGAATTACAGCAGTACCAGTGCAGAGGAAAAGACAAGCAAGCTGCGTTATTATTTTCTGACGGATATGCAGTCAAAATATATGCTGGCCGGATCTACGGATACAAATTATTATGATCTGACGAAATTTTTCGGAACAGATTGTCTGACTCCAGAGGTACGCAGCCGTACCGTCTTGGAGACGACCTCACTGGACGATCTGTCGGATGAAAGTGGCTGGCGGAGAATCTATCTGGACGAGAGTGGCACGGTAAAAGTGACGGACCGCAAAGGACTGGAAATAACCGCTGCAGAAAATCCCAAAGGTAGAATGAAACTGTATAAGGATGGTCTGGGAATCTGTGCTCTGCGGGTGACATATACCGATGATAGCGGTTATGTCTCTGTTATTCAGACGGATCTGCGGATCAAAGTGCCTGAGATTGATTTCTCCCAGGCAGTGACAGTACCTTCCATTACAGGAATCTCCATGATCGCGCAGGATTCCATCCAGGCATTACCTACAGATCCGAATCTGCCAAGCCAAAATGAGATCGGTGGAAGCTTTTATGCAGATCGTTTCGTCGTAGGCAGTACCAAAGAGGGCGAAGGCAGTAATGTTACTGTAGATTTGAAGGAACCGACTGGCAAGGAGAACCCGGACAAGCGTATGATCACTGCGTCAGAACTGTATCTGGGGAAGGGAGCAACCCTGAATGCCGATCAGTATGGCGAACTGTGGGCGGGATCGATCACCATGCATGGCGGCAGTCCGATCAAGGCCGGCAGTAAAGGAACGATTAATTTTAACGGAAATGGTGTATATGTAGCGAATGATCTGATCATGAGCGGTAAAGATAATGTTTTTTCCGCGGGAGCGTTATTGAATGAAGAATATACCGGGGAATATGTGGGATTCGGAGATGGCAGTAATGGTGACAGCAGTGCGATCATTGTCAACGGTACCAATACTGAGATTTATCTGAATCAGCTGCGTAACCTGACGCTGGCAGGAAATTCTTACATATCCCTGAAAACGGGCGGCGGTACCTCCGGGTCAGCTACGAATACCGCAGGAGAGAATGTCAGTGACATTATGATGGGACAGTCTATTGCCGTGAAGAGCGATCAGCTGGCTTATCTGGTACCTGCAGAGTGCATCGGCAGAAGTACTTCCGGTGGGTCTGTACTGTCACAGAAGAGCAATCCTATCACTTTAGAAGAGTATAATGATAAAATCTGGGATGTTAATAATAACAGGCTTCGTGATGATGTAGTCGATGTGGCACTGGATGTACCCTGTGAGGCGTTAAAAGGAAATACATTAGCTTCCTACGGAATCACATCCGGAAATATAGAGAAGTATTTTAAACGGTTGAACAGTAAGATCACATTGGTTTATTATTATGTAAATTTTGACGCGGGTTCTGACAGCTCCAGAAGTAATGCTAATCGTTATTTCCGGGATTATTACAGTATGAATCAGAGTACCATGGAAGCCTATACCGGCATTTATACAAAGGCGATCAGACTGCGGGAGGAGGGCTCCGGAGCGTATATCATGCACCTGGCAGGCAATGTGGTCATGTATGATGATGCGAAGACCACCGGCAGTCGCGAAAATGTGCGTCAGGATTCGCTGACAGCAGATGCTTCCAACAGTGGATATCAGGCGATCCTGGAAGCGGATCAGAATAAATTCAAGGCACTGACCAAGAAAATGTTGGATGTATATGAGAAAGTGACACAGGCTGAGAGAGCGGACAGTGCCAATGCATACACGAACCTGGTGGATCACAGCACATTGCTAACCTTTGGCGGCGTATTACACGGTGGCAGTTCGGATATAGATGCTTCCAAATATTTCGAGGGTTCTGCGGATCCGAAATGTAAGGCAGTGATCGTAGATGGGGATTATACCTATTCCGCAACGGAATATGCGAAATTTACCAAGGGACTGATCCTGGTCAGCGGTGATGTAACTGTGGAGAAGGAGTTTCAGGGAATCATTATCGCCGGCGGCAATATCCGTCTGGGACAGAATGTAAAGGTGAATGCAGATAAAGATGCGGTGTTACAGGCACTGACCTATTCCAAAGAGATTACCGCAGCCGGCGGCAATACGGTGGAATATCATGTGGTGGATTTCCTGAAAGGCGGCGAAGGCTACCTGCAGCCGGATCATCAGACCTATGCAAATACAGAAATCAATCTGGGAGACCTGATCGTATATGAGAATTGGCAGAAACAATAAAAACAGCGGTTTTTCCCTGGTGGAGCTGATCATTGTCATTGCTATTATGGCAATCGTGGTGACAGTGGCGGGATTATCCGTGGGTACACTGACCGGCCGAAGGGTAAGAAAGTGTGCGGATGAGATCGTATCTACGATAGAGAGAGCCAGGGTGCTGACGCTGGGAAAAGAACAGAATAATGTGGAATGTGTGATTTCCTATGACAGTACAGATAAGGAATATCATGCAATGGTATATCAGGTGATAAACGGAACCCCGACGGAAGTGTCTGACCGTGTGGTGGGCAGAGATCCCATTCAGGTTCAGGTGTATTTCGATGATGACACACATGCTTACTCCCTGACGGAATTAAAGGGAGCCTTGCCCTATGCTTCTTCAACACAAGGACTGCATCTGGTGTTTAACCGTGCATCGGGAGCTTTCGAAGCGGGAACCTGTGAGGCGGGAGGTACCAAGAAGAACTTCTGTAAGCGAATAGTAGTCAGCAACAGTGACGGAACGAGAAGGATAGAAATTACAACAGTGGGAAGAACCGGTAAGATTGTGACAAAATAAGCGGATTTGTGTAAGGAGGTTGACCATGAAGAACATACGAAAGAAAATGGAAAACAAGGGATTTACACTGGTAGAGATCATCGTGTGTCTGGCAATCATGACCATTGTCGCAGGATCGGTAGGCGCGTTTATCGTGGCCGGCAATAATTCGTATCTGCGTGGCAACAAGGAACTGACGTTACAGGAAGAAGCGCAGCTGGCAGCCAATCAGATGATCGATCTGATCATTGATGTGGAGAAGGATATCAAGTTCACAAACACTACCGGAACCGCTGTGGATCTGGATGGTAATCCGGCGAAGGATGATGCCGGCAATGAGGTGCAGGCACAGGTCAGCGAACTCCACCTGGTCAACAATGATAATGCATATATGATCCGCTGGCAGGGGAACAGTAATGCCGGAACAGAGTATGAAAATGCTAATCAGGTATATCTCTATGAAGCAGCAACAGAAGCAGATCTCGCCACAGCGGCACCTGCTTTGATGGCCGAGCACGTCAGCTCTTTCCAGGTGGATTTAAGTGAGGCCAGATCTAAGAGAAAAGTTATTCTGAACATGCTGTTTGCGTATCAGGATAAAACTTATCAGATTTCCGAAACAATTAAGCTGAGAAATGCACTGCCGGAGGATACCGCAGAGCATATCTGGCTGGAGGCAATGACGATCATTCCTACCAATCCTACGGTGGACCAGGGAGCTACCAAACGATTCGACTATGAGTTGAAAGGCGAACCGGAAGCAGTTGCACTGGCTAAGAAACAGGGGGTAAGCTGGAGCCTGAGCCGTGTAGATGGTACAGCCTGTGATAAGAGCTCTATTAATAATAAGGGTACGGTATCCGTTGGTGCAGAAGAAACTATTGGAAATGATATTTTAAGGGTTACCTGTGTGCTGAATGCAGATCCTACCTTCACAGCAACTACCACCATCAATGTCAAGCAGTTGGAGATCAAGTCACTGACACTGTCACCGGAATATGTAGAGCTATTAAGAGGAGAGACGCAACAGTATACCTATACATTAGTCGGTTCTTCGGCGGCAGAGGCTTTAGGCGTGACCTGGAGTGATGTGGAAAGAGTGGATGGATATGCGAAATCCTCCGGCACCAGTATCGATCCGGTTACCGGACTTTTGACTATCGCAGCGGACGAACGGGCAGGCGTCAGAGCCTTAAAAGTCACCTGCACTGCCAATGCAGACAATAGTTGGAAAGCCTATGGATATGTAACGGTGACTAAAGCCAGGGGACTGTATGACGCAACGCTGATCCGTGATGCGTTGAAGACATATACCTATAATGATCCGGTTACCGGAAAAGAAAAAGTAGGATGGTGTGCAGATCTGGAATGCCTGACCGGTGCAGTAAAAGCCAAGGGCTCGGATGGAAATACATATCCGATCATAACCTGGGAAGTGGCAGGAAATCCTGATGGATATACCTTTGAGGAAACAGCAAAAAATCCGTCTATTTATAGACAATGCTTAAAGTGTTCCTATAATACAGGAAAGACGATCCGGGTTATTGCAACTGTGCAGTTATCACCCACTGATTTCATATATCCGGATGTTGATATCGTCATTCCAGAATTGAATGTGGAAGATGCTACGAAGGATCCGTATATTGACAGCTCGCAGTTCGTGTTGAATCGAAATGGGAAAATAGATGTTACATTAAAGAACTATATAACCAAGGATCATCCTGAAAGAAAGGCAGAGGACGTAACCTGGAAGATTGTCAATGATGTAGAGGTGGGATTGGCTGTGGCAAATCCTACACTGGATAACAAGGGTGCAGACAAGGGGATGGATCGAAGAGTCGGATTCGCAAATGCGGCAGGCAGTCTTGGAGATTATGAAGATACAATGATTCCAGAAAGTGTTTTGGGATATTCTGCACCTGCATATACCAGTAATCTGTATGCAACGACGACAGGAATCAATGCCTCAATGTATGCAAAGTGGTATATTGATTTCGGAAAATACGAATTAAAACTTCAAGCGTGGGATAAGAACGGATTGATCGCGGAAACATATGTTTTGATTCCGGCTTGTGAATTCTATTTTTCAGATGGTAACAGATCCTACGATATCAGTCAGGGGTCTAACGCGAGTTACTATAATGTTTACTATGTAAGTATCTATGGATATGATCATGGAAGAGGTGCATTTGGGCTCGGTGGGAAACCGGTTCCCCTGGTGGCTGTTATTTTCGCAGATAAGAAACTGGGAGATGGAACAACATTTGGAAATGCCCAAAATGTTGTTACAAATGCCGATGGAACTGAGAGACGAATGGCGGTATATGAACCGGGAGTTTTGAATGGAAAAGAGACTTATGTAGTACCGGTGATCATAGATCAGAAAGAACAGAACGAAGAATTATATCTGAAATTTGTTGACAGCCGTTCCGGTCAGACGATAGGCAATCGTGTCACTATGATACTCTGGAGAGGAAAGAATGAAACACAAAAATAGTTATGTAAAAAAGTGCATAGCAGGAGTTCTCACCATAGCTTTAGCAGCCGGAGTCTGCCAGAGCTATGGCTCTATAGAAGCCAGTGCACAGGAGATGACACTGCCGGGGATTCAGCAGCTGGTACAGGAGAAACAGACGCAGGGTGAGACATTTCATATTCTGGAAATTGTTGCGGATAAAAGCAATGCATCCATCGGTTATCTGATCGGTGGAGAAGAACCGGTAAGCGAGGGGAGAAAATTATCGGAATTGCCGGCGGCATCGGAACGTAATAAGACCATGCAGGAGCTGCAGAGCCAGGTGGGAACTGAGAATTTCAAGGATCTGATCGGAAATGGTCCTGTCAGCCGTCTGGATCCCTATCAGGAAGAAAGCGGCTCCCGGACAGAAGATATTCGGGGCAGTTTTGTCGCCCGCGGCACGGAAGGAAGATATAATTATGTGACCGGCGGCTCCGATTATAGAATGCTGCAGGATGGTGAGGATACTCGGGGACAGACCCGTTATGACCGGAAGAGTACAGTGGAGGCTACAAATGATACGAATGCAGTAATGCAGGGAGTAATCCCTACGTTTACTAAATGGACTTCGGCCACGATGGTCATGCGTGTGGAGAATGGCACGGAAGTAACAGAGGCGTATGCAGCTGACCGCTACATTCTGCAATATTATGACGGCGAAGACGGTAGTATGAATATTACCAATCCGGCTGATTTTGCACCTGACAAATATATTGGACATAAGGTGTATGCAGAACAAGTAAGTGGTAGTATCACAAGCTATACGTATTTGGGAACGATTGTAAAGGGGGATGAGTCTTCCGCATCCGTAGAGAACTCTGAAAATGCTTCCGGCGTTACCAGATCATTATCTGATAATGACCCGGCAGCGGCAACGGCTTCGGGCAATGATCCCGGGAGTGGCACTTCAGCCAATTTGTATGTTTATAACAGTTCAACAGCATCATCCGTTTTATGGGCGAAAAAAGTAGGGGAGACCTATACCTTTGAACCGATTACAGATGGAAAATTTTTGCATTTTGATAAGGATGCGAATGGTGACTATTATGTTTCTAAGGTGAGTTGTGTGTCCGATGCGGATTTCCGCCTTAGTGATGTCTATACAGAGAATTCCGCCGGCCGGTATGTAAAAGTAGGAAACGGTACGACAACGGTAAAGGTTAAGGATATTGATGCGGATTTTAGCGCACAGGATACCTATGACTTTATCGGTGATAACAGTAAGAATGTTTTTGAAACGGTGACTTACAGTGGTGGCTTTTATAATAAGGAATGGTTTAAGAAGGAAGTTTTAAATCTGTCCGGAAGCAGCCGCTATGAGAAGGATACCGATTACAGTGGAGAAGTCAATGATTTTAATATCGAAGTGACGACTTTGACCCTGGCACAGCTGGCAGAGCTGACTGCCACAGATTCACAGGCATATTATGGAATTAATTTGGATGATGTGGATCTGATCTATCTCTCCGGCAGGGGAAGTTATGCAGCGGAATCTGTGAATATGACTTCTGCAGCAACCGCTCTGACGAAGATGATATTCGGTATTAAGGATACTACCGGTGAGCGGAATAATGCAGACAGAGTACCGGTGGTCATGGATTACGGATTTTACAGCAAAAATAAAACGCTGGCTGAGGAACCGAATAATAATCAGAATAATAAGATACTGACACAGATGGCACTGACGATCTTGAAGGTTTCCGATGATAATATTGCCAAAGAAGTTGCTTCACAGGGAGATGCTTACTGGAACGGTCAGACGGCAGCTTCGCTTAGCCTGGACGATTCCGTGAAAGAGGCTTTATATGACAATGTTTATCTGAATGATGACAGTGCGACGCCTTATGTTGCCTCTGACTTCATGGCTGACTGGAAAGGGAATGCGGCGAAAGCGGCAACCTTCGAAGCAGTATTAAAAGAGATTCAGTACGAGAATTTCCTGGCTAAGAAAAACAACAGCAATGCAGCACAGATGGATGAAGAGATCAGTAAGGCGTCTATTACCAGATATATTCTGAACTGGTATATGCACAGAGTCACGGTGAAATCCTCCATCCGTGTACTGGATCTGGAACCCTGCTATGATTTTGATGATGAGAATACAGTGCTAACCCCCCAAAAAGTATTTGAAATGACGGGGATGACCGGAAAATATGAGGAATCTGTAACCAAGATCAATATTACACAAATGTCATCTGCGGAATTTATAGGTAAGATCGAGGACTTGAATGAACAGTACGACATGATCTATCTCGGAGCCCGGGTCAGCAAGATGAACACAGAAAATGGTGTGACTGTGTATAATGATCCACAGATGAAAGGGTTGATTTATTCTCATGTAGGAGACTACTATGACTATGCCACCGAAACGAAAACGGAGAATGTTACGCTGGCTAGGGAGACGTATAATGCAAGGCACAGACTGCAGGATTCTTCGCTGAATCACAGTAAGACTAACGATGATGATTCAACGAATAAGAGTGAAGATGTCTATCGTGGTCCCGGCAATGATATGAACTCTACCCGATATGAGGAATTCTGTCAGTTCATTAAGGCGGGATATCCGGTGGTCATTGCGGATACGTTTATTAAATATGGGGACGATAAAATACCTGTGGCATCAACAGCTACGCTGGACAAAAATTCTTATTTTTACAAGCTGGTTCAGTTCGCTCTGACGAAAGATGAAAATGGTCAGTACTTATACTGGCAGAAAAATATTTTTACAGAGAGTCAGCTGACAAATAATACAGCAGATACTCAATTAGGAACCACATTATCTGCACGTAGATCCGTATTTTGTAATTATCTGAATCTGTCAAAGCTTTCCGTCAACTGGGTAACTACTTACGGAGCGGCATATCCGCAGGAACTGAAATATAATTCTAATCAGAACGGTGCCAGCAACGGTGGCTCTCTGGAGAAGATAGACGGAAAATATCAGCTGCAATATATTTTTAATCTGCAGAATGATGCTGCAATATCACAGACAGGTACTACCTATGATTGTAAACTGTTCGTAGATAAAAATGCTGATGGTCGTTTCTCCGGCTCTGATTATGTAGAAGGTAAGACATATACGTCATCGGAAGAAGTCAGCGGTCTTACTGTGTATATAAGAAAGGGAGATGAGTGGAATAAGGTTGATCCGATTGCAACGGCAAACGGAAACAGATATGAATTGCGTACCGGGGAGACCTATCGTGTGATCCGTGCTCTGCCGGAGGAATATGTAGGAGTTATTCCATGGAAGCTGGTATTTTACGATAATGCGGACAGACTGGTGAGAACTGCCAAGTCAGGGTATACATCTGTGCCGCAGCAAAGTGGTAAAAAGACAATCCGTGTATTGCAGTTGTTGTCTGATAAAAATAATAACTGGAATCTTCATGACGAACAGAATGGGGATACTAATTTTTCCAAGTACATTAAAGGATTAACTGACTGGAATGTAGTAGGCTTGGATCAAGTCAACTGGGATGGAACGGTAATTCCGTCCACGAGCATTGACAGTATGACTGTAACCTACCTTATAAATGATAAGCTGAAAATTGGCGGGACTTCGGATACTGATATACAGAAGATATACCAGGAATCCTACAATCTGTTCCAGCAATATGATATGTTGATACTCGGCTTTGGTGACGCCTATAAGTTTGGGTATACCTATGGCGCATATGATCCTAGCAAAGAAATTCCTCCAGAAATTATGGCGAATGTTAAGAGGAATCTGGCTGTTGGCTGGGCTGTCAGAGACTACATAGAATCCGGCAAGAGCATTTTGTTCACCCATGATACTACTTCATATGTCAATAATATTCAAAGTGTGATCCCGTATAACGATAATGGAACTGCGGAAACCTATCATTCAAACTACTGGTATTGGGGATATGAATTTAATAAGACCATTCGTGCATCCGTAGGTCTGGATCGCTATGGAGCATTGAAAGAGTATTATAAGCAGAGAGTTGCAAACTCCACGGGAGAGGAACAGAAGAGGGATCAGGAATATCTTAAAACATTAGAGTCCTATACATTTGACGAGATCAAGGAACCGAATTCGGATAATGAGCTTTGGCAAAAGGAAGGTGTGACCAAATATACGGTAGTCCGTTTCCTGAGAAGTTATCTGGAAGATCTGCGGACAAAAAACAGTTCGGAAGTATTGTTCCCTGTTAAGAATTCATTGCTGAAACAGGCTGGATATGACAATGGAAACGGTCCTGAATGGAACCACCCCAGTAATTTGCTGATGGGTGATTACGCAGGGCAATCTCTGATCGCAACACAGGTAAATGAAGGGCAGATCACGCAGTATCCTTATCAGATATCTGCAGATGAACAGCTGGAGATCAGTAATACGCATTACCAGTGGTTACAGCCGAATATGGAGCTGGATCGTAATGGAGACGGTAAAAACGATATTGTGGTGTGGTACTGTATTTCCGGTGTGGCTGGCGGTAACTATAAAGATACTAATATTTATAACATCACACCCAATGATGTGGTAAATAATTATTATATCTATACCATGGGAAATGTGACATATTCCGGAGCGGGACATTCCAGACCCACTAAGGACGCGGAGATCAAACTGTTTGTTAATACGATGATTGCAGCGTATAATGCCGGTGTGACGGCACCTTCCGTAAACTTTAAGGATAAAAGCGGTAGCAAGATCCAATCCGTGTATATGCTGTATGATCCGGTCAACCATATTGTATTGGATGATAAGAATAACGGAACCATCAGTGTCAACTTCCAGGCAGATGACTACAATATTCTGGCAGGTGGACAGCAGTTATGCGTTGAATTTTACAAATCCTGTGCAGATGATACATCCGGAGCCATCAGTGTGGACGGAATTACAGGAAAGGTATTGCGGTTAAAGACGGATGGAGAGGATGGCCTCAAGATCACGGATAGCAATGGAAATGTAATTTTACCGATAGAACGCAATGGAGTTATGAATTGTTACCCGATTACAAACGGCGCGACCTATACCTTGAAATATTCTTCGGATGAGATGGGACTGTTTCGTACCGACACTTCCGGGAAGATTTTGAATGAAGGAGCGCAGGCATCTACTATCTACGCAAGAGTCTATACCGTGTATGATAATGGATCAAAAGTAACTCCTTGCGGAATAGCTGAGTTATCCATCAGCGCAGAAGAGCTGTTCGAACTGAATTAAACTTTAAAAAAGTAATATTGCACAAAAAGCAGAGCTGTGAGAAATAACCAATTTCCACAGCTCTGTTTTTGTATAGTTTTTCAGCACTTGTTTTACCGGATTTCCTTGCAGAATGGATACCTCTGTGATATATTAAGTTCATCTACAGAAAGTCTGTATAGATAAGATTTCGAAGATACCATATATTAGGATAGCATCATATATGGGCATCATTTTATTGCACCCTGTGTGCAGTTCGAGGCATATCGCCGTGAAATTCACTTTTTACAATGTTAATAGGACAAGTTATTGACGCACCCTATTATATAGGGTAATATAAAGGAGGAAAATGACTAGAACATTTATACAAACAGATGAATTTTCTCGAAATTGGGATGAATTTGGATTTACAGATGATGATTTGAGAAGATTGGAATTTGATATTATGATGAACCCTCACAAATATCCAGTTATGCAGGGTACAGGTGGGCTCAGAAAGGCAAGATTTGCATTTAAACACCATGGGAAAAGTGGAGGTGTGAGAGTGTGCTATGTCGATTTTGTCATAGAAGAAACCATATACTTGATTACGGTATATTCAAAAAAACAGAAGGATAATTTGTCGAAACAGGAACGAAATAACATTAATATATATATTGACAGACTTCGTGACAATATATAATACGAGGAGTTGTGACTATGAAGAGTGTATATGAGAGTATCATGACTGGCTTAAATGAAGCTATAGAAGATGCACAATCAGAAGGCAAGAAATTAAACAGGAGAACAGTGACGATTATCCCTGTTAAGGAATATGGAGCGGAGCAGGTTAGAAATATTAGAAATTCTGTAGGAATGTCACAGAGTACTTTTGCAGGCTATCTTGGTGTGACCAAGAAGACAGTGGAAGCTTGGGAAGCGGGGACAAATCATCCTTCCGGTGCAGCCAGCAGAATTTTGAATATGATGGAAATGGACACGGAATTGGTAGAAAAATATCCGTTTGTTCAGTGTGGAATTTGATAAGGGAAATATTCAAATTTACTGCTGCAACGGAGAGTCTGTATGCAGCCAGCACGAATACATTGCACAATCAACGGGAAGATGCAGCAAAATACCATGGAAGATTATCTTGCAGAAGGTAACGCATATCGTTCAGACCGAAAAGTAATTCATAAAGAAGCTACTATCAAAATGCTACGGGTATTGTCCGGGGATAAAAATGTGGATGATACCGAAGAAATATTAAAAGCATTAGATATTGCAGAGGAGGATGAGAAGATCAGCATGTGTGAATTGTTTGACCAGTATACGAGACGAGGAATTTCAGAAAAGGAAGCAGAAGAACAGATGAAGCTTTATTGGTAAAAAGATATTGACTTTTATTTCTTACTATGCTAAAAATATACTATACCTACTGGAACAGTAGGAATGTAAAATATAGTATTATACATAGGCATAGGAGGAGAAAAAGATGGCATTTGCAGCAGAGACCATATGTGTCCAGGGAAGTAATGAGAGAA
>OMCH01000666.1_pt1 | contig 16342 bp, 16 predicted proteins | sample 1674341 | NCBI WGS metagenome assembly OMCH01 (sample SAMEA103958164, study PRJEB25191) | human gut metagenome | biome: human-associated habitat [ENVO:00009003]; feature: intestine environment [ENVO:2100002]; material: feces | place: Germany | collected 2013/2015
CTGTGGCCGGAATGGGTTGGTTACATTATTATGTGAATGGCGATGGCGATCAGAACTCCTGGTCTACGCGTTTGGGATTGAATTTCAATTTCAACTTGGGTGAAAGTAAAGCATGGACATTAGGAATCAAACCTGCCATTGTGTATGATATGCAAGGTACTTACCCTGAAACAAAGAGCCGTTTCAATGCTAATAACGCAGGTTTTGAGTTGACAGCCGGATTGACATATCACTTTAAGACAAGTAACGGAACACATCATTTTGCAAAAGTGAGAGTGTACAACCAAGCTGAAATTGACGGATTGAACTCTTCCATCAATGCGCTTCGTTCGGAAGTGAACAATAAAGACGGTCAGATCAGCAACGCCAACCAGCGCATCAACGGACTGCAAGAAGAACTTGAAGCCTGCCGTACAAAGGTTGTTCCGGTAGAGACAGTAGTGAAAACCGCCCGTGTGCCCGAATCTATCATTACTTTCAGACAAGGTAAATCATCGGTTGACGCTTCCCAACTTCCTAACGTGGAACGTGTAGCTTCCTACCTCAAGAAATATGCCGATTCCAAAGTAGTTATTAAAGGATACGCTTCTCCAGAAGGTAGTGTGGAGGTCAACGCAAGAATCGCTGCTGCACGTGCAGAGGCTGTAAAAACTATCCTTGTTAATAAATACAAGATTAGTGCATCCCGCATCACTGCTGAAGGTCAGGGCGTAGGCGACATGTTTACCGAACCGGATTGGAACCGTGTAAGTATATGTACGATTGAAGATTAAACAGATAGATTACATAAATAGAATAATGAAGGCTGCCCAAAAGGCAGCCTTTGTTGTATGTACTGGTTTTATAGATAAGCGGCTAATTTTTGAATATCCTGAAAGATTAGTAAACAGATTTCTTTGTACATTACATAAAATAGCTATTTTTGCAAGTATTGTTCATGCGCGTTCTGTGTTGAGTGTGCAAATATCAACCATTAAAAACTGTATTATGAAGAGAGTATTCGTTTTTCAAGATTTTAAATCGCAGAAATTCTGGAGTATAGAGGTAGTCGGAACAGATGTTACTGTAAATTATGGTAAGCTGGGGACTGCCGGACAAACACAAGTGAAAAACTACGCAACTACTGAAGAAGCTGAAAAGGCTGCCAACAAACTGATTGCAGAGAAGACAAAGAAAGGTTATGTGGAAACTGCCGAAGAAACGGCACGTGAAATGAAAGTGGAAGCTAAGAAATATACATTGAGCTATGATGAGTATGAAAACGATGTGAAGCTTTTGGATAAGATATTGAAAGACAAGCATCTCTCTGAATATAAGCAAATAACGATTGGCTGTTGGGATTATGAAGGTGATGACTGTTCGGCTTTGTTACAAGGTCTCATTGAAAATAAGGACAAGTTTGCGCAGATAGAAGGCCTGTTCTGGGGTGATATTGAACAGGAAGAACAGGAGATTTCATGGATTGAACAAGCCGACCTTAGTCCGCTGCTCGATAGTATGCCTAAATTGAAGGATCTGAAAATAAAAGGAACAAACAATCTGCGCTTGGGAAAAACTTCACGTCCGGAGTTGCGGTCGCTGGAAATAATCAGTGGTGGTATGCCTACTGAAGTGGTAGAGGACATTCTTGCTTCTGACTTTCCCAATCTGGAAAAACTGATTCTATATGTTGGTGTGGAAGATTACGGATTTGAAGGTGATATTGAGATCTTCCGTCCGCTTTTCTCCAAAGAGCGTTTCCCGAAGCTGACCTATCTGGGGCTTGTTAACTCTGAAGAACAGGACAGCATTGTAGAAATGTTCCTGGAATCGGATATTCTTCCTCAACTTGAAACCATGGATATTTCGGCTGGTACTCTGAAAGATGAAGGTGCACAGTTGTTGCTGGATAATATGGATAAAATCGCTCACTTGAAGTTTATCAATATGCGCTATAATTATTTGAGCAAGGACATGAAGAAACAGTTGCAGAACCTTCCTATGAAAATAGACATTGCCGAAACCGAAGAGGCGGATGAATATGATGGTGAATTGTGGTATTACCCGATGATTACAGAATAGGAGATGCAGATAATCGTTGTCAGCAACTCTTTATCCAAACGTATAGAATATTTTGTTGAAGCAGGTAAGCACTTGCAGACAGAAGTTTGTTTTATGACTTATGAGGAACTTTTTAACTGCTTGCCGCTATTGCGGCAGGCAGTTATCAAACTGGAACCTTGTGTAAGTGATGAAACTGATTTCCTGAAATATGCGCTGTTGAATCAGGCATATAAGGAGACATTGCAACGTTTGAGCGAGATGAGCCTGCCTGATGATGTGTGCTTTTTAAATACTCCTGATGCTTTGTTGCGTGCTCTTGATAAAAAGGAAACAAAAGAAGTTCTGATGGACAAAGGGCTGAAAGTGACTCCGATGTTACCGTCTCCACACTCTTTCGATGAGTTACGGCAGCTTCTTGCCGATTGTGGTAGAGGATGCTTTTTAAAACCCCGTTATGGTTCGGGTGCGGGAGGCATTATGGCGATTCGTTATCAGCCCAACCGGAATAAGTGGGTAGTCTATACTACGCTGCGGCAAGTGGACGGAGTGATTCATAATACCAAACGAATCAATCGTTTGAGCGTGGAAAAAGAGATCATCCCATTGGCAGAAGCTGTGATACAAACAGAAGCTATCCTCGAAGAATGGATTCCTAAAGCACAATTGCAAGGAGAAAATTACGACCTTCGGGTAGTGTGCCGGGAGTCTGAAATAGATTATATCGTTGTGAGATGCAGCAAAGGAAGCATAACGAATCTACACCTGAACAACAAGGCGCATTGGTGGAATGAATTGTCTCTATCCGAAGAGGTGCGGCAACAAATCTATTTTCAATGTCAGGAAGCTGTGCAATCCTTGGATTTGCAGTATGCAGGAGTAGATGTATTGATAGAAAGAGGGACGGATATTCCTTATATAATAGAAGTCAACGGACAAGGAGACCATGTTTATCAGGATATGTTCGCTCATAATTCTATTTATACTCAACAAATAAAAAACATAAAAAAGAAATATAACCATGCAAATAGATGAACTGCCGGCTGGCGAACAGACCCGTCATCCGGATCTGGATATGAATCAGGTGGTGGGTACTCATGATATATTGATGCTTTGCTTTGACACCTTGCGGTATGATGTCAGCAAAGAGGAAGAAGCGGCCGGAAGAACGCCTGTACTGAACAGCCATGGAGGAGAATGGGAGAAAAGACATGCTCCGGGAAATTTTACTTACCCGTCTCATTTTGCCATCTTTGCCGGATTTCTGCCTTCTCCGGCAGAACCTCATTCGTTGCGTAGCCGTAACTGGTTGTTTTTCCCCGTGCAAGCGGGTACAGGACGTATTCCGCCCAAAGGAAGTTATCCATTTACAGAAGCGACTTTTGTGCAGAGTCTTGCCCATACAGGCTATGAAACGATTTGTATAGGTGGCGTAAATTTCTTTAGCAAGCGTAATGAGCTGGGGCGTGTATTCCCCGGTTACTTTACTAAAAGTTATTGGCTGCCTACCTTTGGATGCACAGCACCCGATAGTACTGAAAAACAGATTGATTTTGCATTGAAAAAACTAGAAAATTATCCGGACGACAAACGGATCTTTATGTATATCAATTTTTCTGCTATCCATTATCCGAACTGTCATTATGTGGAGGGTAAAATGAAAGATGATAAAGAATCACATGCGGCTGCCCTGCAATATATTGACAGTCAGTTACCTCGTTTGTTTCAGGCTTTTCAGAAACGGAGCAATACGCTGGTGATTGCCTTTTCCGATCATGGCACTTGTTATGGTGAAGATGGGTATGAATACCATTGCATATCTCACGAAACGGTTTATACAGTCCCTTACAAACACTTTATTTTAACGAAACAATGAATCAACCGCTACCACGATATGTAGACTATATGTATAGCTATCCACATAAAACTGCCTATCGTCCTTTTCCATCTCCGGTTTCGCTGCTTCCTTACCTGGAACAGGTGGAAGGGCAGAAGGCATCACTCTATTTCCATATTCCTTTTTGTAGTCATAAATGTGGATATTGTAACCTGTTTTCTCTACAAACCAATCGTGCGGATTATATCGCAACTTATTTGGAAACCCTTCATAAGCAGGCACAACAATTGTCACCTCTCACCACCGGACTGATCTTTGACAGTTTCGCCATTGGAGGAGGCACGCCATTGCTTCTCACCGTTTCCCAACTGGAATACTTATTGGAGACGGCTGCCCTGTTCGGAGTGCATCCCTCACATGCTTTTACTTCCATAGAAACATCACCGGAGTATGCTGATCCTGCTCGTTTGACATGGTTGAAACAAGCAGGAGTGGCTCGTATAAGTATCGGTATACAAAGTTTTTTCAATGAAGAGTTAACAGCTTTGAAAAGACGTCCCCGGCAAGACACGATCAATCAGGCGTTGGAAACTATCCGGAAGATGGAATTTCCTTTTTTTAATATCGACTTGATTTACGGAATCAAAGGACAAACAGTGGATAGTTTTCTCTATTCGTTGGAGCAGGCTCTTCTGTTTCAGCCTAACGAACTCTTTATTTATCCGTTATATGTGCGACAGGGAACAGCTATCACGGAGCGGGAACCTGATGATGTCTGTTTCCGGATGTATTGTGCCGCCCGTGATCTGTTGAAAGACAGAGGCTTTCTACAAAAGTCGATGCGGCGTTTTATTCATCATCCGTCTACTGATGCGGAAATCTCCTGTGGAGATGAAGTGATGCTTTCGTGTGGTTCCGGTGGACGTAGTTACTTGGGCCATTTGCATTATGCCACCCGGTATACTGTTTCTCAACACTGCATTGCCCAAGAGATAGATGACTATATGGACACTGCTGATTTTACAGTAGCTCGCAATGGATTTATTCTCTCTCAAGAAGAACGGAGGCAACGTTTCATCATTAAAAATCTGATGTATTATATGGGGCTTGATAAAGCCGAATATGAGCGTCGTTTTGGCGAATCACCGGATGATATTCCATTATTCCGGCAACTGGCAGAACGGCAATGGATAGAAAATACAGATGGCCGCATTTGTCTTACTTCCGAAGGAATGGGATACTCTGATTATATTGGTCAGTTGTTCATTACCCCTGAAATAAGAGGGCTGATGGAAACTTATTCTTATTGAACGAAATGGAAATGAAAAACGAGGGGTCTTTACTTTCCATCAAGCGTATCTATTATCGCGGTAAATTGAATAGCTGCAATTATACCTGCTCTTATTGTCCGTTCGGTAAAAAGTCACATCTGACAGCCACTACGCAGGATGAACAGGCGTGGAACCGTTTTATTACGGCTATTGAACAATGGCAAGGAGGCCCGTTGCAGTTATTTATCATTCCTTACGGTGAAGCATTGATACATCGTTATTATCGGAAAGGGATCATTCATTTAGCGGCGTTGCCACAAGTGGCCGGAATTTCCTGTCAGACTAATCTTTCTTTTTCGGCCGATGAATGGCTGGACGAATTTCCGGCTACACCGGCATTGATAAGTAAGATAAAGATTTGGGCCAGCTTTCATCCGGAAATGACTTCAGTAGAAAGTTTTGTCCGGCGACTTCATACACTTTATAATGCAGGAATACAGGTCTGTGCCGGAGCGGTAGGCAATCCGATGGCAAAAAGTGTACTTAGCGATTTGCGAAATGCTCTTTTGCAGGATATTTATTTGTTTATTAATGCTATGCAAGGTTTGAAGTCTCCGTTGAGCGTAGAAGATATTCGTTTCTTTACGCAACTGGATAACCTTTTTGAGTATGATTTAAAAAACGCTTCAGCTCAATGGGATATCTGTTCGGGAGGGAGAAGTAGTTGTTTTATTGATTGGAAAGGAGATATCTTTGGCTGTCCCAGAAGTCAGGTGAAGATAGGAAATCTTTATCAGAATCAGATCTTGGACCCCTTGCTTCCTTGTCGGCGGAAGGTCTGTGACTGTTACATTGCTTTCAGTAATTTGACTAATCATCCTTTGCATCGAATAATGGGAGCAGGTGCATTTTGGCGGATCCCGGATAAGCCTTTCATTACTTCCGTGTTTTTTGATGTGGATGGAACACTTACCGATGCCCAGGGAAGGGTTTCGGAAAGTTATGCCCATGCTTTGCGGTACATAGCGCAATTTGTTCCCTTATATCTTGCTACTTCTTTATCTATGCAACAGGCACGGAGAAAGTTAGGCAAGGCTCTTTTCAGCCTGTTTGAAGGAGGGGTGTTTGCCGACGGTGGATTACTGGTATATGGCGGGCAGAGCCGGTGTATGCCGGTTGAATTACTACTGGACATAAACGAAGAATCCGCAAAGATAACGGCGCATAGCTATGAAGGCCAAGTTTATAAGTACAGCATGCTGGTTTATGATAAGGAAAAGAGAATAAATATTCTTTCTCGCTTAAAAGAGAAACCTTATCAGGTGTTTTATAAACCACCTCTTATTACGGTTATCCATAAGGACGTTGACAAACGGAAAGGAGTGCTTCATATATGCAAGGCTTTAGCTTTTCCCCTTGACCAAGTATTGATTGTCGGAAATTCACTGAAGGATTGGGAGATGATGTCAGTGGTGTCTCATTCTTGTGCAGTGATGAACGCCGAACCACTTTTAAAAGAACGTGCCCGCTATACGCTGAATCCGGACCGATTGGCTGCTTTCTTCCGCTTCCGGGAGTAGAAAAGCGGCTGCAATAAAAGCTTCACATTGATACCTGATTGTACCATTCAAAAATAAAAATCAGTTATAATTTGGTAGTTATAAAAACAAAGCCCATATTTGCAGCCCGAAAATAGGGACAGGCATAAAAATCCTCATCGGAGGGTGCTATAATAGATAATTATAGTGCTGGATAAGATGAATGGTGTAAATCATTCGCTTGTCCGGCACTATTTTTTATTGTAACAATTTAAGATAAGAGGTAAAGTAGCGGAGAAACTATGAAAGAGTTAAATTTGACACAAGGAAGTGTTCCGAAGGTATTGCTGCAATTTGCAGTACCTTTTCTTATTGCCAATGTGCTTCAGGCACTTTATGGTGGAGCCGACTTGTTTGTTGTGGGGCAATATGATGATTCGGCAAGTGTGGCGGCTGTGGCTATCGGCAGTCAGGTGATGCAGACGATTACAGGTATTATTCTTGGCATTACGACAGGCACAACCGTGCTGATTGCTATCGCCATCGGAGCAAAAGATGACCGGAAAGTAGCTTTTACAATCGGTTCTTCCGTGTGGCTATTTTCAATCGTAGGAGTCTTGCTGACCTTGGTCATGCTGGCATTTCATGGGCAGATAACCGAACTGATGCACACGCCTGCGGAAGCGATGGCTGATACTAAAAACTATATTCTGGTATGTTCGGCTGGTATTCTGTTCATAATAGGGTATAACGTTGTATGTGGTATCCTGCGTGGATTGGGTGATTCAAAGACACCGCTTTATTTTGTAGGCTTGGCATGTATAATCAATATAGTGCTCGATTTTATACTGGTCGGCTATTTCCATTGGGGAGCTACAGGAGCGGCTATTGCTACTGTAACCGCGCAAGGCGTTAGCTTTGGAATAGCGCTTTGGTTCTTATACCGGCATGGATTCCACTTTGATTTCTCACGGAAGGATATCCGTTTGAACCGGAATCTGTCTAAAAAGATCATGGTATTGGGAGCGCCTATTGCTTTGCAAGATGCTTTAATCAATGTTTCATTTCTGATAATCACTGTCATTGTGAATCAGATGGGAGTCATTGCGTCTGCTTCTTTAGGTGTTGTTGAGAAAATCATAGTGTTTGCCATGCTGCCTCCGATGGCTATATCATCGGCTGTGGCAACCATGACTGCACAAAATTACGGGGCGGGACTTATCAAGAGAATGAATAAATGTCTTGCTTCCGGAATAGGGATTGCTCTTGTTTTCGGTGTGTCGGTTTGCGTGTATTCGCAATTCCTGCCGGAGACTCTTACCGCTTTTTTTACGAAAGATGCCGCTGTGGTGGCAATGGCAGCAGAGTACCTGCGGGGATATAGCATCGACTGTATCGTAGTCAGTTTCGTGTTCTGCATCAATTCTTATTTCAGCGGACAAGGGAACTCGTTATTCCCGATGATTCACAGTCTGATAGCTACTTTCCTGTTCCGTATACCATTGTCATACTGGTTCAGCCAGATGGATAGCTCGTCGCTGTTTATTATGGGATTTGCTCCACCCATTTCAACGGTGGTTTCATTATTGATTTGTATCTGGTATTTGCGATATACCCAAAGGAAATTATACTTGAGAGGCACATTGATGCCTGCTATGTCGAATTAGGTGTTTTTAAGTGACATATATTAACTAAAATCTATTTTGTATGGAAGCTTATTTGAAGAAACTCTGTTTTGAGTATCAGGTTGATGAAAAAGAAGTGAAAGAGCTGTTGGCTCGTATGGAAATGGTGTATCTGGATAAAGGAGAAACGATTGCATCTGCCACAATGCCCGAGCAGAGCTTGTATATTATTGTTTCCGGCATTCTGCATACATACACGACTCATGAAGGAGAGGATAGAACCATCCGGTTTTTATCTGAAGGGGATGCTGTATTGTGCTATAACTCCAGTCAATATGCTGTAAAGGCGCTGACGAAATGTGCTGCTTATTACATCAGCGAAGAGGAGATTGAAGAGTTGTGCGCAACATCTATTTCGTTTGCCAACTTGGTTCGTCAACTGATGGAATATCAGTTCTATTTTAAAGAAGAAGAGAATATGAACGTTCGTAAACTGACGGTAAGAGAGAGGTATCTTTCTTTATTGGCAGAAATCCCAGATATTCTGTACAGGGTACCTTTGAAGTATATTACTCATTATCTGGGTGCCGATGTAACCAGTTTGGGATATATGGCTGGAAGTTCTAAATAGGAAATATAACCTGGACATCTATTTTTCTATGTATTCCTTATCAGATGGTTCATTGACTATTCAAAATTGAGTTTGAAAAGTCTTTGGATTATTTGGTAAGGAATATTATTTTTGTATTCCAAATGAAAAACTCAATACCTCGATATACTTTTTATAAGAATAAGTATGGAAGCGAACTTTTGGTCGATGTGGTAGAACTGAAATATGTGAAGAAGTTCTTGGCTGAAAGTGCTATTCACACGTTGAATTATTATGATGTTACTTTTATAACAGAAGGTAAAGGGACGTTTTCAGTCGATAACCAAACCTATGAAGTAACCCCATGTGACGTTCTATTCTCTAAACCGGGAGAAATCCGGAACTGGGATACGCGTCATATCATCAATGGTTATGCGCTGATTTTCGAGGAAGAGTTCTTGTCTTCCCTCTTTAAAGATTTTTTGTTTGTACAGCATCTTTCGTTTTTTCAGCTGGAAAGCTTTTCATCAAGACTGCATTTGCCAGATGAGCTTTATGCCCGTATACTCCAAATTTTGCATCATATAAAGATGGAGATCGACTCGTATCAGCAAAACGATGTGCATGTATTGAGAGCGTTGCTTTATGAAGTCCTGATGTTATTGGACCGGGCTTATCTTAAAATGACTTCGATAGAGGAGGGCAGGAGCAGAGAAGCGTCTAATAATCATGTAAGTAAATTCATGAATTTGGTAAATATCCATTCGAAAGAGCAACACTCGGTTCAGTATTATGCGGATAAACTCTGCATTACTTCAAACTATTTGAATGAGATGGTAACCTCGACAATGGGGTTCAGCGCCAAACAATATATTCAGAATAAAGTGATGGATGAGGCTAAAAGACTGCTCGTTTATACAAACGTCCCTATATCGGATATTGCTTTTGAACTCTGCTTTTCAACGGTCTCCTATTTTATTCGCAGCTTCCGGCAACATACGGGAGAAACTCCATTACTTTATCGGAAAACACATAAACCGTAAAAAGTACTATTTTCCCCTTTCTTTTTATTACGCCGTTCCTCTTCTATTTCTCTACTTTCGCATCAGATAATAACTAACAATAAAAAATGAAATGATGAGAGACGCAGAAAAAACAGTAGGGAACATGATTGATAAGTTGAAAACAGCTTTTATCGGTTCTATAGACAGGGAGGGATTTCCTAATATCAAGGCAATGTTGCAGCCAAGAAAAAGGGAAGGGATAAAAACGATTTATCTGACAACGAATACTTCATCCATGCGTGTGGCGCAATACCGGGAAAACAATCATGCGTGTATTTACTTTTGTGATACAAGATTTTTTAGAGGTGCGATGCTGCGGGGTACAATGGAAGTATTGACAGACAGTGCCAGCAAAGAAATGATTTGGCAGGAGGGTGATACCATGTATTACCCGGAAGGAGTGACAGATCCCGACTATTGTGTATTGAAATTTACGGCAACTTCCGGTAGGTTTTATAGTAATTTCAAATCGGAGAGCTTTATCGTAGAATAAAACTCATAGTATATAAGAGATACTAAGAGACAGCGCTTTTATAGTCTCAATGTGCTATTTTTAAGATTGTATAAAAGAATAGCAACTTTAAAAACAATGAACCAGTGAATAAACGGCATAAAATAGTGCAATAATATGCGGAAATACAGGTCTATTTCGCATAAAACTACATACGGAATGCATCTTTTCTTGTTGGCAAAGCGTTCGTTCCTCGGTGAGGAGCGGGGTGTTCCTCGGTGTGCGTCGCTAGCTTCCTCACCGAGGAACTTGTTTGTCATCGGTGAGGAAGCTGAAACTGGTCTTTTTGAGGGTGGTTTTTCTCTAGTTTGGCATAACTGTTAGAAAGGATAGGAATAATAAAAAGAACGGTTATCTTAATATTTTATGTTGAATGGTGAATGAATAATGGAAAATAGCTGCTATTTGGATGATATATGTCCCAAATGATAATAATAAAGAACTTTCTCCCGACAGATGCCGGGCTTTTTTCTATTTTTCTTAAATCGTTATGCTATTGTCTCTCTTTCTGATTGCTTAAATATTCCTTTTTTAAGAATGGTCATTCTTTCATTCATTTTATGCTCCCGGACAGAATCCGTTTTTATAAAACAGATAACTTTCCTCTATCGCATCGGCAGTATCAGCTTCTAATGCATATAATATTTCTTTGCAAAATTCCAGTTGCCCGGTTCCGTTGGCAGTTACAATATTCTCGTCTCTTACAGCTTGTTCATTGATATAGTTCGAATCGCCTGTATATTTATCCCCAGCATACTGTTTTAGATAATTGAGCGTATTGCTGGTATGCTTTACCTCATTAAGGAAACCGTGCATACCCAGAAAAACAGAAGCATTACATATTCCGGCAACTAATTTCTTTTCTTTAATAGCTTTTTCTACAAGTGGAACTATTAATTCAGCTTCAGGTGAGAACCAGTTCATACCGCCAATTAACACCAGCCCCGCATAATCTTCCGCCATATCTTTTAGCCCATAATCAGGCAGCACTCTGAATCCGCCTATTGAACTTACGGGTTCTTGAGTTATTGATAGGGTTTTCACTTTATAACTAATAGGATTTCCGGGCTTGACTCCCTGATTCAAACAGGTAGCTATATATGCGCCTTCCCAGTCGGCGAACCCTTCTAAAATTACAAATATTACTTCTTTCATATATCGTTCTAATTTTTAGTGAGTACAAAGGTGTGATATTTAATTGACTTTTGTAGTAGTAATTGTGGTAAAATCTCGAATAATACAATTAAAATATGATTATTCAATTTACAATAGGAAACTTTTTATCATTCAAAGAGCAATGATGAAGGGCGTGAAGTAAAAACTATAACTTTTCCATTCAGGAAAAATGAATTGGAAGGTACAATACCTTATGGGGGAGTGCGATACGCTCGGAAAAGAAATGACTCAATTGACGGAAGATAAATTTGTTGTCCGTACTGGGAGTGTCAATACGCAAACAGGTAAACTTGTCGTCGCAGGTTATTATGATACAAACAATAATAACAAGTATGACAAAACAGATAAGGATGAAATCTTAATCTATGATTTGAAAACCTTGAAGTTAGCTTCGAGAATATGACTTCCGGCTAGATAGCCAACTGTGTACAAAGTAGAAAAGTGAAACAAAGAAAAAGCTCTGTAATTCAATGATTACAGAACTTTTTCTTTGTTTCGCTTTCTTAAGAAGCGGTGCGTACGGTACTTTAACCTATAATTTTATAAAACATCATAAACTCGTAACTATCTACTAATAAACAGCTTATTACAATTGATATATATCGTAAAATATCACTCAAAATCTTTTGATATCACATCTCCACCATGCAATACTACAAGGAACTGGTAGAGCAACAGGGTAGCCTGCAGGAGAACATAGAAACCCTGCTGGGGCTGGAAGAGGAAGCACAGAAGAAACTGAAAAAGGTCAAGGGAGAAATCAACGTGCAGAAGATGAAGGGTGCGGCGGTAAATGCCACCACAGCCATAGCGGACGGGGTGAGTTTTCTTTTGGGCGGTAGCAAGGTCAAGAGGCTGGAAGCGGAGAATGAGGGCTTGAAGCAAGACATAGCCAATCTGCAAAGACAAGTACAAGCCGAACAGAGGGAGCAGAAGAATATGGAGCACCGCCACAACAGCGAGATAAACAAGATAGACCGAAGTTACCAACAGAAAATCAGGGAATACGACAACAGACTGGAACAGATAGACGCCTATTTCCCTATCGTAACGGAACTGCTGCCGATAGCCGAACAATGCCGGGAAGTGGGGTTCACCGAGGAACTGACAAGGCAAATTGTCAGCCTGCAGCCCGTAGGGTTCAAGGGCAGGCTCTATTCGAAGGAGCACAACGAGAAGTTCAGGACGGAGCACTCAACAGCAACCGTAGAGAGGAACCCGCAGGAGAAAGGAAAGTTCCGGCTGTGTATTGACGGTATGCCGATACTTGAATGGTTCAGAATGAAGTTTCAGGAACTCAAAAGAAAGCTGGGTATAAGCCACACCCAAAAAGAAGGAAATACACCAAAAAGAGGATTGAGAATGTAAAGCGTAATAAAAAAATAAGGGGCTTTGGTTTTATTTATTCAGCTGTTTTTCATATTTTCGCATTGGATTGAGTGTGTTCTTTCCAAGACATATTAGAATTTTTAGAAGCGTTATGCTTATCTTGTAGATGAAAACGTAGGAAACTTTCAAAGAGTACAAGGGTAGCATAGTGGTTCTCACGCTATAGGCGTGGGCTGCTATATCCATATCTGTACTCAAGGTATTTTCTTACGACCTTCATCTAAGACGTGGTATGCAGTTCCACGCTTTTTCTGTATATAAATCTCCTTTTGGAACTGGGGGAAATCTAATTTATAAACAATAATGAAATTAAACATTTTATTTTTAATTACATTCTTAAGTGTATGGAATGTATCTATTGCCCAGTCTCTAAAGACTTATTCCGGCAAGTATCAAAAAGGAACTGCGACTTATTCATACAATGACAATCCTGCGGGAGGACGAATTTATGAAGGAGACTTTGTTTATACTGCTCCTCATTGTAAAATTGCTGGACAATTCAAGAATAATAAAAAGAATGGACAATGGATTTACGAAGGATATAAGCAATCCCTGAAATTATCATATAAAGATGGAGTTTTGGATGGTATGTATCAATTCATCAGGGGAGGCGATAATATTCGTGCGCTTCTTTTAACCATTAAGGATGGAAAATTTGTAGGTTCTGCAAAAGGGACAGACATTGGTTATACTTGGAACAGATTATCTCATTATAGAGGTTCTTTTAGTGGACAGTTTGACGAGAATGGCTACATGGATGGTGATTGGACTTTTAAAGAAGATGACGACAGTATATATGTCTTCCACGCAACATACGAACATGGGGTTTGCCGGAAATGTTATCGTGAAGACATAACAACCGGAGACATTGCTGAAGGTGCAGTTAAAATTGATTTACATTCCATTATTATAGATAATTTAGAAACAATAGAAGGAGAGGTTAGTCGTGGACACAGCCGTTGGAACAGATATGATTATGAAATAGGACAAAAATCTTCTGTTAGCGATGCGGAAAATGCAATACGACGTAGAATACAAGGGGCTTTTGGTAGGGGCTCATCAACAGAAGGAAGCGGCGTAGGTGGCTATGGTGCTTTTGATCTTTCCGGGCGTTCATTGGTAGGAGGATTTCCACGCCCAAGTTACAATGTAACAGAAGAAGGGCGCGTTGTTGTTGATATCACCGTAAATCCTGCCGGCTATGTAATAGCTGCCGGCATTAATGCTCGAACGAATACACGAAGTACCGACTTGCGTAATACGGCAATGGAAGCCGCCCGAAAGGCTCGTTTCAATGCCATAGACGGTACAGACAATCAAGTGGGGACAATAACTTTCTATTTTCAATTACGTTAATCAAAATTTTTATCCTAAATAAAGATTACTGTCATGAAGTACGAAAATGTAACAATGAAAGGAAATGCGAATGAGTTTCGCTTTTCGCTGACTAAAGAAGGTAATAGAAAGTTAGTCGTATTTGGTGTAAATCCAAGTACTGCCAACGAACAAATTGCTGATTTGACAATCACAAAAGTAATGGGGTTTGCAGAGCGGAATGGCTTTGACGGCTTTATCATGCTAAATCTCTACCCACAACGCTGCACCAATCCGGAAAGCTTGGACAAAGAGATTGATGAAGAATTGCAACGCAAAAATTTGGAAGCAATCCGCCTGTCTGTAGGCGATATGAAAGAGCCCATCGTATTACTTGGATTTGGCGACACTATTAATTTGCGCCCCTATCTGAAAAGGTGCCTTAAAGAAATCATTGATATGCTTGCTCCCAATAATCCTCAATGGAAAAATGTAGGGACATTGACTAAAAACGGAAATCCTCGACACCTTTCCAGAGTGGGTTATACCTCGCTTTCTGATTTTAATATGCAAGAATACATATCCACATATCTATAAATAATATGATGAACCATATCTATAAATTCCGGCTCATAAGCATGACTATGCTATGCTTGTTGTTGTCTTGTACACCCGATCCGGTTGAAGAAGCCAAAGTTGAAATGCAAAAAGAGTACCATGCCTATTTTGACAATACAATCAGCATGATAGAGCAATACAATTGGGTGTTATCCATTGACATTTATGACTATTGGTATCCGGAAGGAACCACCGTTATTGAATTTGTCAATGATTTGGAAACCGGAATACGGGGGTGCAGGCAATTATCTAAAGAAATCTCCACCATTGATATAGATGATGAGTGGGTCATTTCAGCCAAACAAGAGTTGCGGCAAGTGTTAAAGGAAAAAAGTGAAGAACTGGTTTCCCTTGCTAATAATCCGACTTCTATTTTTGGAATTGTAAGCGGAATGATGATGTTATTTGCGGATGATGATGTCAAAAAAGAAGAAGCAAAAGTTCCGGAAGAAATTGTCACTGCACTAAGCAGTCTGCAAAACAGCCTACGATCTAAAATGAATATAAGCAATGATATCGTGCGTATGCGAGAAGACATCATTAGAAATAAAAGGCTGAACAAGGAGCAATTTATTGAAATCAACCACTCCATATTAACAATGGCACGTGATAGTTTTTTAAACCATTTTCAAGGTTGGAAAGGAGTGGAATCTTATTTTGACCAAAAAACAGATTACTTGAAGGACAGTATGTATATCAATAATATGTATCAATTCTTCCACGCATCGTCAGAAGCTATGGTAAAGTTGAAGAAGCATAACTTATACGATGAACAAACTACTCAAATGTACATCGGTTTCTATGCCGCCCCCAATGCTTATTGCGACCCTGTAGATAAAGCAACAGACGATGTCATCACTATCTATAAAGGTAACGGATTTATTATAGACTTTTATTCAAATGCATTGGATGGAGAGGGAGAATTATATTGGAATGTTTACTCTTGCCAGGAAAACAACGGAGATTTAACACTGGCACTCAAGAAAAGTTTTCTCTATGGCAAAAACAATTATTCCGTATCAATCAAAACACCGGATGAAAAACATATAGGCGAAAAGTATATTTATAAGTCACTTTCCTGCGGAGAAAATTCTTATGCGGGAATACATACATCTGACAAAGGAGAAAAATATGCAAAAGTTTGGGTTAAAACCGAAAACGACAAATGGTTCTTGCAAGATTTATACCTATGCCAAGAAGTCATAGATTATCTTGTTTCAAACAAATGGCGAGATAAGTAAAACAAAACACCCGATTTTATTTGCGGGTGTAAAAACGAGTGTATCTTTTGTAATTTACTGATAATCAGTATTTATTGCGGTGCGTACGGGACTCGAACCCGTGACCCCATGCGTGACAGGCATGTATTC
>OMCH01000672.1_pt1 | contig 16200 bp, 8 predicted proteins | sample 1674341 | NCBI WGS metagenome assembly OMCH01 (sample SAMEA103958164, study PRJEB25191) | human gut metagenome | biome: human-associated habitat [ENVO:00009003]; feature: intestine environment [ENVO:2100002]; material: feces | place: Germany | collected 2013/2015
TATGCAATACCATGAAATCGGAAAGACAGGGATGAAAGTTTCATCTCTTAGTTTTGGAGCTTCTTCTTTAGGAGGAGTTTTCCATGATTTGAAAGAAAAAGAAGGCATTCAGGCTGTGTTTACCGCTGTTGAGGCAGGAATGAACTTTATCGATGTGTCTCCTTATTACGGACATTATAAGGCGGAAACTGTTTTAGGAAAGGCGCTTAAAGATCTTCCTCGCGACCGTTATTACCTTTCTACCAAAGTGGGACGTTATGGAAAAGATGGAGTGAATCTGTGGGATTACTCTGCAAAACGTGCGACGGAAAGTGTGTATGAGAGCATGGAACGTCTGAATATAGATTTTATCGATCTGATAAATGTACACGATGTTGAATTTGCCGATTTGAACCAGGTAGTTAATGAAACTCTGCCTGCTTTGGTTGAGTTGCGTGAAAAAGGAGTGGTAGGACACGTTGGAATTACCGACTTGCAACTCGAAAACTTGAAATGGGTAATCGACCATTCACCAAGCGGTACGATTGAATCTGTGCTTAGCTTCTGCCATTATTGCCTGTGTGATGATAAATTAGCAGACTTCCTGGACTACTTCGAATCCAAAGAAATCGGCGTGATTAATGCTTCTCCGCTTTCAATGGGACTGTTGAGTGAACGTGGCGTGCCTGCCTGGCATCCGGCTCCCAAACCTTTGGTAGAGGCTTGCCGTAAAGCAATGGAACATTGCAAAGCTAAGAATTATCCGGTTGAGAAGCTGGCTATGCAGTTCTCCGTCAGCAATCCCCGTATAGCAACGACTTTGTTTAGTACGACTAATCCGGAGAATGTGAAAAAGAACATCGCTTTCATCAAAGAACCTATTGACTGGGAACTCGTTCGGGAAGTGCAGGAGATTATCGGAGAGCAGAAACGTGTAAGTTGGGCAAACTCATAAAACAGCGTCATTCGTATGGACTATACAATTATTGATGCGCACGCCCATCTGTGGTTACGGCAGGATACTGTTGTGGACGGATTGCCTATCCGGACTTTGGAAAATGGCCGTTCGGAATTTATGGGAGAAATCCGGCAAATGGTTCCGCCCTTTATGGTAGACGGTGTGAATAGCGCGGAAGTTTTTCTTTCGAATATGGACTATGCGCAAGTGGCTGCGGCTGTCATTACCCAAGAGTTTATTGACGGTATTCAGAATGATTATTTGTCGGAAGTCGTTTCCCATTATCCCAACCGTTTCTTTGTTTGCGGAATGTGTGAGTTTCGCAAACCTGGATTTTTGGAGCAGGCGAAAGAGCTTATAGCCAAAGGTTTTAAGGCTATAAAAATACCTGCCCAACGCTTGTTGTTAAAAGAGGGACGGGTAATGCTGAATAATGAGGAAATGATGCAGATGTTTCATTCTATGGAAGAACGGAATGTCATGCTCTCCATCGACTTGGCTGACGGAGCAACACAGGTTCCCGAAATGGAAGAGATTATTCAGGAATGTCCCCGCCTAAAAATAGCTGTCGGACACTTCGGAATGGTGACACGTCCGGACTGGAAAGAACAAATCCGCCTGGCACGTCATCCCAATGTGATGATTGAATCCGGCGGAATCACCTGGCTTTTCAATGATGAATTTTATCCTTTCAAAGGAGCAGTGAAAGCCATTCGGGAAGCGGCGGATTTAGTTGGCATGGAGAAACTGATGTGGGGATCGGACTATCCGCGCACCATTACAGCAATCACCTACAAGATGTCATACGATTTTGTGGTGAAGTCTTCCGAGTTGACGGAAGAGGACAAAAGACTCTTTTTGGGAGAAAATGCCCGGAACTTCTATGGATTCACGGATCTCCCCGTACTTCCTTACATTAAGAACATGTCCGAATGATAGAGAAAACATCCTTATCGTAAAACTAGATTTATACCATGAAAAAGAATACATATACAATACCTTTAGCGTTAGTTTTCTGCCTTTTCTTTCTGTGGGCGATAAGCAGCAATCTGCTTCCCACAATGATCCGGCAATTGATGAAGACATGTGAACTGAATACCTTTGAAGCCTCCTTTACCGAGACTGCCTACTGGTTGGCTTATTTTATTTTCCCCATCCCCATAGCGATGTTTATGAAACGTTACAGCTATAAGGCGGGGATTATTTTCGGACTGGTATTAGCAGCAATCGGAGGCCTGCTTTTCTTTCCTGCCGCCATTTTAAAAGAATATTGGGCTTACCTCTGTATCTTCTTTATTATTGCTACGGGAATGTGCTTTCTGGAGACGGCTGCCAATCCGTATGTGACGGTTTTAGGAGCTCCCGAAACAGCTCCCCGCCGATTGAATCTGGCGCAGTCTTTCAATGGACTCGGAGCTTTTATCGCTGCCATGTTTTTGAGTAAGCTCATCCTTAGCGGAACTCATTACACGCGAGAGACCCTTCCTGTAGATTATCCGGGAGGCTGGCAGGCCTATATCCAATTGGAAACGGATGCCATGAAACTCCCTTATCTGATATTGGCTATATTGTTGATTGCCATAGCTGTTGTCTTCATCTTTTCAAAATTGCCGAAGATTGGGGACGAAGGAGAAACGGCTTCTTCCGATAAAACGACTTCTTCGGGTAAAACGAAAGAGGGTAGCCAGAAAGAAAAACTGATAGACTTCGGTGTATTGAAGCACTCACATTTGCGGTGGGGAGTGATTGCGCAATTCTTCTATAACGGCGGACAGACGACGATAAACAGTCTGTTCCTGGTTTACTGTTGTACTTATGCCGGATTGCCGGAAGATACAGCGACTACCTTCTTCGGATTGTATATGCTTGCATTTCTTTTGGGGCGTTGGATCGGTACCGGATTGATGGTGAAATTCCGTCCACAGGATATGCTACTGGTTTACGCCTTGATGAATATTCTTTTGTGCGGGGCAGTGATGATATGGGGAGGTATGATCGGGTTATACGCAATGTTGGCTATCTCTTTTTTTATGTCTATAATGTATCCCACGCAGTTCTCATTGGCGCTAAAAGGACTGGGGAATCAGACAAAGAGCGGTTCGGCATTTCTGGTAATGGCTATTGTCGGCAATGCCTGCCTGCCACAGTTGACGGCTTATTTCATGCATGCCAATGAGCATATCTATTATATGGCCTATTGTGTACCGATGATTTGTTTTGTCTTCTGTGCATATTACGGCTGGAAAGGTTATAAAGTAATCGATTAATAAATTTATTTATCAAACATATCCAATGAAAGCAGTTCAAATTGTCAATCCCTCCGAAATGAAGGTGGTTGAACTGGAAAAACCGACCGTTGGTGTCGGTGAAGTATTAGTAAGAATCAAGTATGTGGGTTTCTGTGGCTCCGACCTGAATACCTTTTTAGGACGTAACCCAATGGTGAAGTTACCGGTAATCCCGGGACATGAGGTAGGAGCGGTGATTGAGGAGATTGGTCCGAATGTTCCGACCGGCTTTGAAAAAGGGATGAACGTGACATTGAATCCATATACCAATTGTGGTAAATGTGCTTCCTGTCGTAATGGTCGTGTCAATGCCTGTGAGCATAATGAAACGTTAGGGGTACAGCGCAATGGAGTGATGTGCGAATATGCAGTTTTACCTTGGACGAAGATTATTCCGGCTGGTAATATCTCTCCTCGCGATTGTGCGTTGATTGAGCCGATGAGTGTCGGATTCCATGCGGTATCTCGTGCGCAGGTGATCGATTATGAATATGTGATGGTTATTGGCTGCGGTATGATTGGTATCGGTGCCATTGTACGTGCTGCTTTGAGAGGGGCAACGGTCATTGCTGTCGACTTGGATGACGAGAAACTGGAACTGGCGAAAAAGGTAGGTGCTTCTTATGTGATTAACTCCAAGACAGAAAATGTACACGAACGGATGCAACAGATAACAGAGGGCTTCGGTGCCGATGTGGTGATTGAAGCTGTCGGCAGTCCGGTCACTTATGTGATGGCGGTGGATGAAGTCGGATTTACGGGGCGTGTGGTTTGCATCGGTTATGCCAAAAGCGAAGTAGCTTTCCAAACGAAATATTTCGTTCAGAAAGAACTGGATATTCGTGGTTCCAGAAATGCGTTGCCGGCAGATTTCCGTGCGGTTATTAATTATATGAAAGAAGGGAATTGTCCGGTGGAAGAACTGATTTCGAAGATAGCAAAACCGGAAGGAGCTTTGGAAGCTATGCAGGAATGGACGGCTAATCCGGGAAAGGTGTTCCGTATCTTGGTTGAGTTCTGATAAGTTCTTGTAATAAGAATAGTTGTTGATACTCGTTGTTCCGGGTATGTAATAAGTGAGAGGAGGCTGAATACAGTCTCCTCTCTTTGGGAGATAGGGTGATGTAACATGAGTAAATATAGATGTAACATTCTTCATTCGATATGTAGCATCACAAAGAAATCATGTAGCATGCTTTGGGCAATATATCTGTTTGCATTTTCTATTTTTGTGATGTGGAAGATAACAAGGAACATTTTAAATAATTAGCTTTCAAATAATAGATAATGTAGCCAGTTAATAAAAAAACGATGATTATGCTGAAAATAAAAATCAACACTATTCTGCTGTGTACTCTTTTTACATTGTTCTTCCCGCTATCAGCCGGAGCACAATACCGTAATCCTATTCTTTATGCTGACGTTCCCGATATGTCGGTGTGTCGCGCAGGCGATTACTTTTACATGGTTTCCACTACTATGCACCTGATGCCGGGAGCGCCAATCATGCGTTCGCCGGACATGAAACATTGGGAAACTATCAGCTACGTATTTCCTCGCATTGACGATGGTCCTCGTTATGATCTGCTCGAAGGCACTGCTTACGGGCAAGGACAATGGGCATCATCTATCCGCTATCATGACGGAAAATTCTATGTATGGTTTACAGCCAATGGCGCGCCCGGACGCGGGTTTGTCTATACTGCGGCAGATCCGGCCGGTCCCTGGAAACTTCTTTCGCGCCCCCCGCATTTCCATGACGGTTCGCTTCTGTTTGATGATGACGGGCGGGTGTATCTCTTTCACAGTACAGGACAGCTTACGGAGTTGAAACCCGATTTGACCGATGTACTTCCCGGTGGCATCAATCAGCAAATATTTGAACGGGATGCTGACGAACAAGGTCTGTTGGAAGGTAGTTCCGTCATCAAGCATAATGGGAAATATTACTTGCTGATGATTTCTATGGATTGGAGTATTCCCGGCCGTCTGCGTCGTGAAGTATGCTATCGTGCCGATAAGATTACCGGACCTTACGAAAAGCGTGTCATTCTTGAAACGGAGTTCGACGGGCATGGCGGTGTTGGTCAGGGATGCATCGTAGACGGGAAAAACGGTGAATGGTACGGACTGATTTTTCAGGATCGTGGTGGTGTAGGACGTGTGCCGTGTCTTATGCCTTGTACATGGACGGAAGATGGTTGGCCTATGCTGGGAGACAAGGATGGGCGCATTCCGAATGATACCACTTTGTCGTATATGTCAATGGATGGCATCTGCGGTTCGGATGATTTTTCCGCTTCCGGACTTTCCCTCTATTGGCAGTGGAATCATAACCCCGTCGATCAGGCATGGAGCCTTACCGACCGTCCCGGATTTTTGCGTTTGAAAACCTCCCGTGTGGTAGATAACCTGTTTGTTGCTCCCAATACGTTGACTCAGCGTATGGTAGGACCGAAATGCATGGGCACTGTCAGTCTTTCTCTGGGGGGGATGAAAGATGGTGACCGTGCAGGATTATCGGCTTTTAATGGTGACAGCGGTGTGCTTACGGTTGAAAAGAACGGAAATAAACTGTCTCTTGTGATGAGTGAACAGAAAAGCGTGTTTGAGAAAACGAAGCGTGCCATTAGCCGTGTGGATATGACCGAACAAGCCCGTATACCTCTAAACAAAGAGCTTGTCTACTTGCGTGTGGAAGGTGACTTTACCAATAGACGGGATGAGGCTCGTTTTTCTTATAGTCTTGATGGGAAAGCATGGATACCTGTTGGTCTGCCTGTCAAGATGAAATTTGACTACACCCGTATGTTTATGGGCAGTAAGTTTGCCATATTTAACTATGCTACACGTTCTGTGGGCGGTTATGTAGATGTGGACTCTTTTGATTATTCGTTCTGTGATGCGTCAATGTAACAAACAAATATGTATTTGTAACCAATGAAACATTGTTTTATTGGAAAATAGGCTATTTTTGTTTCCAAATTAATCATAACTAATAAGTATAATATTATGAAAAGAGGTTGGATACCGATTATGGGTGTTTGTTTGGTGTTATCGTTTTCGGCATGTAAGCAATTGCTGCCTTACCAGGACACTTCTTTAACGGCGGAACAACGGGCGGAGGATTTGTTGCCCCGGTTGACTTTGGAAGAAAAAGTATCATTAATGCAAAATGCGTCACCTGCTATCCCTCGACTGGGAATTAAAGAATATGAGTGGTGGAATGAGGCGTTGCACGGTGTGGGACGTGCCGGATTGGCTACTGTTTTTCCCCAGTCTATCGGTATGGGAGCTTCTTTTAATGATTCATTATTATATGAAGTGTTCAATGCCACTTCCGATGAGGCTCGCGTAAAATCGCGTATTTTCGGTGAAAGCGGCGTGCTGAAACGCTATCAGGGATTAACATTCTGGACACCGAATGTCAATATATTCCGTGACCCTCGTTGGGGACGCGGTCAGGAAACTTATGGTGAAGACCCTTATCTGACAGGACAAATGGGAATGGCTGTAGTCCGTGGCTTGCAAGGACCGGAAGATGCCAGGTATGATAAGCTGCACGCATGTGCCAAGCACTTTGCTGTTCATTCAGGTCCGGAGTGGAACCGGCATAGTTTTGATGCGGAGAATATAGATCCCCGGGATTTATGGGAAACCTATCTGCCTGCTTTTAAAGATTTGGTACAGAAAGCGCATGTAAAGGAAGTGATGTGTGCCTACAATCGTTTTGAGGGAGAGCCTTGTTGTGGCAGCAATCGCCTGTTGATGCAAATATTGCGGGATGAATGGGGATACAAAGGCATTGTAGTCTCTGACTGTGGAGCGATTTCTGATTTCTATAGACCGGGAACGCATGGGACTCACCCGGACAAGGAACACGCTTCGGCTGGTGCTGTGCGGGCAGGCACAGACCTTGAATGTGGAAGTGAATATGCTTCACTGGCGGATGCTGTAAAAGCCGGTTTGATTGACGAAAAAGAAATAGATATTTCATTGAAACGTTTGTTGACGGCACGTTTTGAACTGGGAGAAATGGACGAACAATCGGCTTGGTCGGAAATTCCAACCTCTGTCTTGAATAGTAAGGAACATCAGGCATTGGCTTTGCGTATGGCCCGTGAATCATTGGTGCTCTTGCAGAATAAAAACAACATCTTGCCTCTGAATACCCATCTGAAAGTAGCTGTTATGGGACCTAATGCCAATGACTCCGTGATGCAGTGGGGAAATTATAACGGTATTCCGGCACATACGGTTACCTTATTGGAAGCTGTCCGTGCCAAACTACCGGAAGGACAAATCATATACGAACCGGGTTGTGACCGTGTGGACGGAAAGACACTCCAAAGCCTGTTTGATGAATGTAGCATAAATGGTAAACCCGGTTTCTTGGCAGAATACTGGAATAATCGTAATCGTGAAGGGGAGGTCGTTGCCACCGATCAGATTTCAACTCCGTTCCATTTTGCAACGACAGGGGCTACTACCTTTGCTCCTGGGGTGGAGATAACAGATTTCTCGGCTCGTTATGAATCTGTCTTTCGTCCTTCGCAGTCGGGTGATGTTGCTTTCCGTTTCCAACTGGATGGTGAAGTGACTCTTATTATAGATAGTGAGCAAGTGGCTCGGAAAATATATGTTAAGAATCCGACGAACCTCTATACGTTACAGGCGAAAGCTGGAAAAGAGTATCATATCGAGATTTTATTCAAACAACGGAATGAAAGGGCTACACTTGATTTTGATTTGGGCAAAGAGGTAGGGATTGACTTGAACCTCGCAGTGAAGAAAGTAATGGATGCTGATGTGATTCTTTTTGCAGGTGGAATTTCTCCAAGTCTGGAAGGTGAGGAAATGCCGGTAGAAGTTCCCGGATTTAAGGGTGGTGACCGTACGGATATTGAACTTCCGGACGTTCAACGTGATTTGTTGAAAGCTTTGAAGAAGGCTGGTAAAAAGGTTGTCTTTATCAATTATTCCGGTTCAGCTATCGGACTAGTGCCCGAAACGACTACTTGTGAAGCGATTCTGCAGGCATGGTATCCGGGACAGGCGGGTGGTACAGCTATCGTTGATGCTCTTTGGGGAGAGTATAATCCCGGTGGACGCCTGCCGGTCACTTTCTATAAGGATGTGAATCAATTGCCGGACTTTGAAGACTATTCCATGAAGGGGCGTACCTATCGATATATGCAACAGCAACCACTTTTTCCATTCGGTCACGGGTTGAGTTATACTGACTTTACTTATGGAGAAGCTAAATTGAGCAAGAATACAATCGCCAAAGGTGAAAATGTAGTATTGACTATTCCGGTAAGTAATGTCGGACAACGTGATGGAGAAGAGGTGGTTCAGGTTTATTTGAGACGTCCGGGTGATAAGGAAGGTCCCCGTTATACCTTGCGTGCTTTCAAACGCGTTCATATTCCGGCAGGGAAAACTGAATCAGTAGCTATTCCTCTTACCGGTGAGAACTTTGAATGGTTTGATGTAGAGTCGAATACGATGTGTCCGTTGGAAGGTACTTATGAATTACTGTATGGAGGAACTTCTGATAGAAATAAGTTGAAAACGATTGTAATGAACGTACAGTAATACCTCTTTGGAATTTTGTTTATTTTTACAGATAGACAATCCGGATTTATTTATTGAATGAATAAAGAAAGAACGACCTTGTTCCTTTAAAAGGAACGGGTCGTTTCTTTTAAACCAAGCCCCCGTTTCTTTTAAACCAACGGGGGCTTTCTTTTAAAGGAAAATGAATATTTGCTAATGCTTGATATTCAGTCTTTTACATGATGGGGGATAAAAGTGTTGAAATAATAGGTAATGTAGTCATTTATCTTACCATTTTTCTGTTTTGGGGCTTTTTGTTACATCAGAAAAGAATCATGTTACATGTCTGTGATAAATGTAACCTGTATATAGATGCCTGTATCATGATTGTACATATATGATAAAACCGAATCGATACATTTGCAAACACTACTATGGAACAGGAAATTATAGAAAATAAAAAGTGATAATATGAGAACATTAAAATTGATTTTGTCGGGCTGGCAATCCGTGGGGCTTGTCGTATTTATTATGTTGTTTTTTAATATGGAGGTGAGTGGCAAGGGTAAAATAACGAAAAATGCTCCTGTCTTTACGCAATTTATTTATCAGGGGGAGGATGCTATTTATCAAAACAATCCTTTAAAGCCGGGTGAGTTCTATAATCCTATTTTGCAGGGTTGCTATCCCGATCCGAGTATAACGCGGAAAGGTAATGATTATTATTTGGTGTGCTCATCTTTTGCTATGTTTCCCGGGGTGCCTATTTTCCATTCTAATGATCTGGTCAACTGGAAACAAATCGGCCATGTGCTGGACAGAACGTCACAATTAAAGGTTGAAGATTGCGGTATTAGTGCAGGTGTATATGCTCCTGCTATAAGATATAATCCCAATAATGATACGTTTTATATGATAACCACTCAATTTTCCGGTGGCTTTGGAAATATGGTGGTAAAGACAAAGAATCCGGAGAATGGCTGGAGTGATCCGATCAAACTTCAATTTGAAGGCATTGATCCTTCTCTTTTCTTTGATGATAATGGCAAGGCATACGTGGTACATAATGATGCTCCTGCTAAAGCAAACGAGCGTTACTCGGGACACCGTGTTATAAAAATATGGGATTATGATGTGGAGAATGATAAAGTGGTTCCGGGAACGGACCGGATCATAGTAAACGGTGGCGTCAATATAGAAGAAAAGCCGATATGGATTGAAGCTCCTCATATCTATAAGAAAGATGGACGTTATTATTTAATGTGTGCGGAAGGAGGAACCGGAGGCTGGCATAGCGAAGTCATTTTTGTAAGTGATCATCCGAAAGGACCTTATCTTCCGGCAAATAATAATCCTATTTTGACTCAACGTTATTTTCCTGCAAATCGGGCGAATAAAGTAGACTGGGCTGGTCATGCAGACTTAGTGGAGGGACCCGACGGAAAATATTATGGTGTATTTTTAGGAATACGCCCCAATGAGAAGAACAGAGTGAATACCGGACGCGAAACTTTTATTCTTCCGGTGGACTGGAGCGGAACATTTCCCGTTTTCGAGAATGGGCTTATCCCTATGAAACCTACATTGAAGATGCCTTCGGGAGTAGAGAACCAAACAGGAAAAAACGGTTATTTGCCTAGTGGCAACTTTGTCTTTAAGGATGATTTCTCCGATAAGACATTAGACTTTAGATGGATTGGTCTTAGAGGTCCTCGTGAAGAATTCGTTGATATGACCGATAAAGGATTGCGGATCGTCCCTTTTACCTCAAATATCAATGAAGTGAAACCTACTTCTACCTTGTTCTACCGTCAGCAGCATAATCAATTTACAGCGGCAGCAACCATGGAGTACAAACCGAAAAATGAGAAAGATTTTGCCGGTATAACATGTTATCAGAATGAAAGATATCACTATGTTTTCGGTATCACTAAAAAGGGAAAAGACTATTACCTGATACTGCAAAGAACCGAAAAAGGACAAGCGAGTGTCCTGGGTGAGGTGAAGATAGAAACAGAGAAACCTGTGACACTGCAAGTAACAGCCAATGGAGATGATTATCGTTTTAATTATTCGATTGATGGCAAGGGTTTCATAAATTTAGGAGGAACCGTTTCCGGTGATATTCTTTCTACTAATGAGGCTGGTGGCTTTACAGGAGCAATGATTGGGCTGTATGCAACATCTGTTGGTTATTAATTAGAAACCTTATCATTCTATAATTATGAAAATACATCATCTATTTTGGGGTATATGTTTATGCTTCAGCACAAATATCTTATTCGCACAGAACTATCAGAAAACATCGTCCGGTATCAAAACCACTGTAAATGCAGTGGATATAGAAATACAATTCTTTGCGCCTGCTGTGGCGAGAGTAATAAAGTCACCGGAAGGTGTTGCCTATGAAAAACAGAGTCTTTCTGTAATTGCCAAACCCGAAAAGGTGAATTTCAAGGCTGATATGCAAGATAATAAGATTGTATTGAACACCAGTGAACTAAGTGTCAGTGTGGACACCGGAACGGGAATTGTTTCTTATTGCTCAAAGGATGGCAAGTCGTTATTGGCAGAGAAATCCGGTATGCAGTTTATCGATTTCGATGATGCCGGGACAAAAACTTATCAGGTTTATCAACCTTTTGTATTAGATAAGGAGGAAGCCATTTATGGTTTGGGACAATTGCAAAATGGAAAGATGATTCAGCGGAACATGACTAAAAATCTGATACAGGGAAATGTTGAAGATGTGTCACCTTTCTTCCAGTCTACTAAAGGATATGGTGTGTTTTGGGATAACTATTCGCCGACTCTTTTTACGGATAACGAAGTTGAAACATCTTTCCGTTCTGAAGTAGGTGACTGTGTGGATTATTACTTCATGTATGGGAAAAATGCCGACGGTGTTATAGCACAGGTACGCAACCTGACCGGGCAAGCGCCGATGTTTCCTTTATGGACTTATGGTTACTGGCAAAGTAAAGAAAGATATAAAAGCCAGGAGGAAGTGGTAGACGTTGTTCGTAAATATCGTGAATTGGGTATTCCTTTGGATGGTATTATTCAGGATTGGCAATATTGGGGGCATAACTATTTGTGGAATGCGATGGATTTTCAGAATCCGACTTTCAATAATCCTCAAAAGATGATGGAGGATGTCCATGCGATGAACGCACACATGGCTATATCTATCTGGTCGTCATTCGGACCGATGACCAAACCTTATAGAGAATTGGACAAAAAAGGTATGTTGTTTAACTTCACTACCTGGCCGCAATCGGGATTGGAGTCATGGCCCCCCAACATGGAATATCCTTCCGGTGTAAGGGTGTATGATGCTTACAATCCCGAAGCACGTGATATTTATTGGAAATATCTGAATGATGGAATTTTCAAGCTGGGAATGGATGCCTGGTGGATGGACTCTACCGAACCCGATCATCTGGATTGGAAGCCGGAGGATATGGATACCAAAACCTATCTGGGCTCGTTCCGTAAGGTGCGCAATGCTTATCCGTTGATGACTGTCGGAGGGGTTTACGACCATCAGCGTGCAGTGACTTCGGACAAACGCGTGTTTATTTTAACCCGTTCCGGATTCTTGGGGCAGCAACGTTATGGTGCAAATGTATGGAGTGGTGATGTCGCTTCCACATGGGAGAGTTTTAGAAATCAGATTCCTGCCGGATTAAACTTTTCTTTGTGTGGTATGCCTCACTGGAATAGTGATATTGGTGGCTTTTTTGCAGGACATTATAATAAAAGCTGGAATGATGATAGTGCTTCAAAAAATCCATTGTATCAGGAGCTTTATGTGCGTTGGTTGCAGTTTGGAACGTTCAATCCGATGATGCGTTCGCACGGGACGGATGTTTATAGGGAAATCTATAAGTTCGGAAAGAAAGGCGAGCCTGTATATGATGCTATCGAGAAGATGATAGGTTTACGTTACTCTCTGTTGCCTTATATTTATTCTACTTCTTGGGAGGTAAGCAATCGTCAATCGAGTTTTATGCGCGCTTTGATGATGGATTTTGTAGATGACAGAAAGGTGTGGGATATCAATGACGAATATATGTTTGGAAAATCGATCCTTGTGGCTCCGATTACTCATGCACAATATACACCGGAAGCTGTGGTAAAAGTCTCCGAAGAAGAAGGATGGAACAGAGATGGAGCGAAAAAAACAAAAACTGACGCTGCTGTGGATTTCATGGAAACGAAACCTACTAACATATACTTACCGGCAGGAACGCTATGGTATGACTTCTGGACGAACGAGAAACACGAAGGCGGAAAGGAAATTACCAAAGAGACTACACTTGATGTTATTCCATTGTATGTAAAAGCGGGTAGTATTATTCCTGTCGGTCCACAAGTTCAGTATGCAACTGAAAAACCGTGGGATCATCTTGAACTGAAGGTGTATGCGGGTGCGAATGGAAACTTCATTTTATATGAAGATGAATTTGATAATTACAACTACGAAAAAGGCGTTTATACGGAAATTCCAATCTCGTGGAATAATACATCTTGTAAATTGACGATAGGAGCAAGAAAAGGTGCGTATGAGGGAATGTTGAAGAACTGTAAGTTTACTGTAACTCTCCAGGACGGGACTCAAAAAAACGTCGATTATAATGGAAAGGCTATTTCTGTAAAGTTTTGATTGTAATAGAATGTGTGATTATGCCAATAGAGAAGAATCTAAAAAGTAGAAATATGGTGAAGTTTTTTATAGTAATGGCTATGTTATTGGGTAGTAGCGTTGCAAGTGCAGAAAATAAACAGATAACAAGTCCTGATGGAAAGCTGGTAGTAACAGTCGCAGATATGGATGGAAGACCCTCTTATTCTGTTAGTTATGACAATGTTCTCTTTTTGAAACCATCTCCATTGGGGATGATTGCAAATATAGGAGATTTCTCATCGGGGATGTCGCTGGAGAAGAATGTTTCAACAAATAAAATAGATGAAACATACGAGTTGGCTTCTATTAAAAAGAGTAAGGTACATTATGTGGCGAATGAAGCTGTATTTTCGTTTACGCAACAAGGGAAAACAATTTATGATGTTATATTCCGCATAAGTAATAACGATGTTGCTTTTAAATATAGGATGTATCCGCAAGGTGAGACACTAAGTTGCGTGATTAAGAAAGAAGCTACAGGATTTGCGTTTCCTGACGGAACCACCACTTTTCTTTGTCCGCAAAGTAAACCGATGGGGGGATTTGCCCGTACTTCTCCAAGTTATGAGACGTCTTATACGGCAGATGATGTCGCAGGCAAAAATGGCTGGGGAGAAGGATACACATTTCCCTGTCTGTTCCGTAATGGAGATAACGGTTGGGTGCTTGTTTCCGAAACGGGAGTAAATGGTGGATATTGTGCGAGCCGTCTGTTGGGACACAAAGAAGGGGTGTATACCATTGGATTTCCGCAAGAAGGTGAAGCAAATGGGAATGGTACAGTTTCTCCGGGGATAGCATTGCCGGGCGAGACGCCTTGGCGTACTATTACTGTGGGCAAGACTTTGGCTCCAATAGTGGAGACAACCGTTCCTTTTGATGTTGTAAAACCGCTTTATCAGGCAAAAGGAGAGTATACGTATGGCAGGGGTTCATGGAGCTGGATTATCGGTATGGATGGAAGTACTAATTATAAAGAGCAACTCCGGTATATTGATTTCTCGGCAGCAATGGGCTATCAGTCCGTGTTGGTGGATGCTTTGTGGGATAAGCAAATAGGACGTGATAAAATTGAAGAATTGGCTAAATATGGGAAGAACAAAGGGGTAGCTCTTTATTTGTGGTATAATTCGAATGGGTATTGGAATGATGCTCCGCAAACTCCGAGAAGTATCATGGATAATGCGATAGCCAGACGTAAGGAGATGAAATGGATGCAAAGCATTGGCATTCGTGGAATAAAAGTTGACTTTTTCGGAGGTGACAAGCAAATGACTATGCAGTTGTATGAGGATATCTTGTCGGATGCAAACGAGTACGGCCTTCTGGTTATTTTTCATGGATGCACTTTGCCTCGTGGCTGGGAACGTATGTATCCTAACTTCGCATCGAGTGAGGCTGTATTGGCTAGTGAAAATCTTCATTTCTCTCAAGGCAGCTGTGATAATGAGGCCTTTAATGCTACCTTACATCCGTTTATCCGTAACACGGTAGGTAGCATGGATTTTGGAGGTAGTGCATTGAACAAATATTATAATGCGGATAATGCCCCACGGGGAAGCCGGCGGGTGACATCAGATGTCTACGCACTGGCTACGGCGGTGCTATTTCAGAGTCCGGTACAGCATTTCGCTTTGGCACCGAATAACCTGACCGATGCTCCGTCGTGGGCAATTGATTTTATGAAAGAGGTTCCAACGACTTGGGACGAAGTACGTTTCATTGACGGTTATCCTGGTAAATACGTTATTCTTGCCCGTCGTCATGGTGACAAATGGTATATTGCCGGAGTAAATGCGCAGAAGGAAACACTGAAACTTAAAGTTAATTTGCCGATGTTCTCCAATGGAGAAAAGGTGAGACTATTTAGTGATGATAAGGCATTGCAGGGTGGTGTGAAACAAATAGAAATAGGGAAGAAACAAGAATTACAATTGGCTATTCCTTGCAATGGTGGAGTATTAATAACCAAATAACCATTTTAAATAAAAGAATATGAGAAACTTTAAATTTTTAGGCGTGTCGTTTTTGTTGGCAATCACTGCCGCTACTTCTGGAACTGCACAAAATCCTATTATACAAACAAAATATACTGCCGATCCGGCTCCGATGGTATATAACGATACCGTTTTCCTTTATACAACCCATGATGAGGATGATGCCGAAGGATTCAAAATGTTGGACTGGTTGCTTTATACCTCCACTGATATGGTGAATTGGACCGATCACGGAGCGGTCGCTTCTCTGAAGAGTTTTGATTGGGTGAAACGTGATAATGGTGCCTGGGCAGAACAGGTCATCGAACGTAATGGCAAGTTTTACATGTATTGCCCGATTCACGGTAATGGTATTGGCGTATTGGTATCCGACTCTCCTTACGGTCCTTTTAAAGACCCTTTGAATAAACCATTAGTTTGGCAAAAAGAGCATTGGGATGATATTGACCCTACCGTATTTATTGATGATGACGGACAAGCGTATATGTATTGGGGCAATCCGAATGTTTATTATGTGAAACTGAATGAAGATATGATTTCATATTCGGGGGAAATAGTCAAATTGGCTGATAAACCGGAACATTACCAGGAAGGTCCGTGGGTATATAGACGTAACGGTCATTATTATATGGCTTTTGCTTCTACTTGTTGTCCGGAAGGGATTGGCTATGCTATGAGCGACAAAGCTACCGGACCATGGAGTACAAAAGGATATATTATGCGTCCAAC
>OMCH01000685.1_pt1 | contig 15953 bp, 17 predicted proteins | sample 1674341 | NCBI WGS metagenome assembly OMCH01 (sample SAMEA103958164, study PRJEB25191) | human gut metagenome | biome: human-associated habitat [ENVO:00009003]; feature: intestine environment [ENVO:2100002]; material: feces | place: Germany | collected 2013/2015
GACGGTCGGGAATAAACGATATTCCGGCTTATTGCAATTTGCGGCGGGTCGCCGCTGACTGTTCCGACCTTTGCGGCAATGTGCCGCTTCAAATTCCGCCTTTATAAACATTAGAAATAAGTAAAGGCTTACAAAACGGCGGATTTATAAAAAGTGCTGAGCAAAAAGAAGATGGCTGTAATAAACCGCTCAGCCGAAAGGACACAACTAATGACAGTAGCAGTTCTTGCGCTTCAGGGCGCATTTGCGGAACACGAAAAAATTCTCTCAAAGCTCGGTGCAGACAGCTTTGAGATACGTCAGAAAAAGGATCTTGACCGCAGCTTCGACCGCCTTATAATTCCCGGCGGTGAAAGCACGGTGCAGGGAAAACTGCTCCGTGAACTTGATCTTTTTGACGGCATAAAGAGCCGTATCGAAGGCGGTATGCCTGTCTACGGCACCTGCGCAGGTCTTATCCTGCTTGCGAAGTCTATCTCAAACGACAGCGCACAGCACCTGCAGACAATGTCTATTGTTGCCAACCGCAACGCTTACGGCAGACAGCTCGGCAGCTTCCATACCGAAGCGCAGTTTGAGGGTATAGGAGAAATTCCTATGACGTTTATCCGTGCGCCGTATATCGACAAGGCCTATGACGATGTACAGGTTCTCTCGGAGGTGGACGGAAAAATAGTAGCCGCAAGACAGAAAAATCAGCTTGTCACAGCCTTCCACCCGGAGCTTGACGGCGATACAAGAGTACACGAGTATTTTCTGAATATGTAAAGATATGCGGATCCGCTGTTTTTTAAACGGCGGATCCGACTGTCGAAAAACCTCTATCGTTGTTAAAAATGGGGTTGAGGGGCGTAGCCCCCAACAGGGACTTGGGGCGGTAGCCCCACACTCAGCCCCGGCACGGACGCCGGGCGTGTATGCCCAAAGGCTCTGCACGATGCAGAGCCAACCAAGCATACACAGCCTTTCACGAGGGAAAGGGGTTTTCGGCAAGGATGCCGAAATAAGGACACGCCAAGCTTTGCACGAGGCAAAGCCATCAGAGTGTCCTAAAGGGGATAGGGATAATAAATCAGAAGTTTATTTCAAAAACAGACTTTTTCTGCAAGCTGATCCGCTGTTTTTTAAACGGCGGATTTTTTTGTTTGCATCGCTCCGGTAACGCCTTGCTTGCCCCTCCCGTTATAACCTTATCGCTCTTGCCGACACCGACAATTCCGCAAGCTCCCCAAAAACTAAGCTCCATTCATTTTGCATATTTTTGAAAAATTTTTCAAAACCCTCTTGACAAATGCCGAAAGCAGTGATATAATAAAGCCTACAAAGTCGATAGGCTTTTAGAGATTAAACCGAACCGAAAACGAGGTAAGGATATGACAAGATATATAAGCGGTTTCCGATGTTGATTTTTTGTATCAACTTCTAAGTAAGACAGATATACTTTTGTTGCAACTGCAACACACAGTTTTATACTGACAGAATAACAGGCGAAAATTTGACTTAAAGTATAACAGATTATGAATCGAAAAGGAGAAAATCACAATGAGAACATTTGACAAGATCACAGACCTTATAGGCGGCACACCCATATTAAAGCTCAACAACTACATAGCTCTGAACGAGCTTCCCGCAAACATCTACGCAAAGCTCGAATACCTCAACCCCGCAGGAAGCGTAAAGGACAGAATCGCAAAGGCGATGATAGACGACGCCGAGGCTAAGGGCGCACTCAAGCCCGGCGCAGTTATAATCGAGCCTACAAGCGGTAACACAGGTATAGGACTTGCCGCTGTAGCCGCTTCAAAGGGCTACAGAATAATCCTCACAATGCCCGAAACCATGAGCGTTGAGCGCCGTAATCTGCTCAAGGCATACGGTGCGGAGCTTGTACTTACAGACGGTGCAAAGGGTATGAAGGGCGCAATTGCAAAGGCAGAGGAGCTTGCGCAGCAGATCGAGGGCGGATTCATTCCCAGCCAGTTCACAAACAGCGCAAACCCCACTGCTCACTTCAATACAACCGGTCCTGAGATATGGGAAGATACGGACGGAAAGGTTGACATCTTCGTAGCCGGTGTAGGCACAGGCGGTACGGTTTCAGGCGTAGGTAAGTACCTCAAGAGCAAGAACCCGAATGTAAAGGTAGTTGCGGTTGAACCCGCAGGCTCGCCCGTGCTTTCAAAGGGTGTAGCAGGACCTCATAAGATACAGGGTATCGGCGCAGGCTTTGTTCCCGAAACGCTTGATACCAAGATTTACGATGAAATAATCGCAGTCGAGAACGAGGACGCATTCGCTACAGGCAAAACGCTTGCAAGAAAAGAGGGCTTACTTGTCGGCATCTCATCCGGTGCGGCTGTATATGCGGCTACACAGCTTGCTAAGCGCCCCGAGAACAAGGGCAAGAACATTGTTGTTCTTCTCCCCGATACAGGCGACCGTTACCTCTCAACACCTATGTTCGCAGAATAATTCAGAAATTTCTATACCCAATTTTATATAGCCATCGCAAAAGCTGTCTCAAACGGACAGCTTTTTGCATTTTGATTATTAAACTATTTCAAATAATCGCTGAAAATCCGCATCCTAACGTTATCTTATAACCGCATTTTGCAAGTTATCCATTCTTAACTTGCACAAACGTGCTTGTGCTATAGCACAAAACCCTGTAAAACCGGTTGACCTCTCAGACTTTCGGTAGTACAATACAGGTAAAGAAAAAAACAAGTACCGCAACGGCGCAGGACGATGAAAGTTCTGCGCCGCTTTGTTTACAAAGGAAAGGATGACGTAAAAATGTATGAATGCAGTTTAGACAGAATGAAGGATAAGATCTCCACTTTCAGCAAATTCGGTGATGCAGGCCACGGCGGTATCACACGTTACTCGCTCTCGCCCGAGGCTATTATGGCCCGTAACGAGTTCATCAAGCGTATGAAGGCTATCGGCGCAGAGATCGAGATAGATGATGTTGCGAATATCTACGCAACGCTCCCCGGCACAGACCCCGACGCAAAGCGTATCGTAATGGCTTCCCACTGTGACTCGGTAAAGAACGGCGGTAACTATGACGGTATACTCGGCGTTATGTCGGCTATGGAGGTACTTGAAACAGTACACGAGAAGAACATCCCCCATAAGCATCCTCTCACCGCTATGATATGGACAAACGAGGAGGGTTCGCTGTATCCGCCAGCTATGATGTGTTCGGGTATCGTATGCTACGATTATCTGCCCGAAGATATCAGATGCAAGTTCAAGTATGAGGATATGATGAATTCAAAGAGTATCCTTGACAATACATCGACATTCGGTGAAGCGCTTGACAAGTCGGGCTTCAAGGGCGACAAGAAGTACCGCCTGTCACCCGACAGATATATGTATATGTTTGAAACTCACATCGAGCAAGGTCCTATCCTTGAAGATGCAGGAAACGATATAGGTGTGGTTGACTGTGTACTGGGTATGTTCAACTACAGGCTGAAGTTCTACGGACAGACGACCCACGCAGGCACATTCCCGATGCCCAAGCGCCGTGACGCATTCTTTGCCGCTTCACAGGCTCTGTGCTATCTGCACGAGGAAATCGACAAGCTCGGCTACAGCGACCTTGTTTACACAACGGGCGAGGTTGTATGCCACCCCTGCGTACATACCTGCGTACCCGACTTCTTCGACTTCTCGTTCGACTCACGTCACGAAGATCCCAAGGTACTTGAAAAGGTACTGGCTATCGTAAAATCCTGCGAGGAAAAAACGTGGGCAGGCTGTACCTGCAAGGTAGAAAAGGCTTGGAACCGTGATACTGTCTACTGGGATAAGAAGCTGGTAAGCTATGTAAAGGCATCCGCAGAAGAATGCGGTATCAAGCACCAGTATATCCACTCAGGCGCAGGTCACGACGCACAGTTTGCCGCATATATGCTCCAGACAACTATGATATTCGTACAGTCGAAGGACGGTCTTTCACACTGCGAGCCGGAATATTCAAGCCCCGAGCATTGCACTGAGGGCGCAACGGTTATGCTGAATGCTGTTCTCAAGGCAGATAATGATTGATTATAATGACAACCACTTCTTTTTTTGGTATATTTCCTGACTGATTTTGCTTTATCTGATTTACTTTCACCCGCTTTTACGGCGGGTGATTTTTTTGCTGATAGCGTTCATTGCAGGCGGTAATTAAAAATAGAATAATACAGTCTGTCGATAAACCTCTTGTTTATCGGAAATGGGGTCGCAGGGGCATAGCCCCCGACAGGGACTAGGGGCGGTAGCCCCAGTAATATAGCCCCTTCCCACGGGGAAGGGGTTTGGGGTTAGGGATTGAGAACAAGCACTTTTTTGGAAAAACAGACTTTTTCTACAGTCTGAGAATAATAAGGCTTGATTTTTTATTTAAACTATGGTACAATAGTACAGTATCAGAAATAGAACCCGTGATTATGGGTGTAAGCCCTGTGCAAGGGAGTCCTGTGAACCATGTCAGGCGGGGAACCGAGCAGCATTAAGCAGTTATGACCTGTGCCGCAGCAAGTTTACACTCATAATCACGGGTTCTATTTTTGCGTATCGTTTTATTTACCGATTATTATGTACTTTTTCACGGGAGGTTAGTTATGCATCTTGCTCTTTATCGTAAGTATCGTTCTGCCACCTTTGACGAAGTAATTTCGCAGGAACATATAACCACCACGCTGAAAAATCAGATAAAGGCCGGCACTCCGGCTCACGCTTATCTGTTCACGGGATCGAGAGGTACGGGCAAGACCACCTGTGCAAAGCTGATGGCAAAGGCGGTAAACTGCTTATCTCCCGTTGACGGCAACCCCTGCGGAGAATGTGAAAGCTGTAAGGCAATAGCCGCAGGCTGTCCGGATATAATCGAGATGGACGCAGCCTCAAACAACGGCGTTGACGATGTAAGGGCATTGCGTGACGAGGTTATGTATGCTCCGACTGTCTGCCGTTATAAAGTTTATATAATAGACGAGGTGCATATGCTGTCCTCACAGGCATTCAACGCACTTCTGAAAACCATAGAAGAACCGCCGCCGCACGTTATATTCATACTTGCGACTACCGAGATACACAAGGTGCCTGCGACTATAGCATCAAGATGTCAGCAGTTCCGCTTTTCAAGAATCGACGTAGAAGAAAGTACAAAGCGGCTGTGCGAGATAGCGAAAAAAGAAAACGTAAATATAACCGAGGATGCGGCAAGACTTATTTCAAGATTGTCCGACGGCGGTATGAGAGATGCGGTTTCTCTGCTTGACCAGTGTATAAGCGTGAGCGCCGACATTGACGAGGAAACCGTAAGGACTACCGCAGGCATTGCAGGAACGGAGCATCTGTTCACGCTTGCACAATGCATACACGAGCAGAATGCGCCCGAGGCACTGAAAATTCTCGACGAGCTTCACAATCAGTCGAAGGATCTTATGCTTCTTCTTGACGAGCTGTTGTCGCATTTCAGAAATCTGTGCATACTGTCGGCAACGAACTCCGACTTTTCTCTCATCCCTGCAGGAAGCGGAACAAAAAACGATCTTGCAAGGCAGACAAAGGAGTTTACTCTCGGAGAAATAATGCGGTGTATGGATATACTGCAGGACTGCATTGCGAGAACTCCGAAAACGGCAAAGCGTAAGACGGTTGCCGAAATGTGCCTTATAAGGCTGTGTACGCCACGTCTTGACAGTGATACATCGGCATTGTCGTTAAGGCTTGAAAAGCTGGAGAACAGGCTCGACAAGCTGTGTGACGGCGAGATAAGCATTCAGCCGAGAGCCGCAGTGCAAACCGCTGAAAGCACAGAAAAGCATATACCGGCGCAATCTGCAAAGCCCGTAAGCGTAACCGGCGACAGACCGCAGGATATTATTGCAGATACGCTGAACAGGATAGAAAATAAAATCACATCCGCTGATGATAAACAGAAGGATATGACAGCTCCGACCGCTTCGGTACAGCAGAGCGGTACCGACCGGAATGCCGCAGACAGCAAGCCTGACTGGTTGTTTGAGGGTACGGGCGGCGCTGATGATAACGCAAGCGCAGGAAACGAAGATGTTCCTCAGTTTGACCTTGACGAACCGCAGGCAAGCGTTGCTCCCGCTTCACAGGAACAGGCAAGCAATACAAGCGGTGACGGCAACAAGCCTGATTGGCTGTATGAGGGTACGGGCGGCACTGATGATAACGCAAGTGCAGGAAATGAAGATGCTCCTCCGTTTGACCTTGACGAACCGCAGGCAAGCGTTGCTCCCGCTCCACCGGAACAGGCAAGCAATATAAGCGGTGACGGTAACAAGCCGGACTGGCTGTATGAGGGCACGGGCGGCACTGATGATAACGCAAGTGCAGGAAACGAAGATGCTCCTCCGTTTGACCTTGATGAACCGCAGGCAAGCGTTGCTCCGCAGGAACAGGCAGTAAAGACAGAGAACAATCTTCCCGAACAGCATAAAAATAATCTGTCGGCAGGCAGTGCACAAAGTACCGGTAATGCCGATCCGCAGGTAACCGAGATACTCGACAGACTTCCCGTTATACTTCAGGCTATACTGGGACAGGTGCAAGTGACGCTCGGTCGGGATACGGTGAATATCAGCGGTTATCAGAAATTCCAGTACGATTTCCTGACAACAGGCGACTCGAAGGAACGGCTTGAGAAAGCCGCCGAAGAGGTAACAGGCAGAAGGCTTGTAATGACCTTTGACAATATCGGCGATACAGCCGAAAGCAAGGATAAAAGCGACCCTGTTTCCGATTTCTTATCAAGAGCGGAAAAAATGGGCGTAAAAATAAAATACAAAAAACCAAAAAATTAAGTCGTTGACTTAAAGATACGAAAGGAAAAATCACAATGAAAGCAAGATTACCCAAGGAATACCAGAACAGAGGCGCAAACAACATGAACAGCATGATAAAGCAGGCTCAGAAGATGCAGGAAGACATCGAGCGTGTACAGGCTGAGCTTGAGGCAAGAGATTTCACAGCTTCTGCCGCAGGCGGTATGATTGAAGTTACAATGAGCGGTGCAAAGGTACTCAAGGAAGTTAAGCTCAACCCCGAGGTTGTTGACAAGGACGCTATCGAGGATCTTCAGGACGTTATCGTAGCAGGCGTAAATGCCGTTATCACACAGATTGAAGAAGTAAGTGCCGCAGAGATGGAAAAGGTAACAGGCGGAGTTAACATTCCGGGACTTGTTTAATGGCTGAATATAATTCTCAGCCGCTTATAACGGCGGCGCAGGAATTCGCCAAGCTCCCCGGCATCGGTCTTAAAACGGCGCAGAGGCTGGCATATTATATACTGAACGCCCCGGAGGAAGAAGTGGAGCAGTTTGCGTCCGGAATTCTACGGGCAAGACGCAGTATGAAGCTGTGCAGTGTATGTCAGAATATCTGCAATACGGACAAGTGCGATATATGCTCGGACAGCCGCAGGAACCACAAAGTCATATGCGTTGTGGAAAGTCCCAAGGACGTTTCCGCCATAGAACGAAGCGGCGGCTTTGACGGAGTGTATCATGTGCTTCACGGGCTGTTGTCACCGATGAATTCGATAGGTCCTCAGCAGCTTAAAATAAAGGAGCTTATGGCAAGGCTGTCGGATACGGACGAGGTCATAATGGCTACAAGTCCGACTATCGAGGGAGAGGCTACGGCAACATATCTTTCAAGAATGATAAAGCAGCTGGGAGTAAAGGTGACCCGTCTTGCGTATGGTCTGCCTGCGGGCGCATCGCTTGAATATGCGGACGATGTTACGCTCCAGAGGGCGCTTGAAAACCGTAACGAAATATAATTTTCTTCGGGAAAGGAATATAATAAATGACACAGGAACAGTTGAATGCAATACAGGAACAGACAAAGAAAATAACCAACCCGAAACTGCTCGAAGTGATGAGAACGCTGAAAAAATGCGCTGAAGAAAAAACAAATCCCGAACCGCAGTATCAGGTGGATTATATCGACAATCTGATGGAGGCAAGACTTCTTGCGCCTGTAACCGTGACGGATATGTCGGGGGAGAACGAAAATCAGATGAAGGTACAGTTCTCGCACCTTACAAATCCTCAGAACGAGAAATATTTTATGGTGTTCACCGATATGGAAACAATGCAGAAGAACATCAATGATATAAGCAAGATCTGCGTAATCGCCGTTACATATAAGGATCTTTCCGCTATGCTGTCACAGCCGAAGTGCGCTATGAAGGGCTTTGTTATAAACCCCTTCACCGAGAACATTATCTGCGGTCCTCATCAGGCAGAGGTCATAGCAAATTATATAAGGCAGAAAAAATTCAACAGCGGCGAGCTTACTGTCATAAACGAGGTTACTGGCGTGCCGGACACTGTTACCAAGCCTATAACGAGCTATTTTGACAGCCGTAAGGATATTAAAAAGGCGTATATTATGAATATGCGCAAGGTAAATCAGCTCAACCGCCTTATAATCGTGGATTTCGAGGGTGAGGACGATAAATTCAACGACTTTACCAAGGACTTTACCGAAAAGGTACTGAAGGATATAAACGACGAAAAAGCGCCGTTTATGATAATGAACTTCAATCAGCCTGCCGCAAAACAGGCGACAAAAGAAAAAGTTCCGTTCTATGTAAAGGTTTAAAATTCGAAAATATTGCTATTTACTGTTTTATCCCCCAACCCCTGACCCCTTCCCCCAAAGGGAAGGGGAAATAGCATGGGCTGCCGCCCATGACAAGCAAGGACGCTTGCAGTCAGTCGGACACAATCGCTGCACGACGCAGCGACACAATCGACTGACGGCCTGCATTGGGGCTACGCCCCAAACCCCTTTTATGTAACAATAGCATAGATTTTCGACAATATAAAAAGAGGCTTTTGCCTCTTTTTTGTTTATTCTGCGGAAATTTTCTTTAATTTTTTGCATTTACTTGACGAAAAAGCGGTTATGATATATCATTATACTGTATAAATAGGTCTACGGACCGGACAGGAGAAATCATGAAAAACATTATCTCTGCTTCAATGCTTGCGAGCGACCTTACAAATATAGAAAAAGAAATCCGCCGTACCGAAAACGCACAGATCGAGTGGCTTCATATAGATGTTATGGACGGGGTTTTCGTTGACAATATAACCTACGGGAACAACGTTGTTGCCGCTATGCGTAAAGTGAGCAATATATATTTCGACACGCACCTTATGGTGACAGATCCCACAAATCTTATACCGCTTTTCGCCCTTGCGGGCAGTAATATGCTTACTATCCACCTTGAAAGCAAAGGCGACACAACAGCAAACCTTAAGTATATAAAGAAAAGCGGTATGAACGCAGGACTTGCCATAAAGCCCGCTACAGACTGGAAGGAAGTAATACCTTATCTGCCGCTGTGCGATATGGTGCTTGTAATGACCGTTGAACCCGGCTACGGCGGACAGGGATTTATTCCGCAGTGCGCCGACAAGGTGGCAATGCTCCGTAAATACTGCAACGAAAACGGATTTGACAAAATGAATATACAGGTTGACGGCGGTATCAACACGGCAACCGCCGCAACAGTGAAAGATGCCGGTGCAAACGTACTTGTAGCAGGAACATATCTGTTCAGGGCGAAGGATATGAGGGAAGCGGCAGACGCTATACGCTAAAAGCAGTCGGGCAACAGCTCAGTTGCTTTGTCTGTAAGCAGAGTATAATATTCCTCCGTGTCGCTCATACGGCTGAGATCCGTATATAACGGAAGGCGGTACTCCGACACGATGTGCCGTATAATGCCGATGCGGCTTTCGGACGATTTGCTCTGCGGCAGGTGAATGGCAAGACGGTAATCTTTCCCGTCACGGTCTGCGTATAAGGATACACGGTCTGCGACAGCCTTAAGCGCCTTGCAAAGCCTTGCGAGAACGCAAAGCTCTCCCTCGCAGATGACCGTCGTAAGCGGCGGTCGGCAGGATGCGTTTTTTCCGGACGGAGTGCCTTTAAGGCAGGAGATATACAAGGTACAGCCTCCGTCGCTTTTCGGGAACGCCTCGACAAGCAGACGTTCTCCGCAAAGCCCGAGATTATGATCTTCGCTGAGGCAGGATATAAGTCTTGACAAGGCAAGCTCTGAGGTACGGGAATCGCCCGAAATATCTTCGCATTTAATGCGGTATCCGTCCATATCCGACGGATCGAGCGTAATTTTTACGGTATTTTCCGCAAGCTCATCTATCTGCATGGGACACCTCCTGTTAAACCGGTTAAACAGCTTATAGTCTGAAAGGACAAAAAGATATAATGAATACAACCACAAATGAAGCTCTTCTTAAGAAGATAGACGAAGCTCCTTTGCTGATGTCAAAGGAGGCGGCTAAGAAAAAACTGCGTAAGCCGAGAAGCATATACGGCGATCAGATACTTTTTATGCTGGCGATAACCGTCATTGCCACCTGCTTTTACGGCATGAGGGTAGTAGCGGTGTGTGCCTGCTCGGTGCTTGCCTGCATACTGACCGATATGGTCGGCTGTTTCCTTTCAAAGAAGGAATACGGCGTAAAAGACCTGTCAACCATAGCCTACGGTATGGCTCTTGCTCTTATGCTCCCTGCAAGCGTTGAATATTATGTAGTGATAATCGGCGCAGTGCTTGCAATTACGGTAAAGCATATATTCGGCGGCAAGGACAACTATATATTCAATCCTGCGGCGGTTGCGATAGCGTTTCTTATAATCTGCTATCCGACACAGGTGCTGATGTATCCCCAGCTTGGCGCTCATCCGGAAATATTCGGAGATACGGGAACGCTTGTAAGCGGAATCGAGAGCAGTTTTATAAAGAACGGCGCAATGCCCTCACTGACTCCTCTTGAGATACTTATGGGAAGATTCCCCGGCCCTATGGGAACTACTCATATACTCGTGCTGATAGTAAGCGGTATCTGCCTTATCTGCAGAAGAAGCGTGTCGCTTTCCGCTACTGTAGGCGGAATAGCCGTAATGGGCGTGCTTTCCTATCTCACAAGCAGTGTAGAGCCTGCTATGGACGCTGTTATATTCCGTTTTGTAAGCGGATTTGTACTGTTCGGCTTTATATTCCTTGCGAGCGATCCGCAGACGCTTCCGTTTACAAACGGCGGAAGGGTGCTGTACGGCATAGCGCTCGGCGTAATCACGGTTATATTCAGAAATTCCGCAAATATCGAGGGAATATTCGTGTTCTCCCTGCTGATAGTAAACGCTCTGTCGCTGTATCTTGACAAGCTGGCATTCGTAATAGGCGTACAGACAAAACAGCTTTTAAGATACCTTAAGCATAACCTCGGCTCGTTTGAGCGAATGACAGAGGATGCAAAGCAGGGTAAGACGCCGAAGCTTTCAGATACGCAGGAAATTATGATTGAACCTGTTAATTATAATATGCCCCCTATCGACAATAAGGTCACAAAGGTAAAACGTCATAAAAAGTCGGTAATGGAGAATCTTTCCGACAAAATATCGGATTCGGTAAAGAAGAAGAAAGCTTCGGCAAAATCCACAAGTGAAAAGGAAAAGGAGGCGCAGTATGGCTCAGGCAAAACAGATGAAGCCGGAAAAGACACGGAAAAGTGACTTTAAGTTCACCCGTGATCTTATAGACGGACTGGCAAAGCAGAATGTCGTACTGATGACAGGCATTGTAAACGCACCTGTAATAATCGCCGCTACGACCTTCAAGAAGGGCGTGGTAATCGCTCTTGCTTTTGCGATAATATCGTTTCTGACGATAGTTACCTGTTCGTTTGTACCGAAAAAAATAGTTTATACCCTCAGAGTAATTATATATGCGCTGGTAGGCTCGGTCTATTATATCCCGACCGTACTTCTTTTAGAGCAGATCTTTCCGCTCACGGTCGAGCTTATAGGCATCTATATGCCGCTTATAATTACAAACGCTCTTATCTTCTCGAAAACGGAAAGCCGTTTCTATCTTGAGGACAAGCTGAAAATGATAATCGACGTAATTTTCTTCATAGCGGGCTTCGGCGCAGTGTGCGTCCTTACCGGAGGCTTCAGGGAGCTGATATGCTTCGGCACGTTTGCCGGAATAAAGCTGTTTGATTTCAAGATTGCGGCTTTTGAATCTCCTTTCGGCGGATTTATACTTGTCGGAATAATGGCAGGTATGTTCAGGGCGCTTTACAACTATCTGCGTAACCGCAGAATAAGGCTTAACAGCGAGGAGCATAACAAGGCGGCGACTCACACCTACAGTTCAAGCACCGAAAGCAAGCCGGCTGCACCCCATCTGCTTCCCTCGCAGGACGACAACGTAAAGGAGCGCAGTGATGGATAAATTAGCACTTTTTATCAATACGGCTATGCTCGCTATGTTTGTCGAGAATGCGATATTCTCCCGTGCGCTCGGCACAAGCGTGGCGTTCTACGCATCAAGAAAAAAAGAAAGCATATTCGGACTCGGTCTTGGCATAACATACGTTATCGTGGTTTCAAGCTGTATCACGTTCTTTATAGACGGGTGGCTTGCCGACTGGCAGTATTTTTATGTTGTCATGCCGCTTATATACACGCTGACGGTGAGCATAGTATATACGGGCAGTCTGCTCCTCCTGTGGAGATTCCTGCCAAAGATATTCAGAAACATCAAGAAATACGTTCATCTTTCGGTGTTCAATGCGGCAGTGCTGGGAGCATTGTTCCTGAACACGACATATCACGCTGATTTCTTTTCGTATATGGGATTCGGCGTCGGAATAGCGGCAGGCTTTTTCATTGCGGTGTTCTTCCTTCATATCGCAAACGAAAGGCTCAATTCTCCGCTTATTCCCGAGGCCTTCAGAGGAATGCCGATAATGATGGTTTTTGTCGGCATTATGTCACTTGCATTCTATGCGCTGACAGGATATAACACGGGCGCTATCTGATAATTTCTAAAATGGAGATACTGATATGAGCAGAAAAAAAGGATTCAAGGTAAAACGTTCAAGAAGAAATCTGTATAAAAAACGTAAAAGCACCGGCAGGAAGATATTTGACGGGATTCTTTTCGTTGTGATACTGGGCGCATTTGTCTTTGTGGGATACTCGGTCGCTTCTCCGCTGATAAAGTTTTTCGGCGGAAACGGGGGCAATTCCTCTGTGAGCGAGCCTGCGTGGACACCGCCCGAATCGCTCCCCGAAACATCGGACAGCAATTCGCAGGCGAACACTTCGGATAACACGTCCGACAACTCAGGCGGCAGTGATACAACAAAGGATAACACCTCCTCAGTGCCAAACGAGGTAACATCTGCTTTTGCGACGGTCGCTCCCGACTCCGCACTGAAAAGCGATGCCGCACTGAATAAGTTCCTTGCCTCAGCAAAAGACAGCGGTTATAATACCGCCGTATTTACGCTTAAAAACACCACAGGCGAACTGTTATACAAATCATCGCTTAAGGCTGTAAAGGACAACACAGACGTAAATAAGGGCAGTCTGACGGCGGCTCAGATAGTAAAGGCGTGCAAGACGGCAGGAATCACTCCCGTTGCGGCTATAACAACGCTTTTCGACAGAAAGACACCGTATCTTTTCGACAATGCGGGATATATAATCTCTGACGGAAACTGGAGCTGGCTGGACGCCGCCGCCGATAACGGCGGTAAGCCGTGGACTACTCCCTATTCCGCCGATGCGGTAAATTATTATGCGGATATATGCGGAGAGCTTGCAAAGGCAGGGTTTGCCGATATTGAACTTGAAAACACGGTCTTCCCGAACTTCCAGTCCTATGACTACTCGCTGTTGTCAAAGGAACTGCAGAATGCAAACAGAAGCGAGAAATTAGCCGTTCTTGCGGCAACGTGTGCAAAGAAAGCAAAGGAAGGCAACGCAACCGCAACGGTTGAAATAAAGGCTGACGCACTGCTTACAATGTCGGCAACGGCTTATGACGGTACGGCTGAAATATGGTCTGCGAAGGATAAGATGGGCGAGAGCAGTGTGCTTGTCACAATGGATATGTCGCTGCTTGGCACAAAGCTTCAGACCTCGGCAGATAAGACAGTAACAGTCGAAAAGGACAAGGTCAAGGCGATAAATCAGATATTCACGCTTGTAAAGAAGGCTGTCGGCGACAAGGAAATATCGGTCGGAATAACAGGCAGTGAAAATTTATCGGCAGACGAAATCAAAAATTGTAAAACGGCACTCGAAAAGCTCGGATTTACCGATATAAGATTCGAATAAATACACAAAAGTGCTTGCATTTGCGGCACTTTTAAGGTATAATTAGAGAATAACGTAAGAGCGAATATCGCACGAAAAAGAAAGGAATACAAAATGACAGAATTACTGACATTATTAACAAGCGGACAGACAGCAACAACCACAGGACAGGGTGGAAACGATATAGTGAGCATTCTCACAATGCTTATCCCCCTGGCACTTATGGTAGTTATATTCTACTTCCTTATCATAAGACCCGAAAAGAAGCGCGGCAAGAAGATGCAGGAAATGCTCAACAACCTTGAGGTTGCTGACGAAGTAGTAACAACAGGCGGTATTGTAGGCAGAGTATTAAGAGTTACAGATGATACTGTACTTATCGAAACAGGCTCTGACAGAACAAAGATCCGTGTATTAAAGAGCAGTATTGCTGAGAACAGAACTGTTCACGATGATGCAGAATCAAAGTAAGAGATTCTGAGGTATTATAAAAAACACCCTTACGGCATCAGCTGTGAGGGTGTTGCTTTATGGAAAAAATCCATCGTACTTGCCGGTAATCTTCCGTGATAGTACGATGGATTTAACTTATTGTACCGATATGCGACATTAAGCGGTTACATATCGAACAGGTTTATCACTTCAATACCTTTGGCTTCAGCCATGCGTACCGTCTGACCTGTGCCGCTCCTGCTGTTGCTTTGGTCATAATATGCCACACAGCAGTCTGCAAGCTCTGTCAGGCGGGCATTACGCTGTTTCATACAGTCCTTGGTGTATTCACTGCCGATATACTCAATGCTGTCAGCCGCCATCATTATCGCATAAAACTCCTGCTTGTCGTTGTAGCTCCAGTTCTTTGTCTGTTCCTCGTTTGAGCAGGGGAGTACAAGGTGGAGTTTTATATCGAGTGCCTTGCGTTTTCTCAGATACAGCACCATATGAGCGCACATAGTGTCGAAGCCGAGAGCGCCGCCGCAGTAGAAGTCGGTGACGCCACGCTTGACAAGTCCGCATATTGTGCTGTCAAGCAGAGATTTAAGCGCATACATATCCGGGCTGTCAATTTTACGATGCCCTGTAAAGCAAACCGATGTCATACGCAAAGCCTCCTTTTAGTTACGATAAAAAGAAAAATAAGCCGTATCTGCGTCTGACAAATACGGCTGATGTGCTAAAGCTAGATGTAAATCAGTCTTCAACCTTTTCTTCGATGAACTTAACGATGTCACCGACAGTCTTGATCTTTTCAACCTGATCATCGGGAATCTCGATGTCGAACTCTTCTTCAAAGCTCATTACGAGATCTACTACGTCAAGTGAATCAGCGCCGAGGTCGTCTGTGATGCTTGCAGCCTCAGTAACCTTGTCTTCTTCAACGTCGAGCTGGTCAACGATTATCTTCTTTACCTTATCAAATACCATTTGAAATCTCCTCCGTGTTTTTAAAAAGAAATTTTCTTTCGTTAATATTATACGGCATTACGCCGAAATAATCAAGTCGTATTTACAACAAATACATTAAAAAAATGTCTAAATTTACAGGGTGTATTTCTACACTTTGCACAAGTTTATAATAGCATCGTTATGTTATTCCATAGCGATAAACGAAAATGGTTTTATATGTTTTTAAGCTACCGTTAGTTCTATTCGTCGGATAACACTTCTCGGGTTCGCTATTCTATACGATAACGTTGCTGCTATTTACGAGGGAAAGAACCAAAGGGACTAGGGAGAGTCTGAGCCTCGCTTACGCAAGGC
>OMCH01000699.1_pt1 | contig 15729 bp, 13 predicted proteins | sample 1674341 | NCBI WGS metagenome assembly OMCH01 (sample SAMEA103958164, study PRJEB25191) | human gut metagenome | biome: human-associated habitat [ENVO:00009003]; feature: intestine environment [ENVO:2100002]; material: feces | place: Germany | collected 2013/2015
TCCGCAAGCTGGATCAGCATTACGTCGACCGCAGCATCGACACGACCTTCACGGAGAACGAGATCGCGGCCTATTACAACGCCCACAAGGCCGATTTCCGGCTCGACCGTACGTTGGTCAAAGGGCGGATCGTGCAGTTCGGCGAAGGGTACCGCCAGGCGCGCAAATTGCGGGAGCTGATGGGGACGAAGAGCGAAGCCCGGCAGCAGGATTTCCGGGACATATGTGCGAAGAACGACTTTACGGTCACCGATTTCAGCGACCAGTGGGTGGATTTCCCGGAATTTCTGAGTTACCTGCCTACGCTCCGGTCGCAGAACTACGACCCGGTGCTCGCATCGACGGCCGTGCAGGAGATGCGCGACAGCCATTCGCACTACTATTTCCAGATCGACGCCGTGCGCCGCGAAGGGGAGCCCATCCCGCTCGAACGGCTGCGCGGGACGATCCGCCGCATCCTCTTCAACCAGCGCCAGAGCGAGATCATCCGCAGCCACGAGGAGGAACTTTATAACCGTGCGTGCGAAGGCGGGAGCATAAAGATTTTCGAAAACGAGAATACAAACGATAAAGAAAAAGAATAATGTTGAAAAAAGGTATGCTGGGGGCGGCTTTCGCCCTGCTCGTTGCTGGGGCCGGGGCGTTCGCGCAGAAACAGCAGGTGATGCTCGACAAGGTGGTCGCCGTCGTAGGGTCTTCGTCCATCCTCCATTCCGAAGTGGCGGAGTATGCCCGGCAGCTCACGGCCCAGCGCCGTGCCGAAGGATATACCTCCGACCGTGACCCGATGAACGAGGCGCTCGAGGCACTGATGACCCAGAAACTGCTCTTCAACCAGGCGCAGATCGACTCGGTGAAGATCAATGCGGGCGACATCGCCACGCATGTGGAACAGCAGATTCAGAATATGATCGAAACCGAGGGGTCGATCCCCAAACTCGAGGCCAAGCACCACATGGCCATTTTCAGCATTCGCGAGAACATGCGCCAGCGCTATGAGGAGCAGTCTTATGCCTCTTCCATGCAGAGCGAGGTCGTGAGCAAGGTGTCGGTCATTCCCGGCGAGGTCGAGCGTTTCTACAAGTCGATCGACAAGGACAGCCTGCCGACCGTGGCCGAACAGTATGTCTACGCCCAGATCACCCGTTTCCCCAAGTCGATCACCGAGGCCAAGCAGCGCACGCGCGAGCGCCTGCTCGACATGCGCGAACGGATCATTACCGGCAAGGCGAAATTCGAGAACCTGGCACGCATGTATTCGCAGGATCCCGGGACGATGATGCGCGGCGGCGAGATGGATCCCACCGAGCTCAACGGACTGGAAGCGCCGTTCGCCGACGCCCTCGAGAACATGAAGCCGGGGCAGATATCGGAGGTCGTCGAGACCCGCTACGGACAGCATATCATCCAGTTGCTCGACAAGCGCGGCAGCCTCTACCATTTCCGCCATATCCTGCTGCGCCCGGTCTATACGATGGACGAGCTCAACGAAGGGGTCGTGTTCCTGGACAGCATCGCCAACCAGATACGCAAGGATTCCCTCTCGTTCGACAAGGCCGCCCTCCAGTTCTCCGACGACGCCACGTCGAAGATGAACGGCGGTATCGTCTCGAACCACGACATCCTGGAGCGTTTCAATGCCTTCGAGGCCAAGCTCACCGTGACGAAGTTCCTGCGTGAGGATTTCGCGCACTTCGGTGCTCTGGACGACTACAACGCCCTGATCCGCCTCAAACCGGGCGAGATCTCGCCGGCATTCCTGACCGAGGACATCATGGGCAACCAGCTGGCCAAGATCGTCAAACTGGTGGAGATCATTCCCACGCATGTCGCGTCGCTCAACGAAGACTATCTCCGCTTGGAGGAGATGGCGCTCAATGCCAAGCAGGAGCGGGTGTTCAAGGAGTGGCTGACCAAGAAGATCGACGCCATGTACGTTTACATCGCCCCCGAATTCCGCGACGGGGAGTTCGAGAATAAAAGCTGGGTGAAATAAACCGTGCGCAGGCTCTTTACCATAGCTGCCGTCGTGCTGGCTGCGGGCAGTGTGATTTTCGCCCGCAGCGGGATGCAGGCACCCGGCCAGGAGCCCGAGCCCGAGAAGAAACTCATCGACCTGAAGTCGGACAACATGGGCCCCATAGCCCCCGGCGACTCGGTGATCTTCCTGGTCGGCAATTTCGCCGCGCAGCATAACGGCGCTGTCATTACGTGCGACAGTGCCGTGCGTTATTCGGACATGCGGATCGAGTTCTTCGGCAATGTCCTCATCAACAAGAATACGACCTATATTTACGGCGACCGCGCCGAATACAACGGCGAGCTGAACGAGGCACGGGTCTATTCCGACATCGTCAAGGTCGTCGACGGCGATGCCACGCTCTATACCTACCGGTTTGTCTTCAACACGAAGGAGAATATCGGCCAGTTCGCCGACGGTGGCGTGCTGATAAACCGGGACAACCGGCTCGAATCGGTGCGCGGCTACTATTATGCCAACACCAAGGATCTCGTTTGCGTAGACCGCGTCGAGATGCGTAACGACGAATACGAACTCAAGGGCGACTCGGTGGTCTACAACATGGCCACCGACAACGCTTTTTTCTTCGAGAATACCAACATCTGGAACAAGGACGGCGACTACCTCTATGCCGACCGGGGCGCGTACGACAAGGCCGATACGCTTTACCGGGTTACGCGCAACGGTTATGTGCTGACCGAGAAACAGGAGATGTGGAGCGACAGCATCGACTATTTCCGCGCCAAAGACCACGTGGTGCTGTGGCGGGACATCCAGATTGACGATACGGAGCACAAAGTACTCGCCTTCGGCGATTACGGCGAGTATTGGAAGGAACCGGGCGATATATTCCTCACGCGGCGACCCTCGGTGGTGAGCTACGACCTTACACAGGGCGATTCGCTCTTCATGCGTGCCGACTCGATGTTCCTCTTTACGGTCAATGAGAATGCCCGGCGCCGGGCAGAGGAGAAGGCCGCGGCCGATTCGCTTGCGCGTATGGGGGCCGATTCCCTGCAACGGCCCGATTCGCTGGGGCAGCATCCCGATGGATTGGCCGCGACGGCCGGCCCCGAGGAGGGACGTACCGAGCCCGGACTGCATCCCGGCGACGCAGCCGATTCGCTCGCGTCGACCGGCGGGGCGGATTCGCTCGCCGCAGGTTCCGGCTCCGATTCGCGGACGCATGGTTCGCCGCGGGCGGATTCGTTGCGCATGGCCGATTCGCTCTCCGTGCCGGGCAGCCTGCCCGACTCGTTGGACAGGGCTGCCGATACGCTGACCGTTGCCCAGCGCAAGGCCCTGCTCAAGGAAGCGGCGCGCAAGGCCAAGGCCGAAAAGAAGGCCGCGGCAGCCAAAATCAAGAAGGCGCAGCTCGATTCGATAGCCGTCAGACGCAAGGAGAAGACCACGGCCAAACTGCTGTTGCAGAAGGAGCGCGAGGAGGCGCGTCTGGCCGCCCGGCGGCTGAAGGCTGCGTCGAAGCTCAAAGCCCGGCAGGCGCGTGCCGCCCGCAAGGGAAAGGTGATCCCGGTCGATTCGGCGGCCCTGCGCGAACTGGATTCGCTGATCGAGATGAACATGGCCGAACAGGATTCGCTGCTCAACCTGCTGGCAGATTCGCTGTTGTCCGACACGACAGCGATGGCGCTTCCGGCCGATTCGGTCGACTCGCTCGCCCTGCCGCGCGACAGCATCTACCGCCTGATGAAGGGGTACCGCGACGTGAGGATCTTCAGGTCGGATTTCCAGACCGTGTGCGACTCGATCGTGGCGATCAGCACCGACTCGACGATCCACCTCTATATCGACCCCGTGTTGTGGAACCAGAGCAACCAGATCACTTCGGACGTGATGGATATTTTCACCGAGCGGCAGCAGATCAAACGTGCCGAATTCATCGGCAGCCCGATGATGGCCAGCCAGCTCGATACGACACACTACAACCAGGTGGCGGGCAAGACTATGACCGCCTATTTCTACAACAACCAGATATACCGCAACGACGTCAACGGTAATGCCCAGACCATCTATTACATGCAGGACGGCGAGCCGCCCGAGATCACGATGATGGGCGTTATCGAGAGCGGCGACTGTTCATTCTATATCGAGGACAAGCAGGTGGTGCAGATCACCTACCGAACCGAACCGGTCTACAACTTCTATCCGATGGACGATATCCCGCCCACGCAGGATCTCTACCTGAAAGGCTTTAAATGGGAGGGGGCGCGGCGGCCCGTGCAGGCCGATGTGTTCGACCGCAGGATCCGACCTTCGCAGCGGAAGGAACGTACGCGGCTGCGTCATCCAGATTTCCCGATCATGATGCGCATCGAGGAGCATAAGAAACGCCTGATCGAACAACGCCGCTGGGCGGATCGCAACGACCAGGTCGACCCGCTCACCGTCGAGTGGATGCGCGAACTGGGATACGAGGTCGGGCAGCCGCGCGAACCGCAACGTCCCGCGCCGCAGGCTGAATGACCGGCACCGCAACTCTCCGCCGGTAATTCGGACGGTCTATGCAACCATACGGAAACCGTAACAAAAGGCGAAAAGCGAAAAACTTTTCGCCTTTTGTGTTATTTTTGCAGCCGGTTATTCGTCAGTTGGTTTTACACATGAAAAAAAGTCTGATTGCACTGGCATTCGGGACGCTTGCCCTGGGGATGTCGGAGTTCGTGATGATGGGCATCCTGCCCGATATTGCCCGCAGCCTCGGGGTTTCCATCCCCGAGGCCGGACACCTTATTTCGGCCTATGCCCTGGGCGTTTGCTTCGGGGCGCCGCTTACGGTGCTGGTAGCCCGGACGCGCCCGCTGAAACAGATACTGCTGGCGCTCACGGCTCTGATCGCCGTCGGGAACCTGTGCGCGTCGCTGGCGCCGAACTACTGGATGCTGATGGCGATGCGTTTCGTGTCCGGCCTGCCGCACGGTGCCTTTTTCGGTGTCGGGTCGATCGTCGCAGAGCGGGTGGCAGATGCCGGGAAGCGCACGGAGGCCGTTTCGATCATGATCGTCGGGATGACCGTCGCCAACCTGTTCGGCGTGCCGCTGGGCACTTATATCAGCAATGTGCTGTCTTGGCGCACGACCTTTGCGATCGTCGCCGTATGGGGCGTGGTGGCGCTGACGCTCGTAAGGATGTGGGTGCCCCGCATGGAGCCGCTGCCCGATACGGGGCTGAAAGGGCAGTTCCGGTTCCTGCGCAGCCTTGCGCCCTGGCTCGTGCTGGCATCGGTGATGCTCGGCAACGGCGGGATCTTCTGCTGGTACAGCTATGTCAGCCCGCTGATGATCCATACCTCGGGTTTTACGGAGGAGAACCTTACGCTGATTATCATGCTGGCCGGTTTCGGCATGTTCGCGGGCAATATCCTCGGCGGGCATCTCTCCGACCGTTTTACGCCCGAGAAGGTCGTGCGTTTTACGCTGGCCGCGGCCACCCTGACGCTGCTCGGGATTTTCTTCGGGGCACATGTCCACTACCTTTCCGTCATGCTGATGACGCTCTGTACGGCTTGTCTGTTCTGTGTCTCGTCGCCCCAGCAGTTGCTGATCCTGGAGAATTCGCGTGGCGGCGAGATGCTCGGCGCAGCCCTCGTGCAGGTGGCTTTCAACCTGGGCAATGCACTGGGTGCCTATTGCGGGGGCCTGCCGATCGCCCACGGGCTGGGCTACGAATATACGGCGTTGCCCGGTGCGGGTTTCACCCTGTTGGGGCTGCTGACGGCCGTGGTTTATATCCGTAAATATCCCCGCCATGCGAAGCGATAACGGTGCGGAGCTGTTTCCGGTGGTCGACGAAGCCGGGAACGTGATGGGGGCGGCGACGCGTGCCCAATGCCACGGCGGCGGAATGTTGCTGCATCCCGTGGTACACCTGCACCTGTTCAATTCGCGGGGCGAGTTATACCTGCAACGGCGTCCCGTGTGGAAGGATATCCAGCCCGGGCGCTGGGATACGGCCGTGGGTGGGCATGTCGACTACGGCGAAACGGTGGACGACGCATTGCGGCGCGAGGTGCGCGAAGAACTCGGCGTGACCGGGTTCGTGCCCGAACGCGTGGCGGTGTACGTGTTCCGCTCGGAGCGCGAGCGCGAATTGATCTATGTCCACCGCACGGTGTACGATGGGGAGGTCGTCCCGAGTGACGAGCTCGACGGCGGGCGTTTCTGGAGCCGGGACGAAATCTTTGAAAATCTCGGCAAAGGCGTCTTCACGCCCAATTTCGAGGGCGAGGTGGAACTGGTACTCGGGGTATAGTTTTTTTTCGTATCTTGTAACCTGGAAACCGACAATGAAGCGACTGTCCTGTATGCCGCAGGGCATTGTCCAGCACTGACCGGTGCGAGGCGCAGGGATTGGTGCCGTTCCCCAAACGCATGTCCTATGGTGATGGCTGGTGCCGGATTTTTGCCTTCCGCAGTCGTTATCCTGTCGCCGGGGTTTCCGCCGCTGATGATTACAAAGGCCGTTAGGTCTGAAATTTGATAGAAATACCGTATGCAGTCTCTCCTTACACGTTGGGCCGACGCCCTGCTCGCATGGCTCGGACTCACTTCCGCATTGAATAACGGCTGGGATCGTTGGGTGGCTTTCGCCCTGGTGGTGCTGTCCGTCGTGCTTCTCGATTTCCTGTGCCGTAAGGTGCTCGTGCGCGGGATTAGGCGCATCGTGATGCGCACCAAAGCCACGTGGGATGACGAACTGTTCAGTTCCGCCGTGTTGAGCCGGCTGTGTAATATCGTCAGCGCCATCGTGCTGGTCATCGTCCTCCCCGTAGTTTTCGATGAACAGTCGGAAGCCAGGACGATCGTCACACGACTGATACAGGTGTACATCGTCGTCACGGTCTTCCGTTTTATCAACGCCCTGCTTTATGCGGCCTTCAATATCGTCTCGGCGCGTCCTGCGTGGCAGAACAAACCGATCAACGGATTGCGCCAGACCGGGCAGGGAATCGCAGCGCTGATCTGCGGTATCCTCATCGTCTCGATCCTGATCGGCAAGTCGCCCGCCATTCTGCTCACCGGACTGGGCGCTTCGGCGGCCGTCATCATGCTGGTCTTCCGCGACAGCATCCTCGGCTTCGTCTCGGGCATCCAGCTTTCGGCGAACGACATGCTCAAGGTCGGGGACTGGATCACCGTACCCAAATACGGTGCGGACGGTTCGGTGATCGAGGTGTCGCTCACGACCGTCAAAGTGCAGAACTGGGACAATACGATCGTTACGCTGCCGCCCTACCTGCTGGTGAGCGATTCGTTCCAGAACTGGCGCGGGATGCAGGCGTCGGGCGGCCGCCGCGTGAAGCGTTCGGTGAATCTGGACATGACGAGCGTGAAATTCTGTACGCCGGACATGCTGGCCCGGTACCGCAACATAGACATCATCCGCGAATATATCGACCAGACCGAGCAGCGGGTTGAGGAATACAATGCCGTGCATGGCATCCGCCCCGGTGAACGCAAGATCAACGGCCTGCACCAGACCAACCTCGGGGTGTTCCGTGCCTATCTGGAACGATACCTGCGCGATGAGGTGCCTGTCAACAAGGGGATGGCCCTGATGGTGCGCCAGCTGCAACCGACGGAGACGGGATTGCCGATGGAACTCTATTTCTTTACGGATACGGTGGTGTGGGTGGATTACGAGCGCATCCAGTCGGATGTCTTCGACCATGTGCTGGCCGTCATCCCCGAGTTCGACCTGCGGGTGTTCCAGAATCCGTCGGGAAGCGATATCGAGGCGCTGCGCTATCAGAGGCCGGAGCCGGACGTGCCGGCCAAACCGGATGTTACAGAAAAATCATCAGCATCACCTGAATGATAATTACCCGCAGGAACATGCAGAGAGGGTAGACCGTGGCGTACGATACCGACGGGTTGTCTCCCTCGATCGTGTCGTTGGCATAGTTCAGTGCCATCGGGTTGGCCATGCTGCCGCACAGCATGCCTGCGACCGACCCGAAGTCGATGCGCAGGATGCGCAGCGCGAAGATACCCAGCAATACTACGGGGACGAACGTCAGCAGGAATCCCAGCAGCAGCCATAGTGCCCCTTCGGGGCGCATGACGGTCTCGAAGAAGTGCGTGCCCGCCTCGAGCCCCAGGCAGGCGAGGTACATCGACAGGCCCAGTGCCCGGAGCATCAGGTTGGCGCTGTACGTGGTGTAGGTAATCATGTGAAGGCGCGGGCCGAACGTGCCGATCAGGATGCCGACGATGATCGGGCCGCCTGCCAGGCCGAGTTTTACGGGCAGGCTGATGCCCGGGATGCTTACGGGGATGCTCCCGAGCGTGAGCCCGAGGATCAGGCCGACGAAGACTGCCACGAGGTTGGGCTCTTCGAGGTTTTTCACGGCGTTGCCGAGTATCTTTTCCACATGCTTGATCGCTGCGGCTTCACCCACGACCGTCAGGCGGTCGCCCATCTGCAAACGCAGGTCGGGTGTGGCCAGCAGTTGCACGCCCGAACGGTAGACGCGGCTGATGTTGATGCCGTAATTGTTGCGCAGGCGCAGCGAGGAGAGCTTCTTGCCGTTGATTTCGGGGCGCGTCACGAGGATGCGCTGCGAGATGAGCTGGCTGTCGACGGCGTTCCAGTCGATGTTCTCCGTGTTCCAGTCCTTCTGTTCCTGCTCTCCGAAGATCAGGCGCAGCGCATCGGCCTCGCCCGGGGTGGTGATCACGAGGATGACGTCGTCCTTCTGTAGCGTCTTGTCGGAGGTGGGGATCGAAACCTTTCCTTCGCGCCATACGCGCGAAATGACGAAATGGTGGTGGCTCTGAGCGGCTATTTCGTGTACGCTCTTGCCGAATACGGCCGGGTTAGTCAGGTGGTAGCTGGCAATGAAGACGTTTTTCCGGTGTTCGGCGTCCGGCTCCGGCATGTCGGCGGGGCGGACGAAGAGCTTGCGGATGAAGACGATGGCCAGGATGACGCCCACCACGCCCAGCGGATAGGTCACGGCGCAGCTCAGGGCGGCGCCGCTGGAGTCGACGCCCATCTGTTGCAGCGCCTGCTGCGCCGCTCCGAGCGCCGGGGTGTTGGTCGTGGCGCCGCACAGGATGCCCGACATGTCGGGCATCGAGACGTGCAGCGTATAGCTCATTGCCACGGCCAGCCCCGTGCCGAGCAATACTACCGCAAGGGCGGGCGACATCAGGCGCAGTCCGTCGGCGCGCAGCGAGTTGAAGAAGCCGGGGCCGACCTGCAGGCCGAGGGCGTATACGAAGATGATGAGCCCGAAGCTCTCGGCATAGTTCAGCATCGCCGGGTCGATCGACAGTCCGAAATGCCCGGCCAGGATCCCTGCGAAAAAGATGAATGCCACGCCCAGCGAGATGCCGAAGATGCGTATCCGGCCGAGGGCGATCCCGATCGTCGAAATGAGCGAAATAACCACGACGGCCTGCAGGGCCGAGTGTTCGACGAATAAACTTTTAAGCCATTCCATCCTTTCCGTTTGTGAATTTGCTGCAAAAGTAGGGCAAATTTTCCAGATACCCGCCTTTTTGCCGAACCTTTTGTGGGCTCATTGTGTCTGTGTGCAACATTTTCGGTCGGCAAGGTAAATCATTTTAGCTCCATGTTATGACAAAACAGACCCCGCACTATGCAGTTCAGGATAATTTACATATCTTTGCACTACCCTACTTCACACAGGGGATGGAGGGGGTAATTAGTGACGCAAAAGGGCTTCTGTGCCGGGTGGGAGTCTGAAAACCTTACCCGGTCGCTGCCGGAAAACTTTAGGGATTGGTTGTTCCGGACAGCATCAGGGCGGTCGATATCGGCCGCCCTGATTTGTTTATTATGTACGATCTGTTTACCTGCCCGGATTACAGTTTCAGCGGTTTCCCTCGGTAAAAATCCAGTATTTTCGAACGGAATACGAATTCGTATTTCGCCTGAACGAGTTCCGACTCGGCTTTTTCCATGCGGGTCTTGGCATCGTTGAAATCGAAAATGGTCGAACGGCCCGATTCCGCCTTCTGCTGTTCGTAGGCGAACGCTACCTCGGCCGAGGCGAGGGCTACGCCGGCCGAACGGTATTTGCTGTACGCCGCGTCGGCGTTGTACCACGCCTGTTCGATCTCCTTGCGCAGCGCCAGCTCGGCTTCGGTCAGCGCGAGCCGCTGGCTGCGGGCCGAAAGCTGTGCCGAGCGGATATTGTTGCGCGTGGCGCGGCGGTTGAAGATCGGGATGTTCATCGACAGTCCGACGTATTCGCGGCTGTTATGGCGCATCTGGGCCCAGAACTTATCGCTGTCGGCGCTGTACACCCCCGTGCCGTAGCCGCCTGAAAGCGAGATGGAGGGATAGAGTGCCGATTTGGCAATGAGGACTGAATTCTCCGAACTTTCGAGCCGCAGCCGCTCCGCCTTGATATGCGGACGGTTTTCCACTGCATAGTTGTAGACCCCGTCTGCCGTGCCCAGCCGGTGCAGCGAGGCGAGCGTCACGCTGTCGAGCTCCGGAACCACGACGTCGAACCCTGCGGCGCTCTCGCGGTTGAGGGCCTGGCTCAGGTTGAGCAGTGCCAGTTGCAGGTCGTTGCGGGCCTGGGTCAGGCTCAGCTGGTCTTTGGCCATGAGCGCCTCGCTTTCGTACCGGGCCGATTCCGGCTGTTTGCCGGCGGCGACCAGTTCGCGACTCTGCGTGGCCTGCAGGGTGCTCAGGGCGAGCTGGCGTTCGGCAACGTCGGTGAGTTCCTTGTTGTAAAGTACCTCCAGGTAGAGTGTCATGACGTTGATCGACACGTCTTCGCGGGCACGTTCCAGATCCTGCATGGCTGCGGCCAGGTCGAGTTTGCCGCCTTTGACCTGGCGGTTGATGCGCATGCCCTGGAATACGGGGAGGCTGGTCGAGATGTTGAGCGAACCCGAGGTCTGGTTGTTGTCCTTGTAAGTATTGTCGCTCGAGAGTACGCGGCCGAACGATGCGTCGCCTCCGATCGAGGCGTTCAGGTCGGGCAGGCGGCTGTATTTGGCCGTCGAGAGTTCCACCTCGTTCTGTTCGACCTGCAGGGCGCGTTGCTGCACGTCGATGTTGTTGGCCAGGGCATAACCGATGCAGTCGTCGAGCGACCAGGGCGTGCCGGGTGCCGGTGCTGCGGCGGCTTGAGGTGCAGCCGGTGCGGTCTGGGCCTCCGCGGACATTGCGCAGAGAGCAGCGGCAGCTGTACAGAGAGCGGCGAATAGGGTGCTGGTTTTCATGCTGCGGTGCATTTGGGGTTATTTCTTCTTGTCTTCCTTCGCGCCGCGGACTTTGTCGTCGGCGGTCACGCCTTCGGTAAGTTCGATGTTGATGCCGTCCGAAAGGCCTATCTTGACCTCGCGTTTATCGAAGGTCTGCTCTGCGATGTCCTCGGCGCTGGTGAGCAGGTAGACATACGTTTTCTCACCCTCGAATTCGACGGTGCTCTCGGGAAGCGTGAGCACGCCTTCGCGGCTTTCGATCACGATGCTGGCGTTGGCACTGTACCCGGCGCGCACGAAGACGTCGGCGGGAATCTTCACGGCAGCCTTCACTTCGAACATGATGACGCCGTTATCCTCGGTCGCTTTGGGCGAAACGTACTCCAGGTTGGCATCCAGTTCGACGTTCTGCAGGGCGCCGATCGTCAGCTTCACGGGCATGCCCTCGTGCAGTTTGCCGACGTCCGTTTCGTCGACGTTGCCCCGGAAGAGCATGTTCGACATGTCGGCTACGGAGGCGATGGTCGTACCGTCGTTGAACGTGTTGGCCTGGATCACCGAGTTTCCGACCTTGATCGGCACGTCGAGGATCATACCGTCGATCGTCGATCGGATCTGCGTGTTGCTGAGCTCCTTATAGCGGCTGGTGATGCCGTTCTTGACGATCTCCAGGTTCTCCTTGGCGTTCAGCAGTTCCTCCTCGGCTTTCTGGAGGTCGGTGCGCCCCTGCTCGAACTCCTCGTCCGAGACGACGCCCTTGTCGTGCAGTGTTTCCGTGCGGCCGAATTCGCGGCGGGTCTGCGCCAGCGATATTTCGGCTACCGAGACGCGCGATTCGGCGCTCGAAAGCTGTCCCATCTCCGGGACGACCTTCACCGTGGCGATCACCTCGCCCTTGCGCACCATCTGGCCGGCCTCCTTGTAGACGTCGGAAACGATACCCGAAATCTGGGGCTTGATCAGCACCTCGTCGCGGGGTTCGACCTTGCCGGTGGCGACCACGAATTGTTTGAGCGTGTCGAGTTTGGGTTGTACGATCGTGTAGACTACCTTTACCGGACGGGTCTTCTGCCACAGGAACACGAACGTTCCGAGCAACAGCGCCGCAAAGAGCACACCCAGAAAGATTTTCAGAAATTTTTTCATAGCCGTAATCTATTGAATTTGATTGTTATTCTTCACGTATTGCATCCACAGCCTTGATGCTCAGGGCCCGGTAGGCGGGGATGACGCCCGCCAGCAGGCTGCCCGCGACGAGGATGAAAAGCGCCAGCATGCCTGTCCCGAACGAGATCTGCCACGAGATTTCGGCCCCCTCCTGGGCCACGGTCACCGCCTGATAATAGATCGAGTCGGCCACCGACAGTACGCCCACCGCGGCCGTGAGGCCGACCACCCCGGCGATGAAGGTGAGGATGAAACTTTCGGAGAGTATCTGCGAGATGATGGCCGTAGGCGGTGCGCCCAGGGCGCGGCGGATGCCGATCTCCTGCGTGCGCTCCTTGACCAGCACCAGCATGATGTTGCTCACGCCGACGATGCCGGCCAGCAGTGTCCCCAGGCCCACGATCCATGTCAGGAACCCGATGCCCCAGAAGAGGCTCATCACCTTGTCGAACATTTCGGCCGTGGCCATGCACCAGGCGGCTTTCTCGTCGTCCGGCGAGATCAGGTGCTTGGCGAAGATCACCGACTTGCAGGCGGTTTCGACCTCTTTGCTCGGGGTGTCCTCCCGGCCGGCGATGGCCAGCATGTGGATCGAGTTGCCCCCGCCGTACATCTGCTGCGCGAGCGAGATCGGGGCTACGACCGTGCGTTCGACGTTGCTGAACGACATGGCCGTGCTCTGGCGCCGCATGACGCCGATAATGGTGAAATAGCTGTTGTTGACTTTGATGACCTTGCCGGTCGGGTCTTCCATTCCCGGAAACAGGTCTTTCTGTATCTGGGTGCCGATGACGCAGACCTTGCGCTTCTGCGCCATGTCGACGTCGTTGATGAAGCGGCCGTAGATGATCTTCTGTGGGTTGATCTGCTGGTAGTCGGGCATGTAGCCCATCAGCGAATAGTCGCCCTTGCGTTCGTTGTAGCTGCAATGGATCTCCCCGCCCCAGTAGACGCCCGAGGCGTACTGCACCTCCTTGAGCCCCCGGACGTTTTCCACGTCGTCGTTGTTCATGCGCCACCAGCGGTTCTTGGGCATGCCCTTGTAGGGGAGAGAGGTCTGCGAAGGCTGTATGAGCAGCGTGTTGGTCGACATGTCGCCCAGCTGTGCCCGGAACAGACGTCCCAGCCCCATGCCGGCACCCAGCAGTACGGTAAGCATGAAGATGCCCCAGAAGACGCCCAGTGCCGTCATGATGCTGCGCTTGCGGTTGCGGGAGATCGTCTGCCATATCTCGTTCCAGCGGTCTGTATCGAAAAATCCCATGGCTTCTACTTGTTATAACGCAGGGCGTCGATTGTCTTGAGTTGTGCGGCCCGGTAGGCTGGGACGTAGCCTGCGATCAGGCCGGCGATGACCAGCACGACCGTCGCGCTGACCGCAACGCCCAGGTCGAGCGTCGGGTTGAGGAAGATCGACGGCGCATGGCCGCCGCCCGTCGGCGGCGTCTGGTTGAGCATGTAGTTGACCCCTTCCATCATCGCCACGCCGAATACCATACCCAGGTAACCGAATACGGCGGTTATCATCACCGACTCGGTAAGGATCAGCCTGATGATCGACACGGGCTTGGCGCCCAGCGCCTTGCGTATGCCGAATTCGGAGGTGCGCTCCGTGACCGTCACGAGCATGATGTTGCTTACGCCGACGATGCCGGCCAGCAGCGTCCCCAGGCCGATGATCCAGACGAAGATGTTGATGCCTGCGAAAACCATCATGAAATTCTTGTAGGTTTCCATCGTATTGTCGAGCCAGATGGCGCTTTCGTCGTCGGGGGCGAAGTGGTGTTCGGCGGAAAGGCGCCGGATGACGCGCTTTTCGAACTCCTTCATCGCCTCGGTGGTGTGGACGCCCTTGATGGTGATGATGGCATTGTTCACTTCGGGGCTGTTGGCGTTGTAGAGCAGCTGCCCGGTGGTCAGCGGGATGTAACACGACGAACTGCTGCGCTGGGCGTCGCCCTTGTAGACGCCGACCACGGTGAATACCGTGCTGTCGAGCTTGATCCTTGCCCCCAGCGGATCGGCGCCCTTGAATAGCAGGGACTGCATGGCCTGGTCGATGACCAGCGACTTGCGGTATTCGCGGATGTCGGCGTCGTTGACGAAGCGCCCCTTTACGATCTCCACGCCCTCGATCTGTTCGATCTTGGGCAGCGAGCCGCGCAGCCAGACCTTGGTGTATTCGTTCCCGTAGGTTGCCGTATGGTTGTCGAACCACGAGTTGGCAGCCACTTCGTCTACCTCGGGGAATTCCCGGGCGAGGATTTCGAGGTCGCTGTTCCACAGCCGGATGCGGCGCCCCTTCTGGTAGCCCATGTAGGGCTTCGAAGTACGGCCGCCGTAGAGGTCGATCGAGTTGGTGGCGTAGTTGCCGAAATTCGACAGCACGCCGTTCTTGAGTCAGTTGCCCGATCCCAGCAGGATGACGAGCATGAAGATGCCCCACGCGACCGAAAATCCCGTGAGGAACGTGCGCAGTTTGTTGCGGCGCACCGAAGTCCATATCTCCAGCAGCAGCTCTCTCATCGCGTTGCCAGTCCGGTTTCGGTGATACTGCTGATGACGCCGTCCGTCAGGCGGATGATTTTGTCCGTCTGGTCGGCGATCGACTGTTCGTGGGTGACGCAGATGATGGTCATACCCATGTCGACGTTCACGCTGCGCAGCAGGTTCATCACTTCCTGCGAGGTGGCGCTGTCCAGTGCGCCCGTGGGTTCGTCGGCAAGGATGATCTGGGGCTTGTTGATAAGCGCCCGGGCGATGGCCACGCGCTGTTTCTGGCCGCCGGACATTTCGTTGGGCATGTGGTCGGCCCACTCCCTGAGCCCCAGCATGTCGAGGTATTCGAGTGCCAGGGCGTTGCGTTTGCGGCGCGAGACGCCCTGGTAGTAGAGCGGCAGGGCGACGTTTTCGACGGCGTTCTTGTAATTGATCAGGTTGAAGGACTGGAAAATATAGCCGATCATGTTGTTGCGCGCAGCGGCGGCCTGCGTTTCGCTGAGGTTCTTGATCAGCCGTCCGGCCAGGTAGTAACTGCCGCTGTCGTAGTCGTCGAGAATCCCGAGGATGTTCAGCAGGGTGGATTTTCCCGAACCCGAGGCGCCCATGATCGAGACCAGTTCGCCCTTTTCTACATCGAGGTCGATGCCTTTGAGCACGTGCAGGGGTGACCCATTATTATAGGTCTTGTTGATGTTTTCCAGCTTTATCATATTCTGTCTGCCGTTGTAAAGCGGTTTTGTAAGGTTGCGTAGTTACGATCTGTAAGCCGAGGGAAACGGCGTCGGGAACAAAGGTATTAAAATATTCTTGAAAAACAATTTGTTTTTATCG
>OMCH01000709.1_pt1 | contig 15560 bp, 18 predicted proteins | sample 1674341 | NCBI WGS metagenome assembly OMCH01 (sample SAMEA103958164, study PRJEB25191) | human gut metagenome | biome: human-associated habitat [ENVO:00009003]; feature: intestine environment [ENVO:2100002]; material: feces | place: Germany | collected 2013/2015
CAAAATATTCTTCCAAAGAACCTATTCCATTAAAACCATATCCATAATAATCAAGGATATATCCTGACATTAATCTGGCGGTTCTGCCATTTCCATCTTCAAAAGGATGAATGGTAACCAATTGATAATGAACTATAGCAGCGATAATCAGCGGATGGTCATCTGTAGTATTTACATATTCAACAAGCTCTTCCAGTAAATCCGGAATATCAATGTACTCTGGCGGAATATATTCCGCTGCGCCTGTCTCGGAATCATATACTGCAAATAGCATCCCTGGTGGCATAGGACCTCTTAGGCCTATCTTTTCTTTTGAAGCACCTTTTTCAACCATTGCCTGCACTTCTAAAATCATTTCTTTTGAAAAACGTTCCTTCTTTTTCAGCTTTTCTTCTAAAACATTTAAGGCCAAAAAGTAATTTCGCACTTCCTGTTCCGGCTTTAAAAAATGTTTGTGCGGATCACTATCAATAGCTTCATTTGCCTGTTTTTCAGTCAATGGATTTCCTTCAATCTTATTAGAAGCATAGGAGCTTTTTTTCTTGGAGTTTTTTCTTAGCCTGTTTTTTGTAACAGGTGGCATTTCTATCGAACTAAGTGAAAAGCGTTTTTCGTCTATTTCCGATATTCTTTTTAAAATTTCATTTGTCAGAGTAACTTTAATCACATGTTCCACCTCCATTTCATCCATATATTATATCGTTTTGCGAATTGTTTTTCCACTAAAATTACACTATTTTTTCACTATTTTTCATTACTTCATCGTCTTCGCCACGCTACTGTGCCTGAATCAGCCGTCCGTTAATCCCATTTTGAGAAAATATAATAATGATACTATTATGAAAAGACCCCCAGTAGTGCCAACTGCTGGGGGGTCTTCTCTTTTTGTTCGGTTGAGCATCCGATTAGGCTAATAAAGGGCATGAATGATTTTTGTTTATTTTCCTTTATGAATGGGCAGCCAGTGTTGCCAGCTTCTGCATAATTGCACTTACATCCTGCATTACATTCAAATTGTCTTCCTCTGCCTGCATCGTCTCGCCTGCGTGCGCCGATACCTGCTGGGAAATCGCTGAGATTGTCTGAATGGAATCTATAATTTCCTTATTTGCATTCTGCAACTCGGAAATGCTTCTTGAAAGAGTATCTGCATTTTTCTGAATTGCCTGCGTATTGTCCTCGATACTTTCAAAGCTTTCTTCTGCATTTGATGCACCAGTCTTCTCTTCGTTAATTCCATCTATCATATTGGAGACAACACCGACCACCTCCATGATTGCATTGGACACGTTGCTGATCAACTCTGTAATATGTACGGTTGCTTCTTTGGTTCTCGTTGCCATACCGGAAATTTCTGTTGCAACGACAGAAAATCCTCTTCCTGCCTCTCCGGCACGGGCTGCTTCAATGCTCGCATTCAATGCAAGAAGACTTGTTTGGTTCGTAATTCCTCCAATCAGTTCTACAATGGAATTCATTTCATCCATATACTGGTTCAGATTTTCCAGTTTTTCTGTAACCTCGGTTCCATTATCAACAGAAGCTTCAACTTCCGATGCCAGGTGCTCGATATCCTGTTTGCCTTCCGCTAACGCTTTCAGAGTAAGCGTCATGCTGTTTGTGATTTCTTCCACAGCGACGGCAACTTCATCCACCTTATCCTGAATTGCCTGTGTCTGTTCCAACTGATTCTGCACATGTTCTGCGGTATCAGTAACACCTGCAGATACTTCCTGCATTGCCTCAGTCGTTGTCTTAGATGCCGCTGTCAGCTTTTCGAAACGTACATTGATATCTGCAATATTGCCGGAAATCTGCTGATCAAGTTTCTCATTTCTTTCCAGAAGATTTTCAGCCTCTGCTTTTGCCTGCGCAACTTCTGTAAATCTCTTTCTTGCATTTTCGCGAATCACTTTTGTAGTCAAAACAGAATTCGCCCCAACCATGATCATAACAACAATCTGTACAACTGCTGCTTCAATTCCATGATACCCAAAACCGCCTTTTGTCGCACCGATCACAACAACAATGATACTCTCTAATATGGTACCTGTATTAATCAGAAGAAGATAACGTGTGTCACTGTAAGTGGTGACAACAAAAATCATCGGAATTACAAATACATAAATCAGATTTGTCGGTGAGGTAAAAAGACATATTGTGTAAAACAATGAAAATCCATAGGAAACCAGATGTTTGATCATCGCATGTTCCGTATTACTTTTCCAACAAATCACCTCGCCAATCAAAGGTATGACACCAACGACCGTAGCGATTGTCATATATACCGGAGACAGTTGTCCTCTTACGCTTTCCCATATCATAAAAAACACCATAACCGTTACCGTACTGATATGTGACAGCATCGCAATGCGATTCGACCGCGTCAATTCCGAAATTTCTTTTGTTTCCACCATCATAATTCCTCCTCTAGAAAAGTTTTTCCTACCTATCCTTATATTATTTCTTACGCATCCTGATATTCTATCTTTAATGGTGTATGTGTCTCAAATACCTTTGCAAAATCAATTTCCGGATTAAACATTGTATAAAATGAAGAATGTGCATCACATGTAATATTCTTCTTCGGTACAGTATTTAATGTACCATCCTTATTATATTTATAAAATGTAGCCTCCGTCACTCCATGTATCTCAACCTTGTATAATGGTGTTCTAAAAAGTAACTGTCTTACATCCTTATAATAAAATTTATAATACTCTTTTCTAACATTATTTTTGCTGTAATAAGTAATTACCCTGCAATGCACCATATAATCATCATAAAACCATAATTCACTTGGATATGGTTTCATCACAACACCTCCAACTGAAATCCGGTAAATAACTCCAGCCACAACACAGATCCAGACTGAAAATGGTATTTCTTTCGTTACACTTTTGCCAAAAACAAAATATAAAAATATATAAATCAAAGCATAAGCGATAAGTAAAATTGTTACTATATTTTTTAATATTGATTCATGCTTTGACACATAAGTGCCTTCTTTAAACTGCAACACGTAATTCGGCTGTTCCATAGGTTCTGCCATATTGTATAAACCTCCCTCTTCATTCACTTTTGTCCTTTATAACATAATAATCTCCATTATTTTCAACATCATTCCACGCTGACGAAGCCTTATCGCAAACTGTATCAAACAGTCCGGGGCTTTAGCTTAATCGTTAAATAAAAGCAATTATTTTATATAATTTTAGATTACTTTAGTAAATGGCGCAATAGGTCAAAATTACCATTAATCAGATAATTTCTGTAATAAATATGGATTTTGCTTACAGCAAGAAAAAGAGCCGCCCAGGCCATAGACCTGTGCGGCTTCTCATAAGATGATTTAAATTAAGTTTATCCTTCAATAGCAATATGTTTTGTGGTCTCAACTTTCTTTGGTTCCTCCTTCGGAACTGAAAGTTTAAGAATACCGTCCTGATACTTTGCCTTGATATCTTCCTGTTTCAGCTCATCGCCTACATAGAAAGATCTGCTCATAGCACCGGAATAGCGCTCCTTACGGATATACTTGCCATCCTTTTCATTCTTCTCTTCCTTGTCAAGTCCCTTAGCTGCGCTGATAGTTAAGTAACCATTCTCCAGCTTAGCTTCTATTTCGTCTTTCTTGAAGCCCGGAAGATCTATATCTACTTCGTAGCTATTGTCAGTTTCCCTGACATCAGTCTTCATAATGTTCTTTGCATGTTTACCATAAAGCTCCTTGTCAACATCAGGAAATGAAAAATCCATCCAATCATCGTTAAATAAGTTTTCTCCAAAAATACTAGGCATCAACATAAGTCATCTCTCCTTCTTAATCTATAAAATCTGTGTCAACCTGTTTCTTTGGAACCGGGATGTTTCAAGAACTCAAAGCCTTTGCTTTTTGTTCCTTTCCTTTGTTCTTGACTATGTTATACACCTAAAATTAGCACTCGTCAATAGAGAGTGCTAATAATTTATAAATTGTTTATAATTTACTTTTGGCACACCGGCATTATTATTTACCATTTTAACATCTCCGGGCTTTCAAAAATCATTTTGTCCTTGCTTCTGTTTTACCATCATTCTTAGCTTTTATTGCTTTCTGAGCATCTGCAACCAAATATTTTATCGCAGCTCTTGCCTGTGGAAACATCTGTACCTCATCAAAAATAATAAGAGAGTTTCTCTCTGTCAGTTTTGTTCCAAAATGTGTCTGTAACAGCATAAAAAATGTATCCAGATCATTCAGATATCGCTCAAAATACCTTTCGACTTCCTTATCTTTTTTAGCAAAGTCAATCAGAAGATAACTTTCGTATTCGTTTTTTGATTATACGCAAGCAAAAGAATCACAGTCTACCAGTGTTTCTACTTCATACTTACTCAATTCTTTCGACGCATTCAAACAATCTGCTTTAGGTTTAATTCTGCAATTGATTCACCTCTGCCAGCACTTCCCAATAACAGCTGTGGCTGTTACCCACACGCTTAATCAGTTCTTGTGTTTTCATTTTTCTTAAATAATACTTCACACGATCTAAATTCCATCCCAATTCATTTGCATACTCTCTTTGAGACATGGACGGATAATTATGGACTAATTCCAGTATCTTTTTATCATCATCTGATAATGTTGATTTCTTGCTTTGAGTAGATTGGTGCGTTTGGGTAGTTTGGGTAGTTACACCATTGACACCAAACTCACCTTTTACCTTACGGTACATATTTACTCTGAAATCGCCATCAAAATCGACAAGCTCTGGCTTCGGCAGTCCATACTCCTCACATGCTTCAAATAATCTCGGTATTCCGGTTCCCCATTTCTCAATAATCTTCATATACGCAAAGGCTCTGGCGATTGCCGGATTTCTCGGTTTAGAATAACCTTCCATCATTTTTGAAATAGTAACATTATTCAAAAGCATTCCTGGAGAAGTTACCTCCAATCTGTCATCAAACAATGCTACCTGGATATTTCCCGGCTCAAGATAACTGCGGTGTGCCACTGCATTTGCAATTAACTCACGAATACTGTCTGTCGGAAGCTCATATACATCCTGTCTGTACATTCCCATTATCGTCATTCCCATATTGATTTTTTCAAGGACATACTGATAAGCTGCTTCCATCTGCTCCTGAATAGAGCCTTCAAATTCCCTACGGTCAACAAAATGTGCACGATTCGTTCCTTTAAACACACCACATTGAATTACCGGCATTTGCGGCATTTTGCCTGTTAAAAGTGCATAGGCATTTGTCGGATATATCTTACCCTCTGCATCCTTCAACACGCCCCATGAAATCAATGTATTCTTTGTTACATCTTTTATCTTTGCTTTCTCACTATCCTGCCATGTATTTTTCAAGGCAGTTTCTTTCATACTTTTGCAAAGTTCCTCGATCTCGCTGTCGGAAACAGGCATATTCTGGCATATCTCACTATCAAAATAGCGATTCTGTCCCTCTAAAATCAGTTCCTTCAGCATATATCCTTCCACCTCTGCCATTGGCAAAAGCGACCACTGTTTTCATGTATTTTTCGCTTTTCTCTGGTACAGTAACCTTGTACTCTATATTCTTTGATTCGCCGGAAAACAGCTTATCTTCTGCCATAATTCTACCTCCAATTCTAATCAAAAGCTTCATACTTAATTGCCCATCCACCAATCAGAATATTCTTAATAAATGACAGCAATACAAAATACATTTGCGAGATTTCGCTATCACTATATTGATATATTCCATTGTGCAATATATGATTTCTAAAAGGAATTCTTTTATCTATTTCATCGTTAAAAGCATCCGTCCTTGCAAAAACAATGTTGGTTATTGCCAATATATAGCATCGTCCTATATTAGCACCTGTTACCTTATCCAATTTTGAATTGATTGCATTCTTTACCTCTTGTTTTATTCCACTCTTTCCAAATGATTCATCAAGGCACTCCTCAATCAATTTTTCAATATGAGATATCAATATAACTATTTTTTCTCGTTTTGCAATATTTCGGCTATATATGATCTTTTTTAAGTAATTGCCCAGCTCAGAATCCAAAAATGAAAAATCCGAATCTAATCCATCAAATACATCTGATAGCTTTTCATAATCTTCATATAACCATTCTATATCCTCCAAAACAATATCTTGTTTCGGATTTATTGATTGAACTTTTGAATATAGTTCTTTTTCTTTTATATCGCTAAAATCAAATTTTCGTAAAGTCGATTGAAGTTGTTCAAATATTCCTGTTAATTTTGATGAAATATTTATGTCAAATATACTCAAATTTTGCATTTATTTCTCCATCAGCTACTTTTCCTTTGCCTTAATGTTCTTAGAATCTGCCAGTATCTCATAGAATTTACCATCTGATGCCGTCTGTCTGGCTCAGTTTGTTTTTTTATTGTGGTTTTTGCTGTTGGAGTAGTTTTTTACTCTTTTTTTTCGTCAACAACTTTTATTATACCATATCCCTTTGTCTTGATCCAAGGCCTCTCCGATTTGCTGTGCAAATTCTTTCTGCTCCGGTGTTAAATTGTTTTTTACCATTTTTCGTTCCCTCCAGTGTAGTGGAATTGCACAATTAAGATAATTCATTTTATCATATAACGATTTTAAGCACAATCTAGCAGGATCATTTTTGTGTTTTTACAAATCGAGTAGGAGGCGGTGACTAAATCATAAAAGCCACTGTTTATCCAATGTCATTAAGTTAAGATGACCAATCAAGATCTTAGCATCAGATTACAACGAGTTTAGAGCATGTGCAACAATGATTGACAGATCGAAACTAGAGAATGTTATTCTTGTTGCTGATAGAGGATATGAAAACTATAACATTTTTGCACATGCAATTGAAAAAGGATGGAAATTCGCTATACGTGTCAAAGATAAAAATAGTAATGGAATTGCATCTGGGTTAAATCTTCCTCCAAATGATAAGTTTGATATAGATATCACTCAGATTTTTTCGAGGAAAAATACAAAGGCCACAAAAAATGCAGGCTATAAATGAATGCCTGTAAATCAAGTGTTTGATTATCTTCCACGAAAAAGTGATAAAACAAAACAGGTGAACTCTACAATCGCCATTTATATTTGTAGAGAATGTCTCCGTAATAAACGCAATCTTAGTCCACCTGATGTGATTAACCTAATAGAAAAGCATGTATTACCAGTAAGACCTGGTCGAAAAGGCCCTCGCAAAGTCAAACCCCAGGCATCTGTAAGCTTTCTATATAGAGTGACTTAATCATGGATAATTATAAGTTTTTGTTGACAGATAAACAATCTGTCTTTTTGTTGTGCTGCAAAATAGACAAAAGAAAAAACACATCATATTTATCAAACAATTGCAAATATGATGTGTTTTATAATTATGTCAAAATTCTTAACTTAATGACATTGCTCTTTCGAGCTCTTTTCGCTTTGTACAACATTAAATTGCAGATGATTACTGTAAGAGTGAAAGTACACCCTGGTTTGACTGATTAGCCTGTGCAAGCATAGACTGTCCAGCCTGTGCAAGAATGTTATTCTTGCTGTAGTTAACCATCTCAGAAGCCATATCTGTATCACGGATACGAGACTCAGCTGTTGTAGTATTCTCAACCACGTTGTCGAGGTTATCAATTGTATGCTCAAGACGGTTCTGAACAGCACCAAGAGAAGATCTCTGCTCTGATACTTTCTGTAATGCATCTGAGATAGCATCTATTGCATATGTTCCAGCGATTCCAGAATCATCGTTTACATTAAGACCTTTGATTCCAAGGTATGAAGAATTCATTGTCTCGATACCAACTGTAATCTTATTTGTCATGTCTGCGTCTGATCCTACATGAAGGCTGAAAGATAACTTATCTGCAACCTCAGCCGTTCCTTTTCCGATTGTGAATTCTATTCCATTATCAGCTGTATACCCTGCTACATCTGCTGTAACAGTTGCAGGATTCTTTGTAGCACCAATATTATTAGCTGCTGTTAATTCATTAGTCATTAACTCTACAGCTTTTGCAGCCGAAATAACTGATGAATTTGCATCATCAATTCCAGTGGTTTTGTTGTCATTAAGAACAGTTACAGAATCACTGCCATATTTAACAGTACTACCTTTCTTAACCTTATTCTCAATATCAGTAACCTCTTTATCGTCCTTATCAACCCATTTATTAGTCTTATAAGTATATGTAGTTCCATCAATAGTAATAGATGCATCAGCTTTAGCGCCATCACCTTCTGCCTTTGTAATTAATGCTTTAGCCTCAGCCTCAGTTCCACCAATTGTATAATCCTTACCACCAATTGTAACGGACTTTCCTGCGTCAAGTGCTCCTGCTGCTACCTTAAAAGTTGCTGTTGTAGCATTATCTGTAAGAGTTCCCTTAAGACCAGCGTCATGACCATTCATATATACATCTTTTGTTCCGTTACCACCTTTAAGAAGATATGTCTCGTTGAACTTTGTTGTCTCTGCAACACGATCTATCTCAGTTGTAAGCTGTGAAATCTCATCCTGAATAGCACTTCTATCAGTATTAGAGTTTGTTCCATTAGATGCCTGAACAGCCAACTCGTTCATTCTCTGAAGCATTGAGTGAACTTCTGTAAGAGCACCCTCAGCTGTCTGTACTGATGAAACTCCATCCTCAGCATTTGAAGAAGCTTTATCAAGTCCCTTGATCTGCTTTCTCATCTTCTCAGAAATTGATAGTCCGGCTGCGTCATCAGCTGCACGGTTAATTCTATAACCAGAAGAAAGTTTCTCTGTGCTCTTTGACTGTGCTCCTGTTGTGATGTTGAGCATTCTGTTGGCATTTGCTGCCTGCATGTTGTGTTGTACTACCATAATATAATCCTCCTTGTCCCACGTTCGTGGGTTATTATGTTTGACCTCTGGAAATCCTTTTCCCGAGGGTTTTGCAGCTGCTTTGTGTTTATTTTTATTTAAGCAGTTGCGGTTTTCTATAACAAGCGGCTTCCCGGGTGTGGCTTACACCACAGCCGCCTATTAACATGATTAGTTGCTTTGCGTCTTTTTCTGACGTTCTTTCTCATTCCAGATGATTTGCTTGATTTGTTTCTTTGCTTTACACCTACTATATCGGACGCCGTTTTCAGAACTTAACCCCCAAGAAAAGAATTTTTTAAATAATTTTCTTTTGTCTGTCTTGCGGCATGTGCCTGATAATATTTTCTACCACAAAGGAGTATTCAATGAGAACTACACAGCCAATCCGAAATAAGGATGAACTAGTGGCTTTCAGGATGTACTATAAAGATATCCATCCAAACCGCCGCAATTACTGTTTAATTGTTATGGGATTAAACACAGCACTAAGAATCAGTGGCCTGCTTAAATTGAAGTGGGATAACGTATGCAATTTCGAGCACCATGTATTTCGCTCTCATTTTCTTATCAACGAGCAAAAGACCGGCAAGAATAACTATGTCACTCTAAACTACAATGCCACCGATGCTCTCCGGGCATATTTCAACGAACGGCATCCGACTGAACATGAGTTTATTTTTACAAAAGCCACCTGCCGGAGGCAGCCACTAAACAGAGTTCAGGCATACCGAATTGTAAGGACTGCTGCCGAGGAGACTGTTCAGGATGAACATATCAGCTGTCACTCTCTGAGAAAGACATTTGGATATCACGCCTGGAAAAACGGCACACCACCTGCTCTGCTGATGGACGTCTACAATCACTCGTCCTATAAAGTCACACAGCATTATCTGGGTATTGAGCAGGATGAACGTGATGAGATTTATCTGAATCTTGAGCTATAGTTTTATGCGTATTGAAATCTAATATAGCTAAAAGCCAGCCGTTTGCAACCGGCTGGCTTTTTTGGGGATATACAAATCATCGAAATCCTCTGTTAAACCAAATGCATTCTGTTCTGAATCGAATTTCAAATCAATCTGTGACATATCTTTCATCTGTCTGGTACTGTTGTATTTTAAAATTAAATTTCATCTTCAGCACCACCTTCTTCCTGTAACCATTCTTTCAATTTATCCTGTAATAGTTTCTTATCCGGCAGATACAGTTTATACTGTGATGCATAAATATTAGAATCCTCCGGCAATGTCAGTTCAACCATTGCATCATTTTTTTCATTGCACAACAATACACCAATGGTAGGATTTTCTTCCTCTGTTTTTTCGTATCTATCATAGTAATTGACATACATCTGCATTTGCCCCAGATCCTGGTGCTTTAATTTGCCAATTTTTAAATCAAATAATACAAAGCATTTCAACAGTCTGTTATAAAAAACAAGATCCACTCTGAAATGATCTTCTTCGAATGAAAATCTTTTCTGTCTTGCCACAAAAGTAAATCCTTTTCCCAATTCCAAAAGAAACTGCTGCAAATTATCTAACAGCCTGTTTTCTAAATCAGTTTCTGAATAATTATATTTATCTTCAAGACCTACAAATTCCAAAACATATGGATCCTTCAGCACATCCTTTGAGGTTGTAATCACATTTCCTTCCTGTGATAAGCGTTGCACTTTGTCCTTATCCATGCTTAACGCAAGTCTCTCATAAAGAGAAGAATTATACTGACGTGACAAATCTCTGACTCCCCACTTCTCTCTGGCAGCTTCTATCTCATAAAATGAGCGTTCATCCTCATTTTCTATTCTCATCAATTGTAGATAATGAGACCATGTTACCACAAACGGATGCTCCTCTTCAAAAATCGTAAACACCGTTTCCGATTTCTTGATTGCAAATTCCGTAAACAGTGTTTCCGAAATTCGATCCTTATATGTTAAATAAAACTTTCTTGCCTTTTCCAGCGTAGATTCTGAAAAGCCTTTTCCAAATTCTTCTGTTAATTTTTTAGAAAGATTTATTATGATTTTTTTACCGTATTCAGCCCTGTGTTTTCCCTGCTGCTGTACTTCTACAATCCACCTGCCAAGAGAATAATAGGTCATTATCTGGACATTATTTACCTGCTTTGCAGTAATGTTTCGTGCATATTTAATTAATTCAATTGAATTCTGACATAACTTATCCATATTGATATCATATACAGATTCATTGATTTCATTCTTCACACATTCAATCCTCCTATTTCAAAATTTTCCTATTTCAGAAACACTGGCTGTTCTGTTAGTCCGTTGTAAAACTCTACAGCCGCCGCAATATCCTTCTCATCCGGATGTCCCTTTGATACCCCGCCAATCAGCTTGAACGGACCAAACGTATCAAATCCCTTGCATGAAAACCTTCCAACAATGTTGTCATGTTTGTATGCTATCACCTGCTCAATTGACTTAAAGACAGGTCTGCCGCCATATGTACAGATAAGAAATACATTTTTGTTGTCTGTGAGATTGACTGATGCAAACTTAAGCACCGACTGATGGAACTTTCCGCCGTATACTCCTGATGCAAAACCGATTAAATCATATTCCGACAGGTCTTTCTCTACCGTCTGTGTCGCATCTATCAGCTCGACATCGTTTGTCTTTGCTATCTCGTCAATTATCTTTTTTGTGTTTCCATGATGCACTGATGCATATACTATTGCTGTCTTCATCTGTAATGCTCCAATCCTTTATTAGTCTTCCTTTGATTTTGCCATCAGCATCTGCTCCAGCTTTTTCTTTCCGGTCTCATAGTCTGTAAACACAATTCCCTCCATACCAAGCTTTCTGCCACCTTCGATATTCTCCGGTCTGTCATCTATGAACACACATTCTTTCGGATTCAGATTGTATTTATCAAACAGGCACTGATAGATACCGGCATCAGGCTTTATCATCCCAACCATAGCTGAAATGACTTTGCCGTCAACAAGTGACACAAAACTAAGTTCACTGTGCGTATGAAGCTCGAAGTAGTCCTTTGGATAATTCGATAATAAATACACTTTATAGCCTCTGCTCTTTAACTCCTTAATCCAGTCTGCTGCATAGTCGAATGCCTTTACGACAAAAGCCTTTCCCTCTTTGAAAAATCTCCTGATATCCGCCTCATACTGTGGAGCCACCTTAACCATCTCATCAATTATCTCGTTCTCAGGAATTACACCACGGTCCAGCTCAACCCAGACAGGGTTTTCATATGTTGCATGGGCTAAAGCTGCTATTTTATTTTCTTCAATGCCAATCTCACGCATTGCCTCGTCCGGCTGGAACCGGACAAGCACGTTTCCTATGTCAAATACTATGTTTTTAATCATTTATTTTTTCTCCTACAACCCTGCATCTCTTCCTGCAAAAAGCATATCAATCCGCTATACTAAGCTATAGTATAGCGGATTGATGGACAAAATACAAATATTATTACCGGTCTGTGTTCCTTAGTTCTTCCTTTGATTTTGCCATCAGTATCATTTTCTCAAACGACTGTGCAAACCTCTCATCATCTTCCTCTGTGCACTTTTTCGGTCCTTTGATATGATTCTTATGTGAGCTGCGTCTACAAATATCTGCACTTTTTCCAACCTTTTCAAATAAACGAGATTATTTATCCAGATACCTGAACACCTAATCACTCTCTATTCACAAATTTATCCCATGGTGTGCGCACTTCAATAAGGTTTCCGGACGGATCATAAAATCTTACAAGCTTCTGTCCTCCGTCGAGTTCTGTCAGTGCTGTAGCATATCTGACCTCATACCTTCCTGACTCCAGCTTTTTAACTACACCTTCGATATCATTATCTTCAAAATACAGTTCCGTCATATTGTTATATGGAATAGTCTGTATCTGCATGCTTTCCTTCCATATTCCGGCATCCTGCAATACCAGGCCCTCCGACATTATTACATTACCTTCCTGTCTCGAAATCACATTAAGGCCAAACAGTTCGTTATAGAAGTGGATTGACTCTTCGATATTGTCCACTACTATTAATATGTTCTTTAGCTTCATATGACCACCCCATTACAATGGTCCACCTCATGCTGAATTATCTGTGCTGTCCAGCCTGTGTATTTGCCATGTTTCTTTTTGAAATTCTGGTCTAGATAATCCACTTCAATCTCTTTATATCTTGTGCATGGTCTCACACCCTCCAGCGAAAGACAGCCTTCCTCCGTCTGAAAAGCTCCTGATTTTCCGGTAATCACCGGATTAATCATGGCAAACTGGAATGGTCCGGCCGCAACCACTATGATATTCTTTTTCACACCAATCATGTTAGCTGCCATTCCAACACAATGGTCAAGATTTGCTTTCAATGTGTCAAGTAAATCCGTAACCACCTGTTTATCATCTTCTGTAGCATCCACTGATTTCTGTGCAAGAAACAGTGGATCACGCATTATCTTCTTTACCATTATTTACTCCCTTCTGTCCAGGTATATTTCCACCATATATGTCTCAATAAGTACATTAATTAATAAAATTTCATTTTTCATATTTAGCCTTTCATCTATCTGTATCCTGATACTTATGATACCATATAAACAGCTTTCTTTGGCAGATATTTTTTTAGATTGCCATGAAAAATTTGAAAATGACAAACCTGCTTTTCTTTCCAATAAGCTTTCCTAAAATAGGAAATTTTTACTATCCTAATACTGTTTAATAGCATCTTAATATACATTACACAAAAAAAGATACAGGCGAACCTATATCTTTTTCGTGTAATAATATGATTAAAGGGGCAAAAGGTATCATCGATGCATGCTTGCAGGCAAGTGAACCTGATACGAATTCCTCTTGTAAATATATTTCTTATTCTTCAATTACAAAGTTGCTTACATTCTTGCGGAGTTCTCCTGCCGAAGCCTCTGCTGTCTTAACACCTTTCATGACTTCTGCCGATTCGCCTGCAATAGAAACGGTTTTTTGCGCAATATTTGTTGTACCTGCAGCACTGTCATTTGATGCGGAGGTAATTCCTTCAATCGCCTCTGTAATATTGGAAATTGATGCTACCAATTCTTCTGAGGTTGCACTAAAATCCGATACCAGATCATTAATTTTAGATGCATCCATATTATAATCATCTGCCATTTTCTCAAAATCGCCAAAACTCTTCACAATATCTGTATCTACAAAATCCAACAGATGATTAGAGTCATTTGCAAGATTTGCTACTGCATTATCCACATTTTCCGTCACGGCCTGAATATTTGCCACGGCATCTTTAGACTGCTCTGCCAATACCCGGATTTCCTCTGCAACAACTGCAAATCCCTTTCCGGCCTCGCCAGCACGTGCTGCCTCAATGGATGCATTCAGTGCAAGCAGATTAGTCTGTCCGGTAATCGCAAGGATAGAATCAGCAAGCACGCCGATCTGTTCCACAACCTTTGCCTCTTCAAGTGCCTGCTCCAGCCTTCCCCTGATTTCTCCGAGCATCGTCTGAACTTTCTGTCGATTCTCCACCGTTGCTTCCTTCGTCTGTGCTGCCCTCTTATGAATTTCTTCTGCTTCCGTAGCCCCATCCTGTGCACGTATCGCAATCTCTTTCGCTGCACCATCAATCTGCTGAGTCATACTGTTGATCTGTTCTGTCGATGCGGCAGTTTCTTCAGTACTTGCAGCAAGCTGCTCGGTTGTCGCAGACACATCCTCAATTTCCCCATTCAGATTTGATATACTGCTATCCATCGCTTCCACAACTGTATCAATATTTGCTGCCTCTATCTTTACCTGGGAAAGCAATCCGCATATTGATTCCCTCATTGTCTCAAGTGTTCCTGCCAGCTGTCCGAAATCATCTTTCCGTTTCATCATATTGTCCTGCATTCTATGCGCAAAATTACCACCTGCAATCACTTCAATCTCTGCTACAACTTTCTTTAGTGACTTTGTAATATCCTGTGCGATCATGAAAACAAGCACTGCAACAACCACAAGCATTGCAACACATGCCCCAATCAGTGTGATTGCCTTTTTCATTGCATAGCTGGAAAATACCTTGTCCTGCTTTTCAATAGCAGTATCAATATAATCGGTATAATTTCCTGTACCGACCACCCAGTCAAATGGTTCAAAATACTCACTGTAGGAACGCTTCGGTGAAGGTTTAGTCTCTCCTTCTTTAGGAAATACATAATCTGTGTATCCTCCACCATCTTCCACTGCTACACGTATGATTTCTTTCACCATCTTGTATCCTTTTGCATCCTCTGTCTCCATACGGTTCGTTCCCTCGGTATCGCTGCCAAGCAGAACTACATTTGTTCCATCTGACTGATCAATCCAAAAGTAACCTGTCTCTCCGTAACGCATCTGCCGAACCTCATCCGCTGCAATTTTCTTGGCTTCATCCAGCGTATAAGTTCCCGCTTTATATGCGTCATTAATCTCCGACAACAGGGAAATAACCACGCCCACCTGCTCTTTAATTGAATCATCATAACTCTGACGGGATGATGCATCCATTGTCTCCAATGCTTTATCTTTCACATCTTCCAAATCCTTAAAGGAAACAACACTCCCAAGAGCCACAAGTAAAATAACCAGAACCAGTATCAGATTTAGCTTGGTTCTTACCTTCATATTCTTCATATTTTTATTCTCCCTCGTATTATATAGTAGTAGTTTTTATAGACCCTCTCCAAGGTCTTTACAACTA